>Ga0210040_10003017_pt1 | contig 23117 bp, 22 predicted proteins | sample CryGeyCG12114_NA_FD_185462 | JGI IMG/M metagenome (GOLD analysis project Ga0210040, IMG submission 185462) | Groundwater microbial communities from aquifer - Crystal Geyser CG19_WC_8/21/14_NA (SPAdes) (version 2) | ecosystem: Environmental > Aquatic > Deep subsurface > Groundwater | place: USA...
GCCAGCGCTTCGGTGTCCCGCTCGGCTACGGCGGTCCGCACGCCGGCTACCTCGCGGTCCGCAAGGGCCTCGAGCGCGGCATGCCCGGCCGCCTGGTCGGGGTCAGCGTCGACGCCGACGGCGCCCCCGCGCTGCGCCTGGCGCTGCAGACCCGCGAGCAGCACATCCGGCGCGAGAAGGCCACCAGCAACATCTGCACCGCCCAGGTGCTGCTGGCCGTGATGGCCGCGGCGTACGCGGTCTACCACGGCCCCGAGGGGCTCAAGGCGATCGCGCAGCGCACCCACCGCAGCGCGGCGGTGCTGGCGGCGGCGCTGCGCGGCGGCGGCGTCCAGGTCGTCCACGACGCCTTCTTCGACACCGTCACCGTCCGGGTGCCCGGCCGCGCGGAGCAGGTGGCGGCCGCGGCGCTCGAGCGCGGCGTGGAGCTGCGCCGCGTCGACGGCGACACGCTCGGCATCAGCACCGACGAGACGACGACCCGGGCGCACCTGGACGCGGTGGCCGCGGCCTTCGGGCTCGACGAGCAGGACTGGGACGCCCAGGACGCTGCGACCGCGGACGCCCTGCCGGACGACCAGCTCCGCACCACGCCGTACCTCACGCACGAGGTCTTCTCCGCGCACCACAGCGAGACCGCGATGCTGCGCTACCTGCGCCGGCTGTCCGACCAGGACCTGGCCCTGGACCGCACCATGATCCCGCTGGGCTCCTGCACCATGAAGCTCAACGCGACGACCGAGATGGAGCCGGTCACCTGGCCGGAGTTCGCCGGGCTGCACCCGTTCACCGACCCGGGCCACGCCCAGGGCTACAAGGCGCTGACCGACGACCTCTCCCGCTGGCTCGCCGAGATCACCGGCTACGACGCCGTGAGCCTGCAGCCCAACGCCGGCAGCCAGGGCGAGCTCGCCGGCCTGCTGGCCATCCGCGGCTACCACCACGCCAACGGCGATCACGGGCGCGACATCTGCCTCATCCCGGCCAGCGCGCACGGCACCAACGCCGCCAGCGCCGTCATGGCCGGGATGCGCGTCGTGGTGGTGCGCACCGCCCCGACCGGCGACGTCGACGTCGAGGACCTGCACGCCAAGATCGCCGAGCACGCCGACCGGCTCGCCGCGCTGATGGTCACCTACCCGAGCACCCACGGCGTGTACGAGGACACCATCGACTCCATCTGCGCGTCGGTGCACGACGCCGGCGGCCAGGTGTACGTGGACGGCGCCAACCTCAACGCGCTCGTGGGGCTCGCCCGTCCCGGCCGGTTCGGGGCGGACGTGAGCCACCTGAACCTGCACAAGACGTTCTGCATCCCGCACGGGGGAGGGGGCCCGGGCGTCGGCCCGGTCGCCGCCCGCGCGCACCTGGCGCCGTACCTGCCGAACCACCCGGCGGACCCCTCCGCCGGGCCGCAGACCGGGCCCGGACCGGTCAGCGGCGCGCCGTACGGCAGCGCGGGCATCCTGCCGATCTCCTGGGCATATGTCCGGCTCATGGGCGCCGAGGGGCTGACCCGCGCCACCCAGGTCGCCGTGCTGAGCGCCAACTACGTCGCGTCCCGCCTGCAGCCGCACTACCCGGTGCTCTACACGGGCCGCGGCGGGCTGGTCGCGCACGAGTGCATCGTCGACCTGCGCCCGATCACCAAGGAGACGGGCGTGAGCGTCGACGACGTCGCCAAGCGCCTGGTGGACCACGGCTTCCACGCACCGACCATGAGCTTCCCGGTCGCCGGCACGCTGATGATCGAGCCGACGGAGAGCGAGGACCTCGCGGAGCTGGACCGCTTCTGCGACGCGATGATCGCGATCCGGCGCGAGATCGACGAGGTGGCCGGCGGGACCTGGACGGTGCAGGACAACCCCCTGCGCGGGGCCCCGCACACCGCGTCGGCGCTGATGGGGGAGTGGGACCACCCGTACACCCGGGAGCAGGCCGCCTATCCGGCCGGGGTGCGGCGGGCGACCAAGTACTGGCCGCCGGTCCGGCGCATCGACGGGGCGTACGGCGACCGCAACCTGGTCTGCTCCTGCCCTTCGCCGGAGGCGTACGAGGACTGAGCCGGGCCGGGCGCAGGCGGACCGGGCAGCAGCGTGCCTCAGGCGGCCTGCGCGACGCGGCACACGGGCCGGTGCGGCGCCACCGTCCGGCCGTCGGGGAGCAGCTCGCCGGTGTCGTCGAAGACCACCACCCCGTTGCACAGCAGCACCCAGCCCTGCTCGGGGTGGCGCGCCACCACACGGGCGGCGTCGTGCGCGGGGTCGTCGGCGGCAGGACAGGCCGGGAGGTGGGTGCAGGTGCGGCGGGCGTCGCGCATGGGTGGTGCTCCGGGTGAGTGTCGGGAGGTGCCGGTGCACTGTGCTCTTCGGCACACCGGCCGCCCGGTTGACCCTCCTGCAGGGGGACGGGGGTGACCGGCGTGCCGGGGCGCACCGGACCGTGGGCCGGGCCGCTGTCCGAGGTCGGCCGCTGGCAGTGGCGCCCGCGCGACGGCGGGGACCCGGGCGCGGGGCTGCTCGCGTTCCTGGACCGGTGGGGGCTGGCGGGTCCGCCCGTCACGCACGCGCCGGGGGACGTGGGCGTCGCGCTGCTGCTCGGGGCCACCGGCTGCTGCGCGGTGGCCGGGCTGCCCGCCGGCGCGCCGAGCCCGGTGCCGGCGGTGCCCGAGGTCGTGGCCGTGGCCCTGCGGCGGGGCGCCGACCCGGTGCCCGCCGCGCCGCGCGGGTCCTTCCGGGTGGGCGACTGGCGCACGTCCTGGAGCGACGCAGAGCACGCCGCCGCGGTGCGCACGGTGCGCGAGGCGATCGGCCACGGCGAGCTGTACCAGGCCAACGTGGTCGGCCACCGCAGCGCGCCGTACGCGGGGGACCGGTACGCGCTCGCCGCGGCCGTGGCGGCGCTGCCCGGCGCGACGTACGGCGGAGTCCTCGGCGGGCAGGGCTGGGCCGTCGGGTGCGCCTCCCCGGAGCAGCTCGTGCGCGTGGAGGGCGAGCGGATCACGACCGTGCCGGTCAAGGGGACGCGGGCGGTCGCCCCGGGAAGCGACGAGGAGCTGCGCGCCAGCGCCAAGGACCGCGCCGAGCACATCATGATCGTCGACCTGGAGCGCAACGACCTCGCGCGGGTGGCGGTGACCGGGACGGTGCAGGTCGAGCGCCTGTACGCGCTGACCGAGTGGTCCGGGCTGTGGCAGGCGGGCAGCACCGTGGCGGCGCGGCTGCGGTCGGACGCGACCGTGCTCGACGTGCTGCGGGCGCTGCTTCCGGGCGGGTCGGTGACCGGTGCCCCCAAGCGGGCGGCGTGCCACCTGCTCGCGGGGCTGGAGCCGGTGGGGCGCGGGCCGGCGATGGGCGCCCTGGGGTTCCTGCGGCCGGGGGGGCTCGACCTCGGCCTCACGATCCGCACGGTGGCCGCGGACGAGAGCACCGTGCACCTGTGGGCCGGCGGCGGGATCACCTGGGGGAGCGACCCCGACGACGAGGTCGCGGAGGCGCACGCCAAGGCCGGGCCCGTGCTGCAGGCGCTGGCCGGTCCGGGCGGCTGACACGGCTGCTCAGGTCCGGCCCTCGGCCTCCTGCGCCTGCTCGAGGGCGCCCGAGCCGGCGGCCCAGGTGGCGCGCAGCACCGGCCACCCGGCCCGCTCGTAGGCGTCGCAGACCACGTCGTCGTCGTCCACGACCACCGCCACCAGGCGGCTGCCCGCCAGCCGCCGCAGCGCGGGAGGCTTGGCCAGCCGGGCCGGCCGGCGGTCACCCGGCCGGCGCAGCGAGAGCTCGCCGTCGGGCAGGTCGTGCCGGGCGAGCCAGTCGAGGGTGTCGGCGCGGCAGCGCTCGGGGCGCCCGCTCACGTATGCGACGTCGCAGTCGCGGGCGCTCTCGCGGGCCAGCGCCACGCCGACCTCCAGCGGTGGGTCGTGCCGGGCGGCGCGGAAGAAGCCGTCCCAGTCCTTCGGGGAGCGCTCCAGGTGGTGGAGCCGGTGCCGGACGTCGGCCAGCGTGCCGTCGAGGTCGAACACGGCGAGGAGCCGGGGCGCTGGCCGCCCCGGCTCCTCGTCGGCTTCGTGCACGCGTGGACTACGCCGGGGAGGCCGGCAGCCCGCCCGTGGAGGTCCCACCGGTGGACGTGCCCAGGGTGCTGGTGCCGGACGCGCTGGTGCCGGACGTGGTGGTGCCGGACGTCGGCGTCGAGGTGGTGGACGCGGGGACCGTCGGGGAGGACGTGCCGGTCGCGCCGTACGTCGTGGTGCTCGTGCCGGTGCTGACCGGGTAGATCGCGGCCGACTCGGAGGTGCTGCGGCTCTTGGAGCGGCGCGAGCGCAGGGCGGCGAGCAGGCTCACGCCCGCGGCGATGCCGGCCAGCGGCAGCTTGTTGTCCCCGGCCGAGCCGGTGACCCGGTTCAGGGTGCCGACGACGCCGCCCGCGGCGACCTGGGAGGGGCGCATCTGCTCGCCCTGCCACGCGGTGGCGACGACGAGGCCGCCGGTCAGGGCCGGGATGGCCCACTGGATCGCCTTGAGCTGCTTCTGCGTCGCCGCGACGTCCGGCGGCGTGTCCAGACCGGGCTCGGTGGCGCCCTGGACGCGCACCGGGCCGGCGGCGGCCATCTTGCGGTTCAGCACGCCGCTGTACGCGGTGGTGCCGACGGCCGCCGCGGTCAGCGCGGTCTTGACCGCGCTGCTGAGGCCGACACCCTGCTGGTTCTTGACGCGGTCACGCTCGGTGTACAGCAGGCGGGCCGCTCCGATGAGGTGCGCGCCGACGGCGGCGGCGTTGACCGGCGCCCAGCGGCTCCACCCTGCGGTGGAGGCGGTGGCGCGCTCGGACGGGTCGCGCAGCGAGGCGGTGGCCCCGTTGAGGCCGACGGCGCCCATCAGCGAGCCGCCGAACCAGCCGGCGAGGCCGACGTCGTGCAGAGAGCGGGAGAGCAGGTGCTGTTCCATGTGGATTCGCTCCGGGAGTCGGGCGGCACGTGGGGGCGCCGCAGCGGTTCCGTCCTGGTTTCCCCGGTGCGGCGCGGCACACGCACCGCGGGGACAGACTTCTGCCGCCCTTCTCGATGCGTCCTGTCGGAGGGCGGCGATAGCGTCCGCGGTCCGGCACGAGCCCGGCGCGCAGCAGAGGAGACCGTCATGACGACGCTGTCGAACCGCCCACGGACCGCCCTGGTGGTCATCGACGTGCAGAAGGGCGTCGTCGCGGACGCCCACACGCGCGACGCGGTCGTCGCGAACATCGGCGCACTGGTGTCCGGTGCGCGGGGCGAGGGCGTCCCGGTGGTCTGGGTGCAGCACGCGGATGCGCAGCTCGAGGAGGGCAGCGAGGCCTGGGAGTACGTCCCGGAGCTGGTGCGCGGGCAGCAGGAGCCGCTGGTGCACAAGGCGTACGGCGACGCGTTCGAGGACACCGACCTCGAGGAGGTGCTGGCCGATGCGGGGGTCGGGCGCCTGGTGGTCGCGGGCGCGCAGACCGACGCGTGCATCCGGTCCACCCTGCACGGCGCTCTCGCGCGCGGTTACGACGTGACCCTGGTGGGCGACGCGCACACCACCTCGGACCTGTCGGCGTACGGCGCGCCGCCGCCGGAGCAGGTCATCGCGCACACCAACCTGTACTGGCAGCACCAGACGGCGCCCGGTCGCACCGCCGAGGTCAGCGCGACGCAGGACGTGGCGTTCCGCAGCTGAGCGGCGGCTGCCGGACGCGCTGAGCGGCGAGGAGCCCGGTCCGGCAGCGGTGTCTCGTCAGGCTCGACACCGCCAGGTCGCGCTGTGCAGCGGGTCCGGACGTCCCACCGCGCTGCTACTGTGCGGCCGGGCTGGCCGGGCTGGCCGAGCGGCCGGCGGCTGGCGTGCGCACGGTCATGCCGACAGCGGCGCCGGCGGCGAGCAGGCTGGCGCCGGCGAGCGTCCAGCGGACGTCGTCGAAGGCGGCGTGCAGGGCCGGGTAGCCGACCGGTGTGCCGAGCAGCGCGATGAGGATGCTGACGCCCAGGACGCTGCCGATCTGACGGCTCATGTTCACCACGGCGCTGCCGGTCGCGGCGCGGGCGGGCGGCAGGTCCGCGGTCGCCGACGCCAGGATGGTGGGCAGGGCCAGGCCGACGCCGGCGCCGCCGACGAGCAGGCACGGCAGCAGCTCGCTCGCGTACGACGGGCTGGCGCCCAGCAGCGCCATGCTCAGGACGAGGCTGACCCCCAGCAGGGCGCTGCCTGCGGCGGCCATCGACCCGACGGGCACCCGGTGCGCCACGCTCTGCGCGAGGGCGGCGAACGCCGGGACCATGAGCGGACCGGGCGCCACGCCGAGGCCGGTCCGCAGGGGGGAGTACTGCCAGACCTGTTCCATCCACAGGATGCCGACCAGCAGGTTGCCGGCGAAGGCGACACCGAACAGCAGGGAGGTCGCGTTCGACCAGGCGAAGCTCCGGACCCGGAGGAGTGCGGGTTCCACGACCGGTGCGACGTGGTGTCGGGAGCGTCGCCAGAAGGCGGTCGCGCCGAGCACGCAGACGGCGAGCGCGACGAGCGTGGCGGCACTGACCCAGCCCCAGTCCGGCGCCTGCACCAGGCCGAGCGCGAGCGCGCCGACGGCGACGGCGAGCAACCCGGCTCCGAGCAGGTCCGGCATCGGGCCGGGGTCCGGGTCCTTGGACTCCGGTACGAGGCGCGCCGCGAAGGCCAGGGCCAGCAGGCCGATCGGGAGGTTGACCAGGAACACCCAGCGCCAGGAGGCGGAGACGAGCACTCCGCCGATGACGGGGCCGGCCGCGGCGGCCAGGCCGCCGGTGGCGGCCCAGATGCGCACGGCGCGGGCACGGCGCTCGGCCGGCATCGCGTGCAGGAGCAGCCCGAGGCTGGTCGGCGTGAGCAGGGCTGCGCCGGCAGCCTGCAGGACCCGGAACAGCACGAGGGACCAGAGGCCAGGAGCAAGGGCGCAGCCGAGGCTGGCGAGGATGAACACGCCCAGACCGAGCAGGAGGCCGGCCTTGCGGCCGAAGCGGTCCGCCAGCCGGCCCAGCGGCACCAGCAGTGCCGCGTACACCACGGCGTACGCGTTCAGGACCCAGCTCACGCCGGACAGCGACGCCCCGGAGAAGTCCTCGGCGATCGAGCCGAACGCCACGTTGACGATGAACAGGTCCAGGCTCGCCATGAACGCCGCCAGCGACAGGACGGCGAGCACGGCAGCGGGGGACGGTGCGACCCCCGCGGCGGGCACTCGGCCCAGCGCGCGGGACCCGCGCTGGGTGGGCGTCACCGCTGCCTGCAGGCAGCAACGACGGGCGGGTCCTGACGGGGCGAAGGCTGCACGGCGGGCCTCTCGGGACGGGCAGCGCCGGTCGGCGGAGCCAGCAGTCGGTTGGAGTTCCGGACCGACAGGAAGGTAGGGCTCCTCGGTTTGATGTGCAAACCTTGTCCTGTGCCGATGACCTCGTTGCAGGACCTGCCGGGCCGTGCCTGCTCGATCGCGGGCGCCCTCGAGGTCGTGGGGGACCGCTGGGCACTGCTCGTCGTGCGGGAGGTCTCCTTGGGCAACCACCGCTTCACCGACATCGCCCGGGGGACCGGAGCCCCCCGCGACCGGCTCACGGCGCGGCTCAACGACCTCGTCGAGGTCGGCGTGCTCGAGCGGCGCTCCTACAGCACATCTCCGCCGCGCTCGGGCTACCACCTGACCAGGAGCGGCTGGGAGCTGTTGCCGGTGCTGCAGGCCCTGCTGCAGTGGGGCGACCGCTGGGTGGCCGAGGAGCCGCCCGTGCGGCTGCACCACGCTCCCGGCGACCACCCCGACCACCCCGTGGACATGGAGTGGACGTGCCGTACCTGCGGCGAGCCGGTGAACGGCTCTGCGCTGCGGCGGGTGCTGACGGACCAGGACCCGGCGCTCTGACGACGCGACCCCGTCCGGCAGGCGGGGTCCCGGGCGGAGCCCCGCAGCTCCGGCCAGACCGTCCGCAGCGGTGGGTCCAGGCCGTCCCGGCAGCCTCCCAGGAGCGCTCTCCGCGACTCACCTGACGTCAAGGTGGGCGGCCACGTGCACGAGATGGTCGCCACGAACGCAGCGATGGAGCTGTAGCAGTCCAGCCGCCGGCACCGATGCTCCGGTGAGGCTGAACCCTGCTGACTCACAGCCTGGCTGTTGACGCCACGCTCGTGCGGTGGAGGTCCGACGTGTGAGCACCGCGTTCGACACCTGGAGCGGGGAGCCGACCAACGAGGACCTCGACGAGCACGACGCGCTGGCGTGGCTGACCGCCCCGCCCGGGCAGTGACCCCGGTCTGCGGTGCGGCGGTCGCTCAGGCCGAGCCGATGGCTACCGTGCGCGGTCAGCAGCAGTTCGGGTCGATGACGTGGCACAACGCGCCGAGGGCATCGGACCTGGGGCGGTAGAAGACGTTCGTGCCCTTGCGGGTCCCCTGGACCAGCCCCGCGTCGCGGAGCTGCTTGAGGTGGTGGCTCACGGTCGCCTCCGACAGCCCCACGGCAGGCGCGAGGTCGCAGGTGCAGGCGCCGGCGGTGGCCTGCGCGAGCAGCAGGCTCATGATCTGGACCCGGGCCGGGTCCGCGAGGGCCTTGAGCCGCAGCGCGATCTCCAGCGCGTCGTCGGCTCCGACCGGTCCGGCGGCAAGCGGCGCGCAGCAGACCGGGGCGGTGGTGTTCAGCAGCGGGAGGGCCTTGGGCACGCGCCCATCCTGCCATGCAATCGACGAACGTCGAACTAAGGCTTGACGAACATCGAAGCCTCCGCCAGCATCGACCGGGTTCGATGTACGTCTACCCAACGAGGAGCGCACCGTGACCGTCACTCCCGACCAGCTCGCACCGTCCCCCGCGCCCACCCCGGACACCGGCCGGGTCCAGCTCGCGCTGAACGTCTACGACCTGGACCAGGCTGTCGCCTTCTACAGCACGCTGCTCGGCGCCCCACCCGCCAAGCTCCGCCCCGGCTACGCCAACTTCGCCGTCGCCTCCCCACCGCTCAAGCTCGTGCTCCTGGAGAACCCCGGCAAGGGCGGCACCCTCAACCACCTCGGCGTCGAGGTGGTTGACACCGCCACGGTCCACGCCGAGATCGCCCGGCTCAGCGGCGCGGGCCTGTTCACCGACGAGGAGATGGGCAGCACGTGCTGCTTCGCCACCCAGGACAAGGTCTGGGTCACCGGCCCCGGCGGCGAGCGCTGGGAGGTCTACACCGTCCTGGCCGACAGCCCGACGTTCGGCACCAGCCCTCAGACGCTCACCGACGCCGGCAAGACCCCTCAGGGCGGCGTCTGCTGCGGCAACGCCCAGGCCGCCGGTGACCAGGCAACAGTCAGCACCAGCTGCTGTTGACCCACCACGCCCACGGCGACCGCCAGCCCCAGGGACCGGCAACGGTCGCCAGGAGGCACCGCGGACAGGAGCGCCGGGATCCCCGTCCGCGGTGCCAGGAGCAGCCCGCCACAGCGCTGTCTTGGGGCACGCGGGAAGCACCGGCCCGCGTCGGCTGGTCGAGGACCTGCCAGCGGCCCACGCTGACACGACTGAGATCTCGGTCGAGGCGAGCCCGGCTGTCTCGTCGACCAGGCTCGGCAGTCGCAGGCAAGGGAAGGGCGGGGGAGCAGTCCCGGACCCCCGCCACAACCAGCCGATCGGCGCGAGGGAAGCGCCCCACTGCCCACTGCGGCTGGAGCCGGCAGCGAGGCTCCACGGGTCCAGTTCGGTCGTGCTCGGCCGCCTCTCGGAACACGCTGCCGGGGCGGGAACGCTCCGAACCGGATCCTGAGCAGGGTCGGGGAGGGAGGCGGCCGCCGCCCGGACCACCGACGAGACCTGCCCGCGGGACCGCGCCCCGTGCAGCTGGCCCACCGCCGCCTGCACCGCCGCCGTCACCGCGGCCTCCGTCGTGCGGGTACCGCCACCAGTCGGCGTCGGCGTCGGCCGGTGACGGCACTGCCGAGGGCGGCGGCCGCCCCCAGCAGCGGGGCCTGGACCCCCACCGCGACGAGGTCGGAGCGGCGGCGGGTGGCCACCGCCGCACGGTTCGCTGCCGTGATGTTCGGGCGGCCGTCCGGGCCGGACTCGAGGTCCGGATAGACCGGCTGCGGCAGCTGCGCGGACAGCGGCAGCGTCAGCCCCTCGGAGAGGAGGAGCGGCGGGAAGGTGTCGGTGAACGTGCCGCGGTCCAGCTTGGCCACCTCGCTGTGGTACTCGAGCAGGACCACCCCGCCCACACCGACGACGTAGAGCGCCGCAACAACGGCCCCTACTGCAGCCGCCCGACGGCCGGTGCCCTGCGCCCCCAGAGGTGCCCGCCGCCGCGCCGACCTCCCCGAGGGCCCACCCGCTGGCGCTGTGTCCGGGTCCACGGGTGCTCCTTCGCTGTGCGGGTCTGCCGCAGTCCAGGTGCCACTTCCGAACCTGGATTTCAACCCCCCATCGGGCGCGGCACGACTCGCGGACTCCTGAGTTGGCCTAGGAGGATGTCAGTCCAGAGCTCGCGCCATCCACCGACTGTGCGCCTGCGCTGTTCCTCGGCGCTGACGCGCTGTCGGCCAACACGACCCGTGGGTTGGCTCGCCAAGTCCTCGACCAGGGCCCAGACGGACATGAGAGCGTTGTCTGCCGAGCGTGGAAGGCCAGGACAGCAGTCCCGGACCCTCGTCACGGCCCAGCCGACCCGCGCGCCGGCAAGGGCCCCGGCGCCCACAGCCCGCGCGACGCGGTCGCGCGGCCGTACGCGCGCTGCGGGTCGTGCCGACTCGCGCTCGGGGAGCCCGGGGCGGTCGAGGTCACACTGAGCATCCGCCATCTGCTGCAGCGACGTCGACGTTGCAGCCGCTGCAACGCAACGCAACAGACCCGGTTGTCCCAGGCGACGACACGAAGTGGGCCCGGCCGGGCAGGAGGAGGGGCGCCGTGTACGACAGCTGGGTCGCCTTGGGCGACAGCTTCACCGAGGGGCTGGACGACCGGCGGCCCGACGGCACGTTCCGCGGGTGGGCGGACCTGGTCGCCGCGGAGCTGGCCACTGCAACACCGGGCTTTCGCTACGCCAACCTCGCCGTCCGGGGCCGTCGCCTCGCGGCGGTACGCGACGAGCAGCTCCCGCGCGCTGAGCGCGCCGGCGCCGCGCTGCTCACGGTCGCCGCCGGCGGCAACGACGTGCTCGGTCTGCGCTGCGACCTCGTCGCGCTGGCGCAGGAGTTCGCCGAGCTGGTCGCCCGGATGGCGGCGACCGGCGCCACCGTGCTCGTCTTCACCGGCCCCGACTACACGACCCGCCTGCCGCTCGGCCGGGCGCTCGGCGCGCGGACGCAGGCGTACAACGCCTCGATCCGGTCCGCCGCCCAGCAGCACGGCGCCCTCGTCGTCGACCTGTGGCGGCTGCCCGGGCTCGAGCTGAACCGGGCCTGGGCGCCGGACCGCCTGCACCTGAGCCCGGCCGGGCACGCAGTCGTCGCGGCCGCCGTCCTCGGAGCGCTAGGGCTCGACGCGCCGGCGGAGCCCGACGACCTGCGCCGGACCGACGTGCGCCGGCCGTGGCTGGCCGGTCGGCGCGAGGACCTGCGCTGGGCTCGGACCCACCTGGCGCCCTGGGTCGTCCGCAAGCTCCGCGGCCGCTCCACGGGCGACCTGGTCGACCCCAAGTTCCCCGAGCTGACCGAGGTGCGGCCTGTCGACCTCGGCGGGCAGCACGAAGGCGACGAGCACGAGCAGCAGGTGCAAGCCGGCCGGGGTGGTTGTGCTGCGCGGTGTACCTAGTACGTGCACATGCAGCAAAGCGCGGCTCGCCGGGGGATGCTCTGGCGACGACCGACTCACGTGAGCTGGGACTGCTCGCCCTGCGGGTAGGGGTCGGCGGAACGCTGGTCGCGCACGGCGCGCAGAAGTTGTTCGGGTCGTTCGGCGGCCACGGCCTGGCCGGTACTGCCGCGTTCTTCGACTCCGTGGGGTTCCGGCCCGGCCGCGTCAACGCTGCCTGGCCGGTGCCAGCGACGCCGGCGGAGGCACGCTGCTGGCCCTGGGACTGGCGACTCCGGCCGCGGGTGTCGCGGTAGCCGGGACGATGTCGGTGGCAGCCCTGATGCTGCACCCCGGCCTGAACGCGTCCGCGTACGGCCTGCTGTCACGGTCCGGTCTCGCCCCCGACCGTCAGCTATCGGCGGGAGGTCGGTCGGTCAGCCTGGGGGAGCGGCTGGTACTGGGTCCCAGGCGGTTGCTGCGCGCCTGGCTACCGCGTGCCAGCCGGTTGACGCCTCACGCCGTACCAGAACGCGCCGACGTACACGAGCGAGCTGGAGCACGGCCATCGGTACGAACAGCGGCCAGGCCCCTACGTGAAGCACAGCCAGCCAGATGGCCAGCCCCACGTACGCGAGGCCAAGCAGCAAGCGCCAGAGGACGGCTACGCGGGCCGGCAGCACCGTGCGGCTACGCATTGGGTATGCCGTCAATTCAGGTCGAAGTGCGCGGCCAGGGAAGACGTCATCGCGGTCAGGAACAGCGCCGCGCCGAGAACCGCGACGAGCAGCATGGGGCGACCGTCGTTGCCGCGGAATCTGGCCAGCAGGGCCACTCCGTACAGGAGCGTTCCCAAGAGCCCCATAGTGACGAGCATCGCTGTGCGGGACACGCACGCATTGTGCCGCCCGACCCCGGCCCCACGTCCTCATTCGTCTCATCCAGGCACACTTGGCCTCCACCCGGCAGAGCGCAGCGCCGAGCTCTACCAGCGCAAGCCTGCGGAGGCTGGGCTGAGGAGGTGACGTGGCCTTGACTGACCGGCACGACAACGTCGGGTGGGTGCCGCTACCCGATCGCCGAGCGTGAAGCCGGAGCAGCCCTGGACGGACCAGCCGTCCTCGGATTTGATGTCGCGCTAGCCAACGTGCTCCTACCTGGCTAAGACTGCCGCCATGACGGCTTTGCTCCGCGTGCGGCCTGCGACCTTCGCTGCTTTGCTCGTCGCGACGGGGCTCATCGGAGCCCTCGGCGGCGGGTCCGTGCTATTGCTCAACTACGAGGTCATCGATGGCAGCAGCGCTGGTGACCGATGGCAGGCGGTCGCCCTGTACGCAGTAGGAGCCTCGCTCGGGTGGGTCCTCGCCGTCTGGGCGTCCGTACGTCTCGCTCTGCCAGGCAAAGCGGCGGCGGTGGCTCGCGGCACAGTCGCCGCGGTGCCTGTTGGCACTGCGCTTGCCGCCGCGGTTGGCGTGGCCGTTGCAGCGAGCACGGACTTCGAGAGCACGAACGAGGTCTGGATCGCGGTGGTCACAGCGGTGTTGGTGACGTACGTCGGCATGACCATGACCGTGGTGAGGGCGGTGGCGCTTCGCTGATCACGCGGGAGCCGGGGGACGGTTGCAGAGACGGCCGGTCGGAGCGCGACGCGCCTGTCGGGGCACCTTGGCCCTGCGCTGACCGGTCGGCCATCGCCCTACAAAGCAAGGTCCGACCAGGTCCAGGCCGACATAGTCTTTTTATCGGTGGCCCGCTAGGTAGCGGGGGAGTGCACAACGCAGCCACCGGCCGACGCATATAACTGCGGGTCAGAGCGGTGCGCGGCGCGGTGCCGGAAGATCTGAGGGCTCAACCGGTACCGCCCGTCGATCGGCTCGTAGCCGCTCGGGGCGACCGGCTTGACCTTCAGGTCACCTCAAGGGCCACGGTGGGGGCATGGCCGACGACCCCGACCTGCTCACGATCGGTGACTTCGCCCGTGCCGTCGGGCTGACCGCGAGCGCGCTGCGGCACTACGACGAGTGCGGCCTGCTCATCCCGGCGCGCACAGACGCCATAGCCGCTGCGGACGAGGAGTGGCGGGCGCTCTACGGCGCGAGTTATAAGAACGCGGTCACGAACGCGATTGAGCGCGCTGACGACTACATGCACAGCGAGTTCGGCGTGAACATGCGGCTGGACAGCGTGGTCACTTGGAACACGGCCGTCTACAGCCAGAGTGCCTGGACTACCTGACGGAGCTCAGGGACGACATCTCGAGGCTGACGGGTGTTGACTGGAAGGTCGGTTTCGTTAAGACCAACCGCCCCTGGACAGCGCCCGGCTGCGCCACCGCCACGCGCTACGTCGTAGGCCACCAGACGGCCGCCATCGACTGGCGAATCACGCAGCACGAAAGCAGCCACCTCTTCGGAGCCTTGGACCGCTATGAGAACGGCGAGGCCGGCGGTAATGACGATCATGAGGATGACGTGATGGAGGATCCTTATGGTCACGCCAACCACTGCTCGAACGAAGTCGGTGATGGCGATTGGCAGATCATTCGTAGTAACCGTGCGCGCTATGACGGCTGACTGGCGTCGTCGACGCTGGAGTGCGGTTGGGCTCGGATCGGCCGTCGTGCTCGTGTGCGGGGCGTCGGTTGCGATTCAACTCCACGGTCAGGCGGCTCCTGCGGCCGCCGTGCCGGTACCCGTGAACGTCGCGGTAGCTGATCCAGTACTGGCACGCATCAACGGCGACGCCGTCAACTTGAGTGAGTCTTCGGGGTACAGCAGGACCTTCCTCGACTCTAGCGGACACACGCTCACGGCTTCGCGGCAACTAATCCTTCGTCAGCTGCTAGAGATTCGTCTGGTTGAACGCGGCTTGCGCAATCGGGGGCTCGAAGTGTCCGCCGGGTCAGCTTCTCGCGCTGCTGCTACACCAGCGTCCCTCATGGCTGGCATCGACGCTCGGGAGGGCCGCGCGCAGTTCCGCGTCAACTTGGGCTACCTGGCGAGCTACCGGGCGCTGCGCAATGTGTTGGACCCAGAAGGCGACGAGCGAGGCAAGGACATGCACTTCCGCGAATGGGTCAACCGAGCATGGCTGCGTGCGAATGTAGAGCTGACCGTCGCCTGGTACGGGCCCCTGGTCCGGCCCACCTACACAGGACCGGCGTCCCAAGGCAGACCTCGGCTAGCGGGGTCGAGGGTCCGTGACATGCTCAGTCACGACGACTGAGAGTCCGTGGAACCGCAGTTGGCGCCGGAGCGTCGAAACCATATGCGAACCGCCATCGGTGCCCTTGTGATCCTCGCCATCGCTGGTTGCGGCGGCGGCTCTGCGGACCTCGCCTCTCCCACGGCGCTCGCTGGCACCCGAACAACTGAGACGCCTCAGCTCGATCTGCGCGTAGACGGGAACGCCAGGCTGGTTCTTCACAACGTCTGTCTGACGCACCCCGATTCGGAGGGAGCGACACAGGGTGCACCGTGTCAGGCACGGCCGCTAGTCGACGCCCCCGTGGTCTTGTCTGATTCAAGTGGTCGTCAAGTGGCCGCAACCACGGCAGACGAGTTCGGCGACTTCGAGATGCTCGCGCCGAAGCCCGGTAGCTACATGGTTAGCCTACCGCTACCCGGGCATCCCGGCCTGAGCCAGCAAGTACAAGTGCCCCTTCCGCAGGAGCAGTCGGTCCAGTTCCTGGTACGGAAGTAGGGCGGTGGCTGTCGACCCGCCTCCCGCCGTTGACCCAACGTAGTCACAACCGAGGCACGCACGGGTCGCCCTGCGGACTCGTTGCGGCCGTCGACGCGTTGCGCCGCGCGGCTGTAGGACTCGTCATCAAGTAGTGGCCCGAGTGCAGTGGTCTCTCGGCGCTCTTCAGCAGCCTGACGTCACCTGGCAGGGCGTGGAGCTGCAGATGGTCAGGACGGGCCATGGACGCGGTTCTGCTGCTGCAGCAGGCTGCGGCCCGCGCTGGGCTTCCAGCACATCGCCGTTCCCGCCGAGGTGACCATGCAGATCAGAGCCGGCAAGTCCCGCTCGTACGCCACCGTGGCGGTCTGCGCGCTCGCCAGCGGACTGCTGATGGCCGGCGCGCCCAGCTCCGCTGATCCGGCCCGGACAAGCCTGAAGGCCGCACCCGTCGCCGGCGTAGCGGCCGTGCCGGTCTCGCTGCGCCTCACTGACGCCCACTCCCACCGCTTCCAAGCCCAGCAGGGTGGGGACTACGCCTTCCTCGTCCAACTCAGCGAGTTCCACGTCCCACCGTCCACCAAGCCCGCGAAGCTGGTGCTGACCGCGAGCGTGCAGGCCCGCACCAGCCGAGGTGACCGGGGCAGGTTCGGAGTCGGGGTGCGCCCGGCCAAGCCAGAGGGCGGCGTCTGGTCCCTGCGTCCCGGCGACTACGCCGTCGACGCCCCGAACGGCAGCACCACGAGCTTCGTGTGGACGGGGACGGTCCCGCCCAGCACCAGCGGCTACTCGGTGGTCGTAAGCGCCCAAGCCCTCTCCGAAGGCGAGGGCGACCACCGCGAAGCGCGGCTGTACGGACGGCGCTGGGCCGCCGTCCTGGACGTCACGCCCGTGCCCTGAACCTGCTAGGCCGCCAGCCTCGCGAGAAACCGCCAAAGGGCCCGGCCAGCTGCCCCGCAGGCCAGGATCGGTCTGGCTATCAGCGCGCCGAGGCGAAGGCATTGGCAGTGGCGGTCTGCCGCCGCCGGCTTAGCGACTCAACGAGCGACACAACAACAGGCAGGAGGAGCGCCCCGACCTGCAGGACGATCCCGATGAGCCATGGACGCGGTCCCGGTCCTGCAGCATGCTGCAGGACCGGTACCCCCGTCCACGGCCCGTCCGGACCATTCGCTCAACAAGGCCGCTCTCACTCGCAAGGCAGCTACGAGACCAAGTGCTGAGCGCGCTTTGTTGGCAGGCGAACTCCGGAGCAGCCGCGATGCCTCAGAGCGCCGCCACGTGCTCGCGAGATCCTGGCTTAGAGAGCGTCCCCTGACATAATGTCGATTATCGGCAATTCGTTAGAGCCAGGGGAGTGGTTGCCAACCCGCCAGCAAGTCAGCCACGCCGCTCGATCCCGTGGCGAGGGTTCGTGGGCGTCCCGGCGCCCGCGACCGCGGCAGGCGGGGTCCGAGGCGGAGCCCCGTCTCAGCACGCGACTGCGGGGCAGAGCCGGTGGCCGGCTCTGCCCCGCAACGTGAGCGGCTGACGGATCAGGCGAGGCAGCCGCCGAGGGCGATCGTCCCGTCGATGACGGCGATCTTGTCGAGGACCGCGGCGTACTGGGTCTGCAGGCCGGCGACGAGGGCCTTCTGGGTGGCGACGGCGTCGCGGTTGGGCTTCTTGGCGCTCTCCAGCGTCCGCAGCGTCGCGGACTGCGTGACGATCTGTGCGTCGATCTTGGACAGGTCGGCCTTGGCGGTGGTGAGCGCCGCCTCCTTCTCGCTGATCTGCGTGTTGAGCGTGTTCAGCGACGCCTGCAGCGGGGTGAGCTGGTTCTGCAGCGACAGGATGCTGTTCTCAGCCGCGGTGATCGACGTGTTGAGGGTGCCGAGCGTCGCGACGAGCTTGGTGACCTCGCCGTCGAGGCGGGTGACCTCGGCGGTCTGCTCGGTGACGGCGGTGTTGGCCGTGGTCAGGGTGGCCTGCAGGCCCGGCAGCGCGTCCTGGAGGGCCTTGAGCTCGCCCTGCTTCTTGGTGATCTCGGCCTGCGCGGCGCTGAGGTCGCCGGTCAGGCCGGGGAGCGCGGCCTCGAGGGCAGCGATCTCGGCCTTCTTCGCGGCGACCGCAGCGTTCGCGTTCGTCAGGGCGGTGCCCGCGGCGGTCTGGGCGGTCTTGGCGTCGGCCAGCGCCTCGGTGGCGCTGGTGACCTGGCCGTTGGCGCCGGCGAGGCTGGTCTGCAGGCCCAGGAGCTGCTGCTGCAGGTTGCTGCTCTCCTGCTGCTTGGCCGACAGCTGAGAGTTCAGCGTGGCCAGCGTGGCCTGCAGCTTGGTGAGGTCGCCGTTCAGGGCGGCGATCTGAACGGCCTTGATGTCGGCCTGCTGGTCGGCGGCGGCGATCTCCGCCTTCTTGGCGGTGATCGAGGCGTTCAGCTCCTGCTTCTTCTTGTCCGAGTTGCCCTTGATCGCCGCGAGCTCGGCCTCGAGCGCGGCGAGCTGGGTCCGCAGCGCGCCCGCGTCGGCGACCGGCGTCGCGGTGGCGGCCGCGATCTCCTTCTGCTTCGCGGCGATCTCGAGGTTCTTGGTGGCGATGTCGCCCTGCAGGCCGGCGATCTCGGTCCGCAGCGCCGGGAGCCGGCCCTCGACGGTGCTGATCTGCTGGGTGAGCGTGGTCACGCTCTGCTCGGCCAGCCGCAGGTTCTCCTCGGCCTTGACGACCGCAGCGGTGGCGGCGGCGGCGTTGGTGTCCGCGGTCTTGGCTGCGGTCTCCAGCGCGGGGAGCGCCGCGCGGGCGTCCGCCAGCTTCTTCTCGGCGGCGTCGACGAGGGCCTGCGCGGCGTCGCCCCGGGCGACCAGGCCGGCCAGCTCCTGCGTCGCGGTCTCGATGAGAGCCACCTGGCTATTGACCATGGTCTGCGCCGCCGTCGCGGCGCCGGTCAGGCTGTCCAGGCGGGTCTTGGCGGCGGCCAGGTCGGCCTGCTTGGTCGCCAGGCTGCTGACGACCCCGGCCTTCTGCGTGTTCAGCTCGGCCAGCTCGCTCTCCGCGGCGGTCAGCTGCGTCTGGAGCGGCGTGATCTGGTTGACCAGCGTGGTGCGCGAGCCCTGCAGCGTCGTCAGCTCGGTGTTCGCCGCCGCGATCGCGGCGGTCACCGTCGCCTTGTCCGCCTCGAGCTTGGTCAGCGACATGGTCACCGTGTCGATCTGGCCGACCAGGGTCGCGTACTCGGCGTCCAGCGCCGCGATCTCCTTCTCGGCAGCCGTGATCTGGGCCGTCAGGCTGTTCTGCGTGGTGACCAGCGCGGCCCGCTCGGCCTGCAGCTTTGCGATCTGCTCGGCGTTCTGACGGGCGGCGGCCTTGAGCAGGTTCGGCTGCACGTTGCCGCGGTGCGCCAGCTGGTTGGTCACCCCGTTGCAGATCCCCGCGGTCGGGGTGGTGTCGGCAGAGGCGACGCCACCGGTGAACACGATGCCAGCGAAGGCGGCCGGCAGCACGACGGCTGCGACAGCCCGGCGCGCGGTGAAAAAAGATCCGGAAACGGTGCTGCTCACTGATTGGCTCCTGGGTCGGGTCGCTCGGTCGGATCGACTGTCCGGTTCTGCCAGCCAACTGTGCGCGACGTCTCAGCATTCCGGTATGGCCCGTTTGGGGGGGGGTCCCGTGGATCCTCGAGGAGAAGTTGTATACAAGGAGTAATCATCCATCTACAGCGGGTGAAAAAGCCTCAGTGGACAGTCCGGTAATTCGGCCCACCAGGCTGGGCCAGCAGGACGAACCCCCGCCTGCGGTTGCTGCGCCGGGTTCGTCGTGTTCACCATGAAGCTGGGCCTACCGGAAGCGCAGGGAGCTCAACACCCCGCGCCGGCGACCCCGCCGAGCCGGCCCGTGAGAACGCCCAAGGGCAGACGCGCCGGCCTGCTCCGCGTCCCGGGGCGAACCCCGCAGCGTTGGGCCGGTCGGCGGCGACACGGATCGCGGGCCGGACGCGCGCCGCAGGAGTCAAGTGCCCCGGTCAGACCAGGTGCGCCGGTTCAGCTGGGCCATCGGAGCGGCTGCAGCCCCTGCTGGAGCAGCCCGGGATCCGGCGCGACGCGGTCCGCATGCTCCGGGCCATCGCCTCCGAGCCCAATCTGCCGCTTGATACCGCGGCCGGCCTGGCGCGCTTCGACCGGCCCGCGTTGGTCATTTGGGCTGAACGCGACCGGGTCATGCCCCCGGACCACGGCCGCCGACTGGCCGCGCTGCTGCCCGGAGGCCGGCTCGTCGAGGTCCCGGACAGCTACACCCTGATCCCGCTGGACCAGCCGGCCAGCCTGGCCCGGCTCGTCCGGGACTTCGCCACTGAGCCGTCGAGCCCGACGTCCGGTGTTGGAGGGGTCATGCCGTTGGTGAAGGCGCTGAAGCCGATCGTCGTCGCGGCTCTAGCCCTGGTCGCAGTTCTGGCGAACGCCGGACCTGCTCAGGCCGCGGTGGAACCGCGCTCATACAAGGTGACGGCGACCCTGGACGGCCGCACAGCGAAGGACCTGAGCAACCACGCGCACCCAGACCGGTACCCGGTCAACACGGCGGTCACTGTCACTTGCCAGGACAGCGGGCCGGACGCCTACGGCAGTCCGGTGTGGGACAGAACTTCCGACGGCTTCTGGGTGCCTGACCGCTACGTCAAGACGGGCCACGCCGGCTTCACGGATGAGCTGCCCCGCTGCGTGCGGGGCACGGCACCTACCGGTACCCCCGTAGGCCACGCTTTCACCATTAGCGCGACCTTGGACGGGCGGCGGGTGAAGGACCTCGCTGACCATGCTTTCCCGGATAAGTACCGTCGCGGCAGCACGGCTTGGGTCACCTGCCAGGACACAGGCCCCAACGCGTACGGAAGCCCCCTCTGGGATTACACATCGCACGGCTTGTGGATTCCGGACTACTACGTACGAACTGGCTCAACCGGTTTCGGCAAGGGTGTCGCTCGATGCGAGAGCGGCGAACCCGTCAAAGAGCAGCCACGAGGACCGCGCAGTTGTCCAGTCACCGCATTGCTTCATGGTCGAACAGCGAAGGACGTGGCTAACCACGCCTTCCCGGACAAGTACCCGGCCGGTTCTAGTGTTCAGGTGGTCTGTCAGGATACAGGCGCGTCCGCCTACGGGAGCAAGGTCTGGGACCTGACCAGCGATGGTTTGTGGGTGCCCGACTTCTACGTCCGAACCGGTTCCAGCACCTTCTCCCCCCTCCTTGACCGATGCGCCTTAACCAAGCCCTTTCGGGTTACAACGTCCCTGGACGGCCGTACCGTGCGGGACGTTGCGAACCACGCCTACCGGGACAAGTACGCCGCAAACAGCACGGTGTATGTCAAGTGTCAGGCGTACGGCGGCCTGACGTACGGCGGTTCAAGCCTGTGGGACTTCACCACGGACAATCTGTGGATAGTCGACTACTACGTCAAGACCGGCACGGATGGGCCGGTCCAGGGCCTGCCTCGGTGTAACAGCACGCCACCGTCGGGAACCAGCAATCCGAAGCCGCCCAGCTCCAGACCACCGCCCGTCACCACACAGCCGACGAAGGTCGCCACCGCGATCGCCGCCGCCCGCTCGCAGATCACGAAGCACCCGCTGTACGCGTGGGGTGGCGGGCACTCTGCGTCACCCGGCGCGAGCCGCGGCTACTGCGACTCGGTCAACGGGTACCTGAACGGTCAGTGCGTCGCGAGTCACAGAATCGGCTTCGACTGCTCCGGCCTCATGAGGTGGGTGTTCTTCAAGGCGACGGGCGCCGACTGGGGCAACCTGGGGACCTTCCGCTTGTTCAACCGTAGGCCCGCCGTCTTCGGGTCAACCGTCCTGAGCTTGCCCGACCTCAAGCCAGGCGACCTCGTTCTAAGCGACTCCGACCACAATGGTTCCGTCAACCACACGGGCTTGGTGTCCGCCGTAAGCGGGTCGAGGGTGACCATGATCGAAGCGCCTAGAACCTCCATCCCACTCCGGGAACACCTGCTGGATCCAACCACGTTCTTGAAGGCTTACCGGCTCAGCTGATTGGGTCGTCGTTGCATCCGCACGGCAGCCCCGAACGCGCCAATCTCACCCTCGACAGGGTCGCCGGATCAGGGCAGGACCATAGAGCCTGCGCGTCTCAGGTGAGGCGGGGCCGGCCATGCAGGCCACAACGGGAGGTGTCAGGCTCTTCGCTGACCGCGTACGCTCCGCGGTTCCCCCCGATTGGAATGGGGCAGGAGGAGCGTGCGAGAGCTCGATGGCTACACGGACGACCTGTGGAACGCTTTGGAACATGTCAGCGCCTGGGTTCGCTTCGCGGACACCAAGGCGGCAGGCACGCTGGCCGGCGACACATTCATCGGCTCGGCTCTCGTCGCATACTTCAGTAAGAGCGGCAGCACGCACGGGCAGGCATACGTGGTCTCTCTCGGCGTGGCGACCGCGGTCGCGGCCCTTGCGAGCGCAGTGAGCTGCCTTCTGTGCCTGGTGCCGCGGCTGAAACAGCACAATCCTCCGGCACAGCTGTGTCCCGCCTTGCATCCGAGCTGGTGTACGGCACAGTCGTGAAGCCCACACCGCCCGCCGAGAACGTGCGCAGGCGCAAAGCGATGGAGGTGAGCTCTGTCCCGGAGAGCTGGTCGTCAACCTGCACGGACCGCGTCACGGCATCCAGGAAGCCGTTGAACTTCACCGGGTTGAGCGGCGTGCCGGAGCTGATTGCCTTGCGCGTGATCGAGGCGATGAAGGCCTGCTGCCGGCGGATGCGGTCGATGTCACCATGGGGCAGCCCGTAGCGCTGCCGCACGAACGACAGCGCCTGCACGCCTCTTATCGTCTGGCGCCCGGCCTGCAGATCGATCTGGGAGTGGCTCTCCTTGACCAGGTTCAGCAGGCAGACCTCGACGCCGCCGAGCTCGTCGACCATCGCCTGGAAGCCGGCGAAGTCCACCTGGACGTAGTTGTCGACCCGCATGCCGGTCAGCGCCTCGACGGTCGCGATGAGCAGCTGCGGCCCCCCGTCCGAGAAAGCCGCGTTGATCTTATCCATGTGCGCGGGGTGCCGGACGTGCGTCCTCGGGTCCTCGTACGCCGGGATCACCATCCAGCTGTCGCGCGGGAAGCTGACGAGCTGAGCCTTCTCGCTGTCCCCGTACAGGTGGGCGAGCATGATCGTGTCGGAGCGCTACCCCTTCTCGTGCCCGAAGCTGGCCCCGACGTCGGCGCGGCTGTCGGACCCGACCATCAGGACGTTGCGGGCGCCCTCCGGCGCTGCCGGCGGCGTGGCCGTTCCCGGGACCGCGGTCTGCAGCCCAGCGATGCGGTTGAGCTGACCGTCGTACTTGTCGTAGGCGAACCAGCCCGCCACGGACACGACCAACAGCACCATCGACAGGCCCGCGCCCGTCCTGCGGAGCATCCGGAGCGCCCCCGGCCGGCGCGCAGGGCCGGACTCCTCCGGTGCACCCGCCTCGGGCACCGCCAGGTGTGAGCGGCCTCGCGAGTCCAGGTGCGCCGGCAGGGCACCCCGCTGCTCGTCCGGCTGGTCGGGGTCAGGCATCTCGCGATGCTCCTCGCACTCGGCGACCGGGAGATCCCGCTGCGCCAGCTCCACGACCGTCCCGGAGCGCCTGCAGGGGGCGTCACCGTACCCCCGGGCTGCGAGCGACAACTGTGCGCGCAGCAGCTACTCGGCACGACACGGCGGCCACGCGTATGCGCTGCCCG
>Ga0210040_10003019_pt1 | contig 23110 bp, 20 predicted proteins | sample CryGeyCG12114_NA_FD_185462 | JGI IMG/M metagenome (GOLD analysis project Ga0210040, IMG submission 185462) | Groundwater microbial communities from aquifer - Crystal Geyser CG19_WC_8/21/14_NA (SPAdes) (version 2) | ecosystem: Environmental > Aquatic > Deep subsurface > Groundwater | place: USA...
TACATATCTATCCAATCACTATGATATAGTTATTTTCACGTTTCTGTGCCGTCTGTCTATAATGTCTTCTTTTTGTTAAATCCTCACAATCATCAAAGTATAAACAGAAACAATTGTCTCCTTTTATAGATAGCATTCGTTTTTTTCTACCAATTTTAATCCTATATTGCTCATATTTTAATGGTCAAATCCGCAAGATAAATTGGTTTTCCTTCATCCATTAGTGCTATCAATGTCCTTTTGTGGATATGCGTAATCCGCAGAGTTCAGGTAAAGTTGAAATGACGTGCACTCTGAAACTTTCCCGTCTCTCCTGTCTGCATATAAGGTATCTGGTAGGTTTCACTACTTTTGGTTTGGTTACTTCTCCCGTTTTATAAGTGAGTCTGTTCATTCTTGGGTTATTGGAATCTCCTCTGCTGTACATATCAGAAAGTATGAATGGATATTTACCTGATTTATGGTACACAAACGCATAGAATGAAAAAAAGCGGTTCATGAATTTAGCATCGTACTGATATGTACATAAGTGTTTACTATGCTGCCAAAAGAAATCATAACAATTAAGTGGATGTGTGAGCTCAGCTGCTGGTCTGTACTAATTGTATTTAAGGTTAATTAGCTATAGAATAATACGGGAATAGTGATCCATTTTTTCATGGGTTCCACCGAATGACGCAGTTTAGTTGGTTTGGCTGGCTGGTTAGCAGCCTATTGAAGTTTTGCTGTGACCATTTAGATTGTAGAGGAAGTGAAATTACTGGGCGTTGTTGTCACGGCTCATCAACTTGTATATTATGTGTACCTGTAGTATGACTGGGAGAGTTTGTTACCCAAAAACTTTCACTCTATTGTATGGCTGGAAATACAGGAATGTTAGTGTTTAGTGGCACATTTGCGTGTGTAGACCTTAATCTAGTCATTTAACAGTTCTTTAAAATCCAAAAGTTTTCATGAGAACTATAAAAAAGTAGTTAAATTATGATGTGAGTTAGTTACTACTGATTGATGAATGGTGAATTTAAAAACATGCATCATGGTCTTATATGTGCGTAAAATTTTCAATTTGTTATTCCTATTGCAGTCCAGGTAAATAAATTAGGGCTAATGTCTCCTGTTTCCAAATAGTTTTGATTTCTTAGATTATTCATACTGGTTAAATCATGCGTAGGCTCTATTAGGCTACCTGGAATTGAGCAATTATGACTGATATAAAAGTTTCCCGAGCATTTTCCCATATGAAATGAACGAAAAATGTTGCCATTTAATTGAACGTGCTGTGAAAGTTATTAAAAGTAGGATTCCTGTGTACTAGTGACGCAAGTCTGTAAACTAGTGGCCAAATAAAACGGTTTAAAACGGGGAACAAAAAGTACAGCTTATATAATAATGCAACATTTGCGTGGCACGGTTAGTAACATAATCTGATGCGAAACTGTTGTTGGCACTCACCAACTACACTGGCAATGCTTTTTGTTAAATTGGACGCCGTTAAATCGTTAACTTGGTCATTGATAAAAAATTTAACCACCTGGAAACTAACTTGCAATCGACCGTGTTGGAATTTCAAATAGATATATACTTATCTGTTCCTTCCTATGTATGGATTTTTCATGCACACTAAACATGGAAGAAAAAATTGAGGAAAACATTCGATGCTTTTACGACCGTAATTCAACAATGTGAGCGATGCAGTATGCATTGCCTGTACTGTCTAGTAGTGAGTGAAAGTTACCCAATAGATTCCATGAGTTATGGGACATGGACGTAACATGAGTGTAGTTGTAGGCTAATGCATACAGTCTGGCCTGTGCATTATTGTGATCTTATCTGACTGTTATGCCTATTTGGTGTGGAAAGTTGAAGCTAGTTTGACCGTTTTGGGAAAACAAGTCCAACGATTATTAATATTATTATCATATTGCATGAACAGTGTTTTACTATTGTGCGTTCCCTCGTAATCCCATGGGCTGTGACTAACTAACAAGAAACTCGCATAAGAATTATTATAGCGTGCTGCTCACTTTTCTTCTGGCTCTTGCAGTCAACAAGGGATAAAACGATTTGTTGGTCCATTTCTAAAAGTTAGTTCCCTTAACAGACCGGGATACAACAATGAAGTTATAGTTGTGTTGTTTGCAGTGTATGCACACACTCATTGCTCATATGTTGTTGGTAGGAAGCAGGGTCTAGTTTGTTCAAGCTTGCAAGTAAACACACACATAACGTTAGTTTCGTACGTTTTCTTTCAAACTCGAACTTCTTTGAGACGGTATACCTAGTAGTAGCATAGTAGTTTGTGTGTGTGAGCTTGCCGTGTAATAAAAAAAGGTCCACCTGGGTTTTCCAGCTTTTCTTATCGATCTCTTCTCTTTTTTGGCCTGGATATTCTGCGGGCTTTTTCTTACTACTGGCTTGAGTCACTATGAGACTCTAATACTATGAGCTGCTCCGTGTTTCAGCTAGTCTGTAGTGTGTGTATGCCCAGTCTTTTAGCTGAGTCCCTAGAGGTATTTGTACTTTCCTTATGAAATGAATAATTTTATACAACTGTAATGAACATTGGGAGTAATCAAAGCAAAGGTTCATTATTTTTAAAGGCCGGCCAGTCTGGGAAAAGAAGGGTTTTCATTTTCTACTTTCCAAGTCTGAATGAATGATGCATTTTTGTTTGGTGTGATGAGCAAGGAGTCTGTTGTGTACTTATTTGTTCGTGGGGAGACACGATAGCAAAACATGTAGTCCTGTTGTGTATGAAGAATGTGCTTGGTCTAATTTGGCAGCTTTGATGTTTATGAGAGTTTTAATAGTATTCCCTAATTTCTACAAAGGACGCATGTGAGCCAATTAATTGGAAGTGAAAGAAAAGTTGGAATTTTTGTGTGATAAGAAGAGTTGCTTTTATCTGAAAGGAATGATGCGGGATGGGATGAGGTCTCAAAGACTTAGTTTGTTATTATTATTCAGTACAGGGTGTTTCACATCATCCTCGCAAACATACCTGGGGTAGATCAGGGGACATTGGATACTTAGTTTGAGAACTTATTCATTGCCACACTCCACACTGGATGAGCCTATTTTTGTCTTATTTTGTTTATGTATTTTTTAATTTTGGTTAAAGGAGCCTAAAGTTTTTCAACGAATAAAAACCTGAATCAGTAGTTGATGTGACGATACTTTCTTTTAAGGCGTGTGCTTATTTTGTTATTAACTAACAAATGGAAAGAAATTTTTAATTTTCCATGACTTCCGGCTGAACTAGCGTATACAAATAGTAACCTGAAGTTAAATGGGACAGTGCGCAAGATTTGCCATGTAAACTGACTAAACGAAGAAGTGATACATGTTGGGCTCGTAAAGTCTGTGAACTGACAGAGCTTTTTTTGTCCCATTTAGAAAAGCTATATGTATATAAAACCTTACACACTGGTTATTTAGGTGGATTACTGTCGTGGCAATGCTCTGAAATTGAAAGTCAACGGTAGATAGTGGATTTGTGACGAACCAAATAATAAGAGAACTTTTGGTCTCTGTGGTCATTTTTTTCAGGGGTGAGCCAACGCTACTAGGTTCTTTAGAAGAGACGGATTTTTAGTGGGGGAAAGAAGCTGCTTCCTTTAATAAAAATGAATCAATATGTAATGCTCTCTCATGAGTTTCACAAGAGAGAAAGTGTGTTCGTCTCCTTGAAAATCCTAAGCTCTTCCTAAATAGACGTGACGGGAGGAAAATTATTTTTTTCTCCAAGGGACCAAACCAATCACTCATTTACAATGGTACACTACCACCCATCTTCTAACTAACTAATGCTCCATGTATACTATCTAATGTATAGTGTCTGTATGCTCGTTTCGTGTCACGCTCACATTCCATGAATGTTCTTTTGTCGCTCTCTGTCTGACCTTATATTCTTATTATTATTTGTTCGCAATATCTGCTAGTCTATGTTTATTTAGTTGTCAGTAGTTGGTCTATGGAGCTTTACTTTTATGCCATGTCTCTTTTTTGTCCACCTTCATGTGCTACATTAATTTTTCATTGGGTAGACAATGTTAGTATGCAGATAATGCCCTAAAATTATTGGCTCGTCAAATTTTATAACATTTCCTCTGTGACGTAATGATGCATGCGTGCTCCTGGTGGTGATGACTTAGGCATGCTTTAAAAAACTCGCCGTTTGGACTTGTTTAATTCCCTTGGGTAGATTTGGATATCCCATTATTGTGAGCAACTCGAATTGTACAGTGGTAGTTATATATTAGCTGGCTAATGTGTGCATTAGTCCAAAGACTCTGCCCCAACCTCCATTGTTTGTTTAGTTGCTCGGTTGATGAAACATAAAAGGGAATAGTTAAGGATCCTGAACGAGTTGACTCTATAACTCAATTGGTCGAGTGAAGTGATTTAGAATTTGTGCAATTTGGTATTCGTTGTATTGAAAAAATGACTTGGCTTTTTGTAGTAAAGTAGAAATGTTGATAAAGTGACTATAATCAAGTCTGAAAGGAAATGTCTATTATCGATAATTTTTCATTAAATTTGTCAGTCTTGGGGAAATTAATCAAATGTGCAAGGCTATTCAGTTTGTATAAAGAGTTCAATGATTGCATGAAGGAAGTTCCAGCATGATTGGATGGACGTGGATGTATTTTGAATGTTTAGTTGCTATGTTAGTTAGAAATTTTGGAAGCTCTTATTACTGCATGTACAATTTATGTCACATAGTGGAACTTATTGTGGTACAGATTGGACGTAGAAACTGAGAATTGCGAGGAGCCTGGAGTTTTGTCTCAACACAGAAGCAATGCAATTTTACCCCCAATTGAGTTACCAAGTCCTTCTAAATGAAAGTATGAAGACTGCTGATTAAATAAAACGCTCCTTTTAAAACCCTCGCACTAACTGGCTGGTTGTACCAAAGCATGAAATTTAGATGCAAATTCGATTTTGGTATTTTTGCATGCGCTCGTTTTATCAATTTCAATTTATGTCCCTACCCAGATTAAGGGATAGCTTGCTCACCCAGTTTGTATTGTTACTAGTTAAAAAAAATACCCTCTTTTTTTAAAGTTTTTAATTTTGAGCTCTACTTTCAAAAGATAGCTAAAGCCAAAAAGTTACATGTGAACAAAAGTTGTCATTGTCACATTACATAGAAATGAGCTGTCTGTTTTTTTAACACACACACCGATAAATATTTCGGCGCCGCATGGGAGAAATAGTATTGTCGTTCTCCAATAACTCACTAACTCACCCGTGTTGCCCGTGTGTTCTGCATTGCTCACGAAATGACTAAATACAGTTATGCTGCTTAAAGTTGCTTTCTAATAATTTGTTTATCGTTCTTGAAAGTGGTGTGCTGACACGTATACGTCAAAGTAAGGAAATCAATACGCTTTTCATCTGCTTGCTGAATATTTGATGAGTTTGCTTGAGCGATTGGCTTTATTTATTACACATGGGCATATGAATTTATTAGAGTGTATAACTTTTACGTGTACTAAAATGGATTTACTTTTCCCAGAAATTAGAGACGGAAGGAGAAGATGATGACAGCTACTTGAACTCGAAATGGGCAGATCCCAATGGTCTGAAAAAATCGTTTCAAGGACTGAAAGACATTTCTTGGAATCCCAAATAAGATGACCAAGTTAGTACCCAAACCCAGTCATGCACTGCAGTCACTGAAAAATATCACTACTTTGTTCAGCAAGAAAAAATACAAGTCCACCAAGTTTTCTTCATCAGTCAGCGATCATCATCAACACAATAGGAACACATTAACTAGTTCCATATAGTCATGAGAAGTTAAAAAAAAGGATGAAACATTCCATAGAGGATAAAAACGGCATTCACATATTAATCTACATACGAAACTAATACGAAAAAAAGCTCCAATGAACATAACAATGACTGAGGAAGAAGAAGACGAGTTGTTTAGGGAAAAAATCGCATGTTATAAATATTATTAACTCCAGCCGCATTTTCTTATTGATTTGTTATACTGTTCGCTTATATACGTACGTAAACGTAATGTTATACTAAATAAGGGAGAAAAAGCAAGGAAACAAACTCATTATGCACAAGACAAGCAACAAAACTGTTCTTACTTACAAAACTTACCTTAGATTTCGATACTGCATACTTTTAATGTGCTATAGTGATTTGTTAGTTTGTGATAACTACTTACTACTACTAACTAACTAACTCTCTAACTAGTATTCATCTAACTTGTAGCCATAGTTTAGCTAACTAACTGCTGCTATAAAAAATCCAAGGGAAATAAGCGTACTATAACTAACTAAACTATGGTTTGTTTTTAACTCTATAATCTTACATTAACCACAGCAATTATTCGCTTACAACTGAGAGTGAGTTACCGCCACGTGATAAACTGAAATACATGAGAACCTGCCTAACTGACTATCTAACTTACTTTTAAAATCTGGAAAACTTTGATGTTTTAATGAATGATTAGGATTATTGTTATTATGATTATGATCTTGAAGACTTGTTATATTCATTCCTCTAATGTTTGCTCCTAATATGTGAGCAGTTGGGAAAACCTTAAACCTCACCTGTGTTTTTACATGTAATCTATTATACTACTTGAGTTACTAGCTTACTTACTTACTTATATTTTCTGGCTCGTTTTTTAAGACCTATGTACACGCAATGTAGACTGCTGTGTGAAGAAAAGGTCTCGAATGGAAGAAAGTATTGTAAAAGCTACATATGTAGGTATATAATGCCTGTACACAACACATGTACTTTACGTAGTACGTAACTGACTAACTAAACATACAGGGAGAAAAAGCAACACATAATTCATATATGGTAGGTTGGCATTCTGCGGTGGAGAAAGGAGGAGAAAAAAATATGATAGAGAACCCACTGTATTGATGAAAAGTGAAAAGTATACATTCTCAATTCACGCGCTACTAAAACTAACTAATGGCTACACATATATTGTTATATACGGCTACTATAGTTAAAAACTTTTACTGTTATTATTATGATTGTTACTGGATGCACATAATAGTACATTCTGTGCTGTTGCCGCCTTCCTTCCTTATTCCTTCCTACAAAAAACTAACTGCTACTTACGATATGTTTTGAACCAAGAGAATGTATCACTGTTGCTTATTATGTATTTTTGCGGCCAGTAGGATTTGTCGCAAAGTATTTACACGGCGCGCTCATTTTTTCATGTATGAGAATTTAAAATGGGTTATTGTCATTCAAAAAATGCTCACGAGTATCAAGTCAAACAGTTGTGTATATTTCCTGCCTCAAGAATTGAGCAAAAAAATTTTGCATTTGTTTTTCGATTCGTAAGCTAACAAAGAAAATATCACTTTTGATTCCGATTATGCATTGAAAACAATGAACTGTAACTTCTGTCCACTGCGTTTTATTGCTTGTGAATTGATGAACCTTGTCTCAGAGAATGAATGTTTTTATCGTTGCTGAAAGCAAGTGAACACGAGTTTGTTGTTGTTGTTACCAAGTAGCGCTCATTTAGTACTTGAACCAACCGAAAGTGAGACCTAATTCCGCTTCCGCATGTTATATTTAGTTGGTCAAGTAGAGTAAAAGACAAAGTAAGTCACTTTATTTTGATTGCGGTGTGGGGCATGTTGAAAAGGATTTGGAGGGGATACCAGAAATCAGTGGTTACATTATCTAACTCACTTACTAAAGATAAAGTTTTAACTTATATAGACAACGAAATACTAACTAAAACTAACAAACTACTTGTACTGTTCATCATTGAGTTACTTTCACGCAAAAAAACTGAACCAAGGTGTAAAAAGTAGAAAGGAGTCCAATGATGATAATGAAGAAAAAACACTACCGTTACTTTTTATTTTTCAGCATGGTAATAATAAATTACTATTATTGTTACTAATTAACTACTAACTACTAGTCAATAATAATGTTACTTACTACCTGAAGTTTAAAAATCATGCCTGACTCACTCACAGAGAAATGTATGTTGTACCAGTAGTGACGTAAGGTGAAGAAATGAGTTTGTTTTTTGCGAAATGTTATCAACATTTTTCCACTTGGCTACCTGCATGTATGTAAAGAAACGTACTATATTATATTTAAGGATTTTTCCAAACTTTTTTCTTTCCTTTTGTGTTGGCGTCAAAACACGAAACTAATGTAAAGATACAGTGGCAAGGTAAGAAATTGATGCTGCATTCACTGAGAAATCACCTTAAAATACTAATTAGCTGTCCCTTTTACTACAGTCTCATCGCGTCGTCCTTGTTCTACCACAGGGACTAATGTATGTCATAACTAGAGGAAGAAAAAAAAAACATGTTGATGATTGTTGCTGAATATTATGCTGCTTAAGGGTTACTAACTAACTACTTAACAAAACTAACCAAAAAAACAAATCTGAATGCTTTTATTATGACATGATTTGTTATACTAATTACCAAATGAAAATAAAAAATGAACACTTTGAATAGACGGTTGAATAGAATTTTATTTGTTCCATATTTCTTTGGATTATAGAATCTTTTAAGGCAGCTCTGGTTAAGTAGACAGGTTTATGATGACAATAATTTTTATTTCATAACAGTTGTAAAGCTATTTAGTTAGTTATAGTTTAGTTCGTTTGTTATAATACTGGCAAAAATTAATTATACACACAAATTATTAAATGCATTTAGTAGGTTAGTTCGTTTCTTTGCAATCATATGTGAGATCAGTACATGTTTCTGATTCACGGGCTAACAATAGAAATCTGAGCGTTTTCTTGAAGCACGCAGCTCCACTACAAAAGTACATGTCAACAATCAATTCTGTTTCAGCTAGTTCCACAGGCTCAATTTCTATGATCCCTGTGCCAGTTATCATTGTTCCCGAACCAAGTTCAGATTTAGGATCATCCTTCTGTTTTAGCTTCCACAGGCTCGTTTCGTGATATTCCGGTAGGTTGTCAAGCTTTAAAATCAATTTCCTTTTCAAAGGGACACAAAATTTAGAAGCGTACGTAGGGACGTTCACTTTTTTAGGACCTTCGGGCTCTGATGGGTCATGAAGGTTCAACTAAAAAATAATCATACATTTCATCGTACATAATTTTTTACAGGTTCTATCATCTATTAACTAGCTGAATATTTTTGTTACTTACTTCAGTAACCATCAAAGAAGTTAAATCAGCCACTTTGATTTTACAGTTATTTGTGTCCGCTATATACAGGTAGGCACCATCATCATCAATACATAACCCCGCCGGCTCATTGAACTGAAATAATATCATTTTAATAGCCAAATAATATGCGTGTGCATACACTTACTGATTACTTAATTTTTTTGCCTTACCCTAGCTACTTGTACAGGATTTGGCGCCTGTGGTTCTTTTGGCGTGATATTATGTAAACCTAATCTCTTCGGTGTTAAATAACCAGTGAATGCACCAACGTGATCTCCACAGTTTCCATCCCCAATCAATGTAGTGCAATGTTTGGTTTCCACATCGATCATTTTAATCTGGAAGTGAAAATCATCTCTGACACAAGCTGTATACAAGGAGATTTGAATTTTTCATGAGACACAAATACCTTGTGATTGAATGTATCGGCAATAAAGACTTTAGAATGATTGGCACAAATCCCCATAGGGTGTTGCAATTTCACATCATATGAGCATCCATCTACATCTCCGAATGCAAACAAGTCCTGCAAGACATATACGTTACGTTACATACATATTGGTTTGGTTCGTTGTATACGAATTAAGGTTAGATAAAAATTCGCAACAGGAGGAGTACAGGAGTAAGTTTTGATGGCTAAGTTTTTTTTTGTAAGAAAGCAATGCGGCAGAGCCCAGGTAAGATGGAGAGAACTTCATCAGAATGAATATTTAATTGTGAGCTCGTGTGAAAATGAGGGGAGTGCGAGAGCAAATGGAATGGAAAGGATATAAATAAGTAAACAGATTGTGAAGGAAATGGACAGACCGAAGGATCTTTGCTTCCTCCAACCAGTCCGGCTACACGCCCAGAAGAGTTAATAAATCGAATGGATGAGCTCTCGCTGTCAGCAATGTAAATATTTTTTTCATTTTCATTACTCCCATGTGGACCCACGGCGATGCCACTGGGTTGTGCAAACGAGCATTTTAGGATGTACATGTTATTTCGATTCTCTTCCTTCCCTGTGCCAGCTATCAGACCAAATGAATTCTCACTGTGTCTATATGGATGGTGATGAAAAAATAAAATGTTAGTTTACAAGTTATGCTGTAGATAGGAACTAAACATCCAGGATTCCTGATCTTATACTAATAGATGTGTATATTTCATTCTTATTATTAAGTTGTACTACTGCATGTTGGCAATATAATGGGAGAAAAATGGAGGGAATTTTAGATTTGCTAGCATCTTACGTAGCATTAAAGAGCCTTGTGGGTGCAAAAAAGTATGCAAAAATTTGATGATTCCCAGCAGCCGCTACGAGGAAAATCGTATCATCAACTCGGCAAATATCCCAAGGGGATTTCAATTTCAAAGTGCTGCCATTGTCCAGTGGTTGAGACCAGGAGGATGGGACTAGAGTACTCACTGAATTTTTGTCTAAATTGATTTCACGGATGCAATGATTTCCTGCGGGAAATAAACGATGAAAACATTTTGTGTGGGTTGTAATTGCAATAATAAAGACATGTATGCATTCATTGCACACAGAGTAGAATGCAAGGATTTAACTCGATTGTTGTACAAACTTTGCTTCATGAAGAAAACTGCAAGTATAAGACCAATTTGTATGTTTGTTTACCTGTATCAGCCACGAAAAAAATTCGTGGAGTCTGAAACGCGATTCCTTGAGGATTGTAAAATTTAGCATCCGTCAAAGAACCATCTTCATTTCCTCGTTCACCACATCCTATAATATGCTATGAATGCAAAAACGGAAATTATTAAAGAAAGTCCGGCGAAATCAAATTTCCAATTTAAAAAAGCCAAGCATAGTAAATCACGAACCGAAACAGTGCCATCGATAGAGGCTAAAATTATTCGATTATTTCCACTATCCGATATGGCTAAAATGTTCTCATAGTAAGCAACTTTGCCTAAAAAACAGAAAAACAGGTTTCATTCGGTTTCAATCTCAGTACAAATAATTCACGGCACGAAGGGAAAAAATGAAAACTTACCAGGATAATTTAAAAGCAGAATTTTCTGAACAACAGACCCCTTCCCTAAATTTAACTTTGTATCACGGCTAACAGGTAGCATTAAATCGTTTATGTTTTTCGGTTCACTACCATTCAAGTGGTCAAGTGTACTTCGAAGTAAAAAATCTAAATTCTCCCCTTGCCCTTCCCCCATCAGAACAAAAAGAACGTTTTGGTCAGTTAGTAGAGATTCCCCTTTGAATACAATAGGTGGGCCACATAACACTATCAAAGTAGGCCAACAAATGATTCCCCAGTTGTTCCATAACGTGCAGTTAGGATCGTTTATGACGAGATGGTCGGTCATTTTCATTTTTTGACAAAAATTCACAATGGACTGTTTATCTTTCTCCCTTGGAAATTTAGGCGAGTGGACGGACAGCAAAGATAGCTGACAACTATCTAAATTACAAGTTGAACGCAATTTTTGAAAGCACGAGTTTACATCCTCGATTGAATGAATGCAATTTATGCAGCAATGAGTAAAGAATTCAATAACGGTTAAAGTCATCTGAGAATTTTTTTCTGGGGGTACATCGATTGGTGTGATTAATTCAAACGCTGGAATTAGAGCAAAATGCACGACATTTATATCTGATCTTTAAAAACAATACACTATTATCCAAAATATCCAAAATAATTTAGTTCATTAGTTATTGCACACTTGCACTTACAGTTATCCAACGTCATTTGAATCTTGTTTTTCCAATGACTGCTTCCACTTGAGAATTCAATCGTTCCACCATTTTGACAATAATTAAAGTAAGACAGTAGATTTTCCCTGTTTTTGTCTTGTAACAGCTCTGTTGTCTTGATATACGCGTTTTGAATTAGCTCTTGCTCAGGAGTGCAATCACCCATTCTTGGAAACAATTTTCGTTTTTCGTTTTTCGGAGTTAAATTAAGTTGTGTACTTCAGAATTGACTAGAATCCAATAAATTTAAAAAGGCTACTTAAGACCGCTTGATAAAAACCCGACTCTTAATTGATCATAAAATTAAACTGCTAGAAAAAAGAAAAACAAATAAAATCTAAAAACCCTGCCGCCTAACGTAATATCATTCTAATTCCTGCAGTATATAATCAGAAATCCGGATTAGCGCCAAACATTTGCACGATGGCTGTTGCTGACCACAACTTTAGGATCACGTCAAGGAGCCGCCATGTTGATAATTTATCACGGAAACACAATAGTAGTTAATTATTTTGCTTAAAATGTCTTGACTTTATTGTCATATGCAATAATTTATACACGACTGGCACGATATGCTTTATTACAACAATTAAATCCATCAGATTCTTTCTAGCCTCTTAAACGTTTACTTAAGAACTTTTGAAAGCTCATATTCAAACGCATCAATCAATACATATTCAGGATACATTTTATAAAGTGTGCTAAAGCTAAAAGTATTTCAAATGTCATTCCAGAATCACAACATTTTCTATTCCGAGTAACCGAAAAATTCAGTTCATCGCGTGTTAACTAACTAACAATAAAAAGTCATTTATATTCATCCATCATGCAGAAATCTGTGCTTTGTATATTGGAATCAAGAATCATATATTAAATAATTTATTTTTTCCATCAATAATAGTAATACGAATCTAACTAAATACGAACAATCGGTGTACAAAACTTGACTAACTAACTAATTTAACTATCAGACAATGCTTGTTGCTCTGTATGATGAACAACTGGCCCAGTCCCATTATTGTGATTATACCCGATATTATTGTAATAGAGCGAACATGGGAGTCTCCCATTACTCCTGACAAAAACTTTCCTCCCCCCATTGTTACTGCCCAAAGCTCTAGTGTCTGACGAATAATTGTTACTATTCTTATGATTAAGATAATGATGATTATTATCATGACTATTTCTACTTGTGCTACTACTATTTTGTGAAGGTTGAACATAGTTGCCTACTGCGAATGCATTGTCATCGTCAGGAAAATCACTGGTGGTGGGACTACTCATACTAAAAGACTCATCATTTTCGTCATCATAACTTGTAGAAGAACTCAGAAGATTTCTATACGTGTGCCTATGGGAATAAGTGCTGGGTTGAGGATCAAGTCCATAGGTAGAAACGCCATTCTTGCGTACCCCTCTGGGGGGTTTCAGAGGTTTGGGCATTTCGTAGCCGTCGTCTTCAGTAACTGTCATACAGATCTGAGGCATTTGATTGCTTGAGTCACTGAGGACTTGCAAATACTTTGGGTACCATGTAGTCGGTTCTGTCAGTTCTGTGGCTCCGTTAGTCAATGGTGGATCTTCCATTAATTCTGGGCTGGACTCGAAATGCTCAGGGATAGCCATTTCGGGGTAATACAGACCATTTCTCATGAATGGTTCGAGTCCCATATCTGAAATGCGAAAAAAAACAATGAGGACGCAAAAATGAGAATGCAAGATAATGTGCTATGTTCTAAACATGCCATCGCTTATGTGATTGCTGAACCCACTGTCATCTAAAGAAGGTAAGCGATCTCCGAAATGATGACGGAGAGAAATGTTGCCATTTTCTTCTAAAATGCTTTCATATTCTGACATAATCATTTCCAACTGAACCAGGCAGTCTTTGAAACTGGGTCTGTTACTAGGATTGTATTGCCAGCATTGCAACATCAAGTTATTCCTGAAATCAGAAAGGATGTTAAAATCATTGTGGACAGGGAAAAAAACATTTACAAAATATGTGTACGTACATCAGCGGTGGAGAATGTGGAGGCAACTGTGGTTTCCCCCCTTTTCTGACAAAATCCACCACTTCTGCATTACTTTTTGCAGGATACACTTTCTGACCAAATGTCATGACCTCATGCAATAGTACTCCAAAAGACCATACATCTGATTGCGTTGTATAGACTCCGTCAATCAGACTCTCCGGTGACATCCAACATACTGCATAAAAACCAAACGAGCTTATTTTTCCAATCCATGAAAAAATTTGCCAGACACAAAGTCCTACACATTACATAACATACCTGGAAGAAAACCTCCATTGTTTCTGTAGTAATCATTACTATAGATATCTCTAGCCAGTCCAAAATCTCCAATTTTTACAACCCGCTCACAATGCGTCTCGTCACTGGACAAAATTCTAACTAGACAGTTTCTTGCAGCAATGTCCCGATGCACAAAATGCATATCTTCCAAATACACACACCCTTTGGCCACATCCACACACATTTTTAGCAAATCGACTAGAGTGAGTGGCACTGTGGGAGTGTCGGTCACATGAGGTCTATTGGTTCTTAAATGAGAGAGCAAGTCCCCACCTCCCATTAGTTCCAAAACCAGGCAACATCCATCGGCTTCGACACAAACTCCAAGAAGTTCTAAAATATTCGGATGCTTGAACTGGTTCATCAATTTCGCTTCCTCAATAAACTCCATCTTTTGAAATGTTGAAGCACTTTTCTTCAGAGTCTAAATATTTGCCAAAAAGCACACAGTTAGTTAGTAAGCTTTAGGTAGCACAAGTTTGTATAAACCAGCAGCCAGTTTTTACCTTAATAGCTACTAAACTCTCTTCTCCACCGGACTCAGGGGTCAAAATCCCCTCAAAAACTTCTCCAAATGCTCCACTACCCAAAAATGTGGCTTGTTTCAGATTACTCTTGGATATTCTCGGAACGCCAGCCAAATCTACTTCAATAATCACATCTCCTCCACCCCCATCCGAGGCTGCTGTATACAATGCATTACTTTGATGGACAAATGTGGTTCCAGTGGGCAATTCCCGAAGAGTGGCAAGTTCCACTTCACGGCGATCAATAGATGGCGTCGGTAGCACTGGCTTTTCTTTCAAGTTCTGTCGGTACACTACAAATACAAGGTTGAGCATTCACAATTCACTATACTATGGTCAATGTAATGTTTAGGTAAATAATTATTCATTTTAGCGATAGTTTCTAATACTCACGATAAATGAAAAGAAGGGCAAACAAGGTCAAAAGGAAGCATGCGCATAAGATGGTCCCAATCACGACGCCTACATTTTGCGGCTGTGCAACTAAAGTCAATGCAGACAACGAAACTAACGCGCTCTCAGGACTGTAGTTGCTCCACCCGTACACATTTTTAGCGCGAACTCGGAATGCATATTGAGCATCCAAATCCAGGCCTTCAACATGCCACCAACTTTCTGAAATAGATTAAAAAAAACCTTTCATCTCAGGTCTCAAGCATAAATTATTTGAAACCAAACGCATTAGACAATACTCGTGCACTACTAGTGATTTCACTCGACTTACCAGTTCCATTGAACACAGGGATCCAAGTATACCACAAAGGAAATACCTTGAATTCCCCACCGTCAACAATATGGTCCTCATCAATAAGATTGCTACTACTAGGTCTAGCTTCTCGCCTACTCCGTGTACTGTCATTGTAGCTTATGATATCAACCAATCTTTGGGATTGGTAAGTTAAATTGCTGCCAACAAGTTTATACTCCAAACTATAAAAGAGCACGGGAGCTCCATTTGACTCAGCCTTTTCCCATGTCACTTCATACAATGATTTGCCGATCCCACGGGCTACAGGTTGGCCTGGGGTACCTGGGCAATCAGCCAACGTTTCGAAAACAAATTGATTGTCTTTTTCTTCCGGCCAAATGTATGGGGCGAGAGACTCATTCATGTACCAAGTTTTTAAACGCAAAGTGTATTGTGTTTTTGGGAGCAAGTTTGGTAGTGTGAGATTGTATAATCTATTGGGGGTTGTTGAATTTTTGGTTCCGTTCACCCATTTTGACAAGTGCGATCCGTCAGTCTTGTACTGCAATTGGAAGCTATGAGAAAGAATAAGAAGAGTTAATATATTTGCGTAAAGTAAAGCGTCAATAGATAGTTAGGGTTTTGTGGTTACCTTAAAATGCTGGAATCATTTGGGGCAACCCAAGAAACTGTAATATTGTGTGGAGTGATTTTCTCTAAAGCTAGGTTACTTGGATTCGCCAAAGTTACAATTGATTTCTTTTCGGATTCACTGAGGGCATCCCCCTTTTTAGAAAATGCTCTCACCCACACAGAATAGTTGCTACTAGGCAGCAAATCATTCAAAGTCAAATGGAATTCTGTTTCATTTCCATCCCTTCTGTCAAACCATTTTTCACCGTGAAGCTTATCATTTGAGCCTCTTCTACACACCTCATACCACACAGATTCGCCATTCAGCTTTTCCGGTTTTTGCCAAATTACTCTTATAGATTTGGGGGTGAGTCGCTCCAACCTCAATAGTTTTGGTGGCATTGGCGCTGAAAATTGTTGGTGTTCCAAATTAATTCCATTTACCAATATTTTCTAAATTCCATCTATTGACTATTTACTGTCGCTAACTAAATAGCTAAACACCAAGGTATAATATAGAATAGTATTTGTATGGCTAACTACTAATCAAAATAGAGAAACTATATACCTCCAGGACCAGTTCTTAACATGATAGCATCCGACACAAGTGGAGGTGCCCGAATTAAATTTTCCCGATAAAAGTTCGTCACCGTTACAAACACCGTGTACACGGTATAGGCATGAAGACCATCAATACTGAGTAAGTTTTCATTTGTGGACACAACTTTACAAAAGTCTGTATTATCTGGGGTGCATTTCGAAGCCCCAGTTTCATCAACAGTTCCAAAATATATTTTGTACTTGGGTGTGGGTAGTGAGATCAGATGAGCGGAAGGTAATGTGCAATTTTCAGTCCGTGGAATCGGTAGTTGGAGAAATAGAGAGTGAGTTGAATGATTAAATAAAAGGTGATCCCGTGGTTCCAGTTTAGTAACTACTAAGCATTCCTGAGGTGGATATGGGGGCAATGCGAGAGAGGTCACTTCAAATATTCTTTTAGACGAAGTCAATTGAGTGACCCCTTGACCTTCTGAAGCAAAAAGGAAATCCGCTGTCCAATACAAGTGAGATGAGTCTACGGCCATGTCATAAGGCAGTTTTATTCGACCTGTGTAGACGTTACATTAATAGAATATTATTAACTGGTGATGCTAACTTGAATATTCTAATTGAATTTTTAACTTAAATATGGGCCAAGTATAACCTGCGTCTCCAGCATAATGTTCAGTAATGTTTACAAGCTCATTGCATAAGCATCCATCTGGACTAATTTCCCAAATTGATCCTTCATCTGTTATAATCACTTTGTTTTTATATGAATTGAAGGTGATCGCTTCATTTAGTGATTTTAATGTGCTGCAATTACAATGGATTCTGCAAAAAAAACGATAGTTTTACATTACATTGTATTATTCAATAGCTACAAATACCAATAATCTCTCCAATTCATACTTACTCATCAGATGACAAAAGCTTTCTCCTTACAGTGGAAGCCTCTTCCACATCTGATATCCATACATTGGTCATTCCGTTTCGTTCACTAGTTGTCCAGTATAATTTACTACGCACATAGAAAAATAATAATAAAATTAAAATGGGCTAACTTTACTGCTTGTTTCTATATGGCTATCAAAGAAACACACACCTTTCATATGGGTTTACAGCTATGCCACGAATAGGTGACTGGGATTTGATAACCCATTCAGGTAAGCCTGTTTTATTCATATCCTGCTCAACCAAGTCTAACCGCATAATACCGAACTTATGCGACCGACTAGTGTCTGAGGAAGTAGCCTCAACAGCCCAATACAATTTTCGTGCCAGCCAGTCCAAAGTGAGATGAGTATATTGTGTCTCATCCTGCCCCAAAAGTATCTAAACAGTAGAATGGATTAGTTCGCTCGCAGCCATGTTACATCAAATTCAATGTCCGAGCATTCTAACTAATAAACACTAACGGAAACTTACTCGTTTCGATTTGCACTCCGTCTCAATATTGAAAACCAAAAGTTCATTTCCTTCATTAAACCAATAGACAGAATGATCATACGAAGAAAAAGTTGCCGTTACAACGTTCAAATATCCCACAGGAATATCTTGGAAAAAGTTTTTGTCAATATCCAAAATCTCCAATTTGTCCGTTGTGAGTAAAACTTTGGGAACAGGATTCAATCTATTTTGTGCAAGCACTTTTCTAGAAAGATCCCCCGGACCCGCCTCTGTGTATGCTTGAACGGCAACAAATGTTTGGGTAGAACTATTTAATTCTGCTTTCATTGTGCATTCCAATTTCCTCATGTCCACTTCACATTCACACGGGATCTCCTTGGAATTTCTCCAACAGCGGACAAGGTAATTCAATACTTGACCGTTAAGATCTTCTGGTGGATCCCATCGAAGATTCAATTCTTGGAAGTCGTCAAATGGATCCGTTTTTCCAATGTATAATCGAAGGTGTCGGGGTTCTGATGGTCTCCATGAAGGTGTCCTCAACTTTCTAATCGTGGGCTTAGCTGATGCCCAATAAGTAAACGCTGTGACCGAAACTTCTATTTCTGTATACGGTTTGAATACTGCAGTAGTATTCCCAATGAAAATATGTGGCTCGGTCGTGGTCTGAAAAGTGCAAATACTATGTCATCAACTACATCAACAAAGTATGTATTTTTTGTGGCGCCTCTGATAATTTCATACCTCGGAAATTGAATTGTTCACCAAAACGTCATAATAGACTTGTCCGTGGTTCGTATTGTTGATATGACTCCAAGAAATGGTGAACTCATTCCAAATGCCTTGCACACTAACTGACCACACAGGATCAGGCACAACTTTGATCTTATGTTTGCCCAACCCCCTGGGGTAAGTCATAAGCATTTGATCCTTAACATGCACATTGGTCACATTGCTCAACGTGTCCAGTCTCAAATGAGATTTTCCTTTGCTATGCAAGTCAGTAATAATCGCACCAGAGTGCCCTTCCAGCCAAAGTAGTCGATCATTAAAGTACCTAATTGGACCTATACACAAAATCAATAAGTCACACGCTTCCCTGCAAAATAGGTACCAAATGATGTTATACTTCCACATTCTTTCTTACCTGGGACAAAAGCTAGCTGAGATTTCTCAATCACCATCGGCAACTGCGCACTCTTAATATTATACCCTAACCGCTGCAAAGTGGATCCAGCCGCGGACCGACTCACCCAATAAATCCTTGATTGATACGTATCCAAAGTAATTCCTAGAATCCTAACCCCCGAAAACAATCCAGTCTGGTACAACGTCCCTTGATACTGTCCATTTAACTTTGCCTTCTCCAAACTGTGACCAGTGGTCCAAATGAGCAGTCCTTCCGGACAATCCAGAGCCATTTCCCAAGCCATGGTCACAATGGGCAGTCTCTCCTTCAACTCACACCGTGCTCCTGTTGAACTCAGTTTCATATTGGAACGAAACATGCTCTGCTCCTTGGGATTTGACCAGTACAACTTTTGACCAATGTAGTCATAAGCTAAGGACTTCGCATACTTTATATCGCTGATAGGAATCGCTTTGGGACTTAGATTCGAATTCACAGCCACTCGACTAGCTTCACTTTCGTATAAAAACACAGACCCATTGTTCAAAGCGTACACTACACTGTCGTCAAACCAAGTGAGCATTGAAATATTATTCGTAGGCACAAGTAGTTGCACATTTTCTCCAATTGCATTTGTCTCGTACAACCCATTGTGTGCACTCCAATAGAAGGAAATATTATGGCCAGATTCCCGTAAAGTTCTCCCTTTTACAGGTGGTGAGAGGGGGCCAAAAAAATGGTTTTGCACATAGGCCCGCACTTGGATATTGTAAAACGTTGAGGGACGAAGATTTTCAATCACATATTCCGTATCGCTGATCCCAGTAATGTTCCGCGAGTCGTATTGAATAGAATATTTCCATTTGCGCCATGCTCCATTACCTGTTTGTAAAACAAAGTCAAGTTTGGAAAATTGAAATATTGACATATTTGTGAGCAAAAATTAAAATTCGTATGGTAGTGTTCAAAAAAATTGTGCCATCCTATATGTTCAGTTAGCTTTTGTTTTAAAGCAAGTACAAAGTTTGCTTGTTGAGGCGTAAAAGTTGGGGCATAATGGCACAAGTTGGTTGACACTACCTATAATAGTGAATTGGAGACTGACTAACTAAAAATTATTTGTAGATAAAGTTGAGCATACCTGTGCACAAATTCAGCTTTGAATTTACGTGAGAGAAAGAGGAGAGAGAGAGAAGAGGCGTACAAAAGCTTCAGAGACGATTTTCGCTTAATTGTGTGGTGGACATATTTTTTGTCTGAAGTGAACTAATGAATAGTGGGAAAAGTGCTAGAGCTATTTTATTTAAAAAATTTCTGGAATGGAAACAAAGGAAACGCAGTTTTCTTCAATTGAGTAAATTGTAAATCAATGGTCGCTTTTATGTGCACAGGTATGCGAATGAGCGGGAATAAGCAAACTAACTAACTACGCCATATTTTTTCCCAAACGTATTTATTTGATTTCTCTGTGTAAATATTTCCAGTTTGTGTAAATGGACAGTTGTGGTAAAGTACAGAAATATAGTCATATCAAAGTAAAAGTAAATGAGTCCATAAGAAAATAGCTTCAAGCACATTCCCCATCTCGTCATAAGTAAATCTGATTGTGGGCTGGGGTGAACGGTCTAAAGCAAAAATAAAATATGACCGAAAGTGAGAAAAACAGCTGGATGACAAACAAATGACACTAACTAACTAAAAGCGTATAAAAACAAGCTGTTGTAATTGACTAACTGCACTATTGAAACTTTGTACTTATTTAACTAACTCTGATCGAAGCTAAAACATAAAAACGATGAATATGGATCTCAAATTCTGTTCATTCGATACTTTTATATGTGCACACGTGTGGTTCCAAAATATGCAGACTACAGTGTTTTCAGGAAGTTAAAAAATCAAGCACTGCTTATGGCTCGTATTCATTCCAGATTACTACTGATTAAATATGAACTATTGACTCGGAATGTTTCTGTTTTCTTTCTAACCAACTGAACTAGCTAAGCTATACATGTTAGGCTGACTGCACTATGAGGATTATACTGTGGTCTACATAAAGGTCAGCTGGGGCAAGTATGATAGACATTTTAATATTCGCTGTGCGCAACAACGATAACGATGAACTGAAATGAAAATATATGCTCATTACAATCCTCCTTTTCACAGACAGAGTATCCAAATGACGGCAGCAAACCTACTAACTAACCAACTGGAGAACGTAGTCAGCATTAACTAACTACATGATGATAATAAAAATGATGTAGCCAGGATTTTCATACCAATGCCTGGAATCCGTGGAGGAGATAGCCAACAAACTCGAGCTCTAGTTTTTCCATAGATTACTTGTACTTTTTGCGGTGGGGCTCTGGGCACAGGCATTGGCTGCAGTCGATCATGCAGCATCATCAGTTGAGAGCATGGCTGATGCAGTTTGGGGATCGTGTAGCTGTTTTGATAGTAACTATCTTGGGCTCCATTATACTCCTCAATGACCACACTGGAGCCCGTGGTCCAGTAGAAGATCCCATTGTAGTAGGCCAATGAGAGCGCTTTTTCAAATCGAGGGCTTTGAGTATTCTCCCGAATGTCCGTGATATCCCTATGTAGTGCCGCACAAAAGTATAATAGCGGCTGAAAAAGAGTGCTGTTTTCAACAGTCATTTTCTTACCCATCTAAGGAGACGGAGAGTATGGTATTTCGTTCTTTGTGTACAACGAGTATTCGGTAGTTCATGAAATCGACAGTGAAGGGTCCGAGTTGAGGACTTTTCACTAATGGTATCACTCTGGGTGTAGTAAATTGTAAGTCCAGCTTGAAAAGTCCTCCTGAGGACTGAAATGATGGTTCAGCGACCCAGTACATGTATCTATGTTGATGGAATCGTTAATTTTTGCTTGGATACTTTGTTAATTAGGTAGTTACATGCTATTACATGTAGCATAATTGTATGTAGCAGTGAGCATTGTTTACCCTGTGTAAGGATCAGCAAAGAAGTCCACAGGTTTAGAATATAACAGCGAGTACACAGTGAGGAGACCCCGACCATGGAGATCACACCTTTGTATGGCCCATGTGGTGTACTTCCTTTGTTGACCTATAATGTACAACTGATTGTGGAGCCAGTCCACAGAAAGGAATGCCACACTAGTCAGGTCTGTTTGTTCTCTTGTGAGCATTATAATGGTTTCATTCTTTCTCTCCAGTCCAGTACGCAATATTTCGCCTGTGGATTTGGCGAGAAAGACCCATTTGTTTTTTAAATGCGCTGCTAGTGCTGAAATTGGAAACCAAGTAGTTGGCTCTGTTAGTTAGTCAGTGATGATGAATTGCAGTGAGGATGACATTTGAATGGGATTTATGACCTCATGGATGCAAATGTAGTATAAATCATTTGTTAGTTACCACACCTGATATGTTGGAGTCTGCTGTGTAAACTGGAATGTCGGGATACAATAACAAGTCTATTTGTTGCATGTACACGTCTTTAATTCCTTTGAGCAACAGTCGTGGCTCAGGACTTCGTGGAATATCTATTAGCAATGCATGTTTTTTGTTTTCAAAGTTTTTAGTACATAATATGGATAAATAAGAATGCAGCTACTTGTTAGTTACCATTGGAAAGAGAAGACTGAGGTGTAACAAAATTAATTTTTGTCGTTTCCCCCTCCCCCTCAAAATTTTGAGCAGATATAGACAGACTGTAATTTGTAGTGGGTTGCAACCCGAAAAACGTGTAGCCTCTAGGATTCTGACTTATGGGGATTTCTTTCACAATGGGTGATCCATCGGGAAGTTTCCTCAGCTTCAAAACGAAAGCTACTAGTTGTCCATTGGGTTGGGATGGGGGACTCCAAGTGATACTCACACTTGTATTGCTTATGGGTTGGATGCTGGTGATTTCTGGGGGATTTGGGAGTCCTTTGGCTGCAGTTCGGATCGGGGCACTCTCTTTCGAGAAGAATGGAGGGAAATCGTA
>Ga0210040_10003020_pt1 | contig 23106 bp, 1 predicted proteins | sample CryGeyCG12114_NA_FD_185462 | JGI IMG/M metagenome (GOLD analysis project Ga0210040, IMG submission 185462) | Groundwater microbial communities from aquifer - Crystal Geyser CG19_WC_8/21/14_NA (SPAdes) (version 2) | ecosystem: Environmental > Aquatic > Deep subsurface > Groundwater | place: USA...
GGTTTGTCGGTGCCCTTCCTCGCTGCCGTCTCCGCATCGTGCCTTCCGCATCCGGCGTGGGTCGCGCCTGCGCGCTAGCTCCACATCATCTGCCGAGCCAAGCAAACCCTCTTGCTTTCACTCATCCACATCCATTGATCACACACCTATCGTGCGGCATCTGTACTCACACTGCTGACTGTTACTCCATGACAGCAACCTTATCTTAACCTCTCCCAATGTCAAGCCTGCCGTACCTCGGCCACGTGTGATTCACGTCCAGAAGAGCACCGGCTTATTTTGAAGGCTCTCAGCCTCAGCTCACCCAGTGATCGAGCAGTTTGTAGTTTCAAAATCTCGCAAGCACATTTCCTAAGAGCCATTGCAGCTAGAAGCTAAAGAACGCTGGCCAAAAACAACGCACTAATATTCAACCAACCGAAAGCACCCAAACACCAACACCAACACCCCTCAACATCGTCGTAACAACGTCCACTCAATCGCGCCTACTAGCAACTCTCCGCCGGCGCTCCCAACGCCTTTCCACAAAAATCCAATCCCTTCGCATTATTCATGTACCCAATCGCAAAATTGTATTGCGCCCCAGTACTCCCGGCCACATATTTCCCACACGCCCCCGTAATCTGTTCCGCCGCCTGCGTAATGATATCCACCCAGGCTTTGAGGACCGCGTTGCCGTCCAGATTGCACACAAATGCCACGACGCCGCCGCGCACAGAGTAGTACGACATGGCCGGATTGATGCGGTGTCCGTTTTTGCCGAGTTGAGACTTGAGGTCCGCAACGGCGGCGTCGGTGTCTTTGGCATTGACCTTGATGCCGCAGCCGCAGTGGGTTTGGCCGAAGGCGCGCTTGGCCAGGTGGTTGGGTGAGGTAGAGGGGGAAGTGGTGGTTGGAGCCAGCTCGATGCGAGTATGGATTTCCTCGCCGGAAGCGGATCGATGCACTTGGTAGAGGCCGTCTGGCTGGACGGCGGGGAGGACGAGGGCTGAAGCGCCGGAGAGGAGGGCAAGGGTGAGGGTAACCCTATGGACGGTGGCCGCCCTAAATTAGACTAGTTCCTCGAAACTAGTCTATAGTAAAGTAGTTTTCTTTTACTTTAATTTAAAGTAGAAACCTTAGTATATATAAAATATCCTATTATAGTATATTACTAGTAATTTACTATAATAAGATACTTTCTTTAATTTAGTATTTTTTCTATCTTATATATAAAGTAAATACTAAAGATTTATAAAGTATACTTAGTAAGTAAAAAGAGTATCTTATTATAGCTAATTACTAGTAATTTCTTATAATAAGATACTCTTTTTACTTACTAAAAAAGTAAAGATAAGAAAAATAAGCTTAAAAAATAAGAAAATAAAAAGAAAGTAATATAGCTTAATCTAATTATAATATAATTTAAACCTTTATATTTATATATACTAATAATAAACTAAAACTAGTTAACTTACTCTTTATAATAAAGTATTAAACGTAAAAATATATACTAATAGTAGTACTAATTAGCTATAGGTAAGTTTATACTAGATTTAACTTATTAATTAATATATATATAATACTATAAAATATAAAGAAAAAGAAAGTAAATATATATATAGGTATATAATCTACTTATCTATTTAAATATAAAACTCCTAGTCTACGCCTTTATTATTACTTATTACTTTACTTATAACTACTTTTACTTACTCTACTTATAGCTACTTATATTCTATTTATATAAGCTAAATTAAGTAAGCTAATTATAATATTCTCTTTACTTTTTTAGTATAATAAGTAAAAAAGAGCCTAGCTTAATAATAAAGTACTTAGTATATATAAGTATAGTTATAGAAAGCTTAATACTATAAGTAAATAAAAGTATTACTTTAAAGCCTTAAAGGCGCTATTATTATAGTATATACTAACTAGTATTTACTACTATAGTAAGTAGTATAAGCTTAAGTAATATATAGCTAGCTAGCTTATCTAGCTAGCTATAAAAAAAAGAACTTAAAAACGCTAGATAGTAATAGTAATTTAAGAGAGAGAGTAGTAAGAGTTTAAGTAATATATACTTAGTATATTAGCTTACTTAGTTAGCTATAAGAAAAAGAACTTAAAGATACTAGATAGTAATTTAGACTAGATAAGTAATATAGTTACTAAGTTTTAGGCGTATCTTATTATAGTAAATTACTAGCTTTATAGTTAAAATAAATACTAGTCTCTATATATAATATTTTATTATAGTAAATTACTAGCCTTATAGTTAAAATAAATACTAGTCTCTATATATAATATCTAAGTCTACTTCTATATCTTTATTAAACGCTTAAGAACTAATAAGAATTAAAATACTATATACTTTAGCTTAATTAAAGAAGAAAGTATTAAGATATTAGCTAGTATTTATATAGTAAATATTAACTATTATATACTTTTAGTAAAGTAGTAAAGATCTTACTTATAAGTCTAAAAGCTTTTTACTATAGATCTCTTTTATACTAAAATAGCTCTTTATTATACTAGCTTAAGTTAGAGTAAAGGCTAATATATATCTACTTAATAACGTAATTATAGATATAGTTATATATCTCTATAAAGCTATAAGTATTAGCTTATATATATATATTATAGATATTATATAAAAGTACTTATCTTTAGAGAGGTATAACTATTAAGATATTATAGTAAAGCTATTATTTATAGTAATAATACTAGCTAGATAGTAATAGTAATTTAGAACTAAAAACTAGTATACTTAGTAAGTTTCTAGCGTATCTTATTATATAAAATTACTAGTAATTTACTATAATAAGATACTACTAGAACTAAGAAAGAATTAGATTTAGACCTAAGAACTAGTATACTTAGTAAGTTTCTAGCATATCCTATTATATAAAATTACTAGTAATTTACTATAATAAGATACTACTAAAACTAAGAAAGACTTATTAAGCTAAATCTAAGTATATATTTTATAATTAGGCTTAGTAATATATTAGTTACGTTATTATAATAAGAGTATAGAGTAAGTAGTATATAAAGTAGAAGTAGCCTATAAGCCTAGTAGTAAAGATATAATAGCTTTTTATATAGTTATATAGTAGAACTAGACTCTAAAAAGCTAGTATAAAGTAGAAGTAGTATATAAAATAAGTAGAGGCGTATAAGATAATTATAGTTTATATATTAAAATAATATTAAATACTTTATTAAAATACTTATAAGTTATATAGTTTAGTAGTAGAGTACTAGTAAGTTAATATTTATAGCTTAGTATAAAGTACTAAGCTATTAGTCTTATTCTATATTATCTATATAATACTTATACTCTAAGTAGCTAAAGGCTCTAGATTTAAGTCCTAGTATAACTATTATATATTAAACTAGGATATAGAAGTAATCTTATTTAGTATATTTTTATCTCTAAAATAGATAGTAGTACTTTTAAAAGCTAATACTATACTAAAAAGATAACTTTTTAGAGATTTTTTTTATATAGTAATAGTCCTAACTAATAGTAATTAATTATACTTATACTAATATAATTTAGATAAAAGATAGTAAAGTTATAAAAGTAGTATAGACGTAAAGTTATACTATTACTCTTTCTAGTACTAGTTTTTAAAGTAGATAGTATAACTATAATAGTAACTATACTATTACTTTTTTTAGTACTAGCTTTTAAAATAAGTAGTATAGATATAAAGTTACTCTATTACTTTTTCTAGTACTAGTTCTTAAGATAAGTAGAGAAGTTATATTATTACTTTTTCTAGTACTAGTTTTTAAAGTAAGTTATATAAATATAAAGTTATACTATTACTTTTTTTAGTACTAGTTCTTAATATAAGTAAGTAATATAATAGTAATAGTAACTATACTATTACTTCTTCTAGTACTAGCTCTTATAGTAAGTAGTATAAACGTAAAGTTATATTATTACTTTTTTTAGTACTAGTTCTTAATATAAGTAAGTAGTATAATAGTAATAGTAATAGTAACTATACTATTACTCTTTCTAGTACTAGTTTTCTAAGTAAATAGTTATACTATACTTATACTATAAAATATAAGAAAGATAAAAAAGCTAGTAAAGTAAAAGTTTATATAGCTAGCTATAAGTACTACTACTACTAGTAATATAAAGCTAAGTAGTAGTAGTAGTAAGAATAGTAGCTTAAGTTATAGCTAAGATAAAGTATATATTTAAACTTATTTAAATAGCTATAGGCTTAGTCTTACTATAAATATAGTAGCTATATATATAAAGTAAGTATATATAAACTCTATCTAGCTAACTCCTTTATTTTTCTTATACTTTATATAATATAGAGTAACTTAAGTACTTTTATTTATTAGCGCTTAAGTTACTCTATATTATATAGGCGCCTAAGCTACTTTATATTATATACCTTTTTTAGAAATAGTCTTTAACATTAATACCTATATAAATAAGTAGATAAAGTAACTACTAGTATCTAAAGTAAGTATATATAAAGCTCTATCTTACTAGCTCTACTATTATTTTTACTTTATAACTAGTACTTAAGTTACTCTATATTATATAAAAGTAAAGTAGTCTTTAAAGTTAGTACTTATAGCTATAAAGGTTATACTTATTAGTAAGTATACTATAATATAATATATAGAAGTAAAGAAAAAAGTTATACTTATTAGTAAGTATACTATAATATAATATATAGAAGTAAAAAAGAAAGTTATACTTATTAGTAAGTATACTATAACGTAACGTATAGAAGTAAAAAAGAAAGTTATACTTATTAGTAAGTATACTATAATATAATATATAGAAGTAAAAAAAAAAGTTATACTTAGCGTTAGAGAAAGGATTAACTTATTTATTAAACTATAGAGTAGTTTAGTTACTTTTAGAGAAGTACTTAAATATAGTATAAAAAACTTAAAAAAGGGTTATATACTTATTAGAGACGCGCTAAGTACTACTTTAGTTACTTTTACTTTATATACTAGTTACTTCTTTTTATATATAATAGAACTAGGTTTCTATCCTATCTTATCTCTGCTTACTAAGGCCTTAGCCTACGCTAGCCCTATATTAGTACTACGCTAGTCTCTATATACTTACGCACTTTATAAAACTAGTACTTTAGCTTAGAATTTATATAGTAATTTCTACTTATTATACTTTCTAAGCTTAACTTCTTCTACTCTACTAGAGGCTATTAGTATCTAGCTTACTAGTAGCTCTTTACTAGATTTATAATATTATAATTACTAGAGAAGTTACCTAAAATTCTCTTTAGCGCCTTTAGAGCTCTACTAGAGTTCTACCTATTACTAGTAATTTATAACACTAAGAAGCTCTCTTATAAGCCCTACTAGCTAAGTAAGCCTCCTAACGCTAGTTACTAATTACCTTATACTTTACGCTTTAAATAATAGAGCGTATAGCCCTTCTTAAACGCCCTAAACGTTATTACCCTATACTTAAACGTTAACTACCTTACCTTAGTCTAGAAGAAGTAATTAACTTATAATAGAAGCTCTTAGAAGTAAAGGCTAATATATAATGCTATTATAATTACGTATACTAGTTATAGTAGATACTTATTAATAGTATAGCTTTAGTTACCTAACTAGCTAAACTTTCTACTAACGTTAGATACTTTATAGATTAGATAACTATACTTAAAGTCTAGCTTATAGCTAAGTCCCTCTACTAAAAGTAGTACTCTTACTTAAAAGTAGAGCTAGTCTCTCTACTTACTACTCTACTATATAATTTATAACTAGCTCTACTAGTATATAAGCTTTTATAACTATATAAAGAGCGCCTTTAGTAGTAAAGCTTTTCTTACCTCTATAATTAATCGCCTCTACTAGTAACTATATACGCGCTCTTAGTACTAGATACCTAGTAATAATAATTATCTCTATCTCTACTAGCTTAAGCGCTCTATATACGTAATAAGCTTTAAGAGCTACTTATTAAGAATAGAGAGAAGTTACTTAAAAGAGCTTTACGTTCTCTAAAAGCCTAAATTACTACTATTATAAAACTCTTAGAAGATACCTTAGCTTTATAGATAACCTTACTAGCTACTTCTAAAGATCTTATTAAAATACTTTTAATAAGAGCTATCTAGAGGTATAAAATACCTAAGTCTTTCTATATACTACTAGCGCTACTAATATTACTAGCTAAAGTAACTATATATAAGTAGCTGCGTTTAATTACCCTATCTCTACTATAAAAATCTCTACTATTTTATTAACTTTAAGAGATCCTTCTATAACTTATACTAAGGAAGAAGTCTTAACTTAAGAGACTTTTACTATTAGAGCGCTTTATATAGTTTAATAATTTTTTAGTCTTTTTACTATTCTTTCTATAAGCTCTAAAAGTAAACTTAGAAATCTCTCTTATAAGCTTCTTATAACGTTAATAATTGCTATTCTTAGCCTAAGTAACTATTACTATAATCTTAGTTCTAGATACTTACTAGAGACTTACTAAGCTATCTAATTACTAACGCTATAAGTACTATTTTCTATTATTAAATAAGCTCTATAAGTATCTCTTAGATAGCTCTTATTAATACTTAAAGTTATAAGTAAGCTCTTAAAGATTAGTTACTACGTATTCTATAGTAAAATCTAATCTTAGCTTAGCTTCTAAGAACTTAGTATACAACTTAGCATATTTAGATAATATATAGTATAATAATATTATTAGAGATAATAATAGTAGCTCTACGTGAGACGACCTATAAGACTCTAATTTTAAGCCTAATAATTATAGTAATTATAATAATTATAGTAGTTCTACTTAATTAAGCTCTCTATATAGATAAAATAAGCTACTATAATCTTACCTATTCTTACTCTATTCTTCTCCTCTATCGCCTACATAAACGCCTTTTATATATATTTTAGCCTATTTTAGCTTATTTTAAAGCTTTAAGGTAAAGCTTTATTAGAAAAAGGAGTAGTATAATAGAACTAGATTTCTATCCTATTTTATCTCTACTTACTAAGGCCTTAGCCTACGCTAGCCCTATATTAGTACTGCGCTAGTCTCTATATACCTATATACTTTATAGAACTAGCACTTTAGCTTAGAATTTATATAGTAACTTCTACCTATTATATTATATAATTACTTTAGTAACTAGTATACTAAGTATTTTAGTATATACTAGTAGGTATATATAAACTCTTTTATACTTCTTCTTCTATCTCTCTTTTATCTACTCTACTTTATAGTAGATAAGTAATATTAGTAATACTAAAACTATAGTCTTAAAGTTACTAAGCTAACTTATATAAGTAGAGTAAATAAGCTTAGTTTTAATAAAGAGATAGAAAGAGAAGCTTATAGATAAAGTAGTTACTACTTCTTATATATATACTTTATAAAGTTCTTATCTTAGTGTAGTTAGCGCAGCTCTAGTAGGTATATAAACTCTCTTTAAGCTTTTTCTTCTATTTTTCTTTTATCTACTTTACTATTATAAGTAAATAAAGTAATCTTAATAATACTAAGACTATTCTATCTACTAGTAATAGTAAAAGAAAATAAAACTACTTAAAATAGAGAGAGAGAGAGAGATTAGTATTAGAAGTAGTAGTATTTACTTTATATACTTAATTACTCTTACTATATATACTAATTACTCTTTCTTATATATATACTTTAAGTAGTACTTTTATCTTAGTACTATTAGTATAATATTTAAGTATATAAATAACTTACTAGTCTTTTTTTCTATTACTTTTATATTTTACGTTTACTAAGCTAGTAAAGGATATAAGTAGCTATACTTATATAGCTAGTTATATCTCTTCTTAGCTTAGTAAATATTAAAAATAAGATTTAATAGAAAGAAAGAGGAGAGGTTAGTATATAAGTACTTATATACTAGTTACTCCTTTATATATATTCTTTTAAGTAGTACTCTTATTTTAGTACTATTAGTATAATATTTAAGTATATAAGCTCTCTTTATATTTTTTCTTTTATTACTTTTCTATTTTACTAGCTTTATTACTAGCTAGCTAAGTACTTAGACTTTACTATTATTATACTTAGCTAACTAGTAATAAAGATTAGATAGAGTAAAAAAAGTAGAAAAAGAAGTCTAATAAAGAGAGAGAAAAAAGAACTATAAGTAAGATAGTAGCGCTTACTTTATATACTTAGTTACCCTTTCTTATATATACTCTTAAGTAGTACTCTTCTCTTAGCGTTATTAGTATAGCTTTATAAGTATATAAATAACTTCTAAGCTTTTTCTTTTATTTCTTTTTTACTCTACTAGTAGTTTAGAAGAAAAATAGTCTATCTTATTTTTTATACTAGAAGAAATAATAATAAAGATCTTCTAGATTACTAGTAGTAACTTTAAAGAACTTATCTTAGTTTAAGATATACTTATTTAGTCTTATTATAAGATATAAGTAGATCTCTAGAATAGTATACTACTAGTAAGCTTAAGTAATATACTAGAGAAGTTATATAGCTAGCCTAGCTATAAATAAGAAGAAGAACTTAAAGATACTAAATATATAGTAAGATTAGGAGCTTTTAGAGTATAAGAATAATAGAGGATAAAGCTAGAAGAGAGTTTATATACTTACTAAGAACGCGCTAGTTATAGTAGTAAGTAATTATAGTTATAGTTAGATTATAAGAGGTAGTATATATTATAGTAGTATTTCTTATACTATAGTCTTTATCTTACTTCTTCTAGATAAAGAAAATTATAGTAAAAAGCTATATATATACTAGTTTAGTATTACTACTACTATAGATAATATAAAAGTATAGGTCTTATAAGTTTATCTAGGCTAGTAGTATAATAACTTTACTATCTTTTATCTTAGCTTTAGCTTTATACTTATATAGTATTTTTACTATTATTTCTATAGCCACTTTACTAAGTAGTAACTACTAAGTAAAGAACTTTTTCTTTTAGTATACTTTTATTCTTATTATTTTCTATCTTAGCTTTATACTTATATAGAGTAGCTTTAAGGTCTATTTTATTAGAGTATTTAATCTAGCGTTTTTTCTCTTACTTTAGTATAAGCTTATGTTTTTACTCTTTTTTTAGATTAGTAGAATTCGCGTCTATTATAAGACTTATAAGTTTATCTTTTATCTTCTAGATACTTATTAGTTACTTTTTAGTTATATTTTTATTATAAATAATATATTTAAGAGAGATAAATTATCTTTACTATATAGGTACTTATAGTATTCTCTAGTATACTTAAGAGTTTAAATAATAACTATTATAAACGCTATTAATCTTATAAGTAATAATAATACGCTTAAATAGCTCTATATATAGTTAAGAGGTATAAGTTACTACTATACTTAACCTTAGTAGTAGCTAAGAGGTTATAGCTTATATATTTTAGAAAGTTAAAAGACTATAAGCTTACTATAAGGTTTTAGGTTTATAACTATATAAAAGCTTACTCTAATTACTTAGATTAAACTTATACTATACTAGAGTAATTTACTAAAAGCGTAGATTTTACTAACTTATCTTTCTACTATATAAATATATCTTTCTAAATTATATTTCTACTATTATATACTATATATAAGTACAAAGTTACTATATAGAAGTAGTATTAATAGTATATCTTTTATATTAAGTTTATATTAGAGTACTACTAAGCTACCTAAAGCTATATATTAGGTAGTTTACTAGCTATTAAACTAGAAGTATATACTAGAGATATTCTTATCTAGTAATTAAGGTAGTAGTATAAAGATACGCTAGTAGTACTTAGTATTACGTTAATACTTATAAGCGCTATAATAGTATAAAGTAGGTAAGTACTATTATAGGTACTAGCGTTTAGAAGTAAAGGAGTAACTATAAATAAACTATATATACTAGAATATAAGTATAATAAAGTATAAAGTACTAGTATTATATATTAGATAAGTACCTTACTCTATTAAACTAGAAGCGTATACTAAAGATACTTTTACTTAATAATTATTATAGCGTTTATTAGCTTACTAGATATAGCTACTTACTTAGTCTTAAAGAATACTTTACTATTATTATCTATAACTTTAATATTAAAGTACTTACTCTAGCTTTCTTTAGGCTTTTATTATACGTTAGAGAACTATTATTAGATATCTTAGCTATATATTTATAGTTTATATATAGTTAGAGTAGCTATATATTAGTTAGTTATATATAGCTAGATTAGCTATATATTAGTAGTTTATATACTATTAAGTTAGTTTAGTTTAAGCGTAGAGAGCTATTAAGTAAGTCTAAGTAGAGGCGTAGAGTAGTAGAATAATAACTAATAAGTAATACTTTAGATAATAGTATATATCTAGTTTAGTATATAGCGTAGTATACTAGTACTACTTTATAGCGTTTTATATATTATAATCTACGTTTAGTAGCTTACTAAAAGTAAATTATACGCGCTTTATAGTAGATAGAATAATTATTATCTATATTCTAGTTAGTATAGTCTACTAAGCTATATATTAATAATATTTATATCTTATTATAGTAAATTACTAGTAATTTTATATAATAGGATATAGGTATATATTCTATAGAGCTAAAAGCACTTATAGTTATATATAATATTCTTACTTAGCTACTTTTATTTAGTAACTTAATATTTATATACTTCTAGTTATTATATATAAATAGGCTACCTAAAAAAAGCTTAAGAAGTCTTAGTTTTAATATACTACTAGTATCTTATTATAATAAACTATATATAATCTATTATAATAGAATACTTACTAGCGTATAGAACTAGTAAAGGCTATTATAGTAGTACTATAGAAAAAAGTACTATTATAGTAGTATTATAAGAGAAAGTACTAAAGGGTAGATTAAAGCTATTAAAAATACTTATTTAAGATACTACGTATAGAGAGCTATAAGAAAAAGTACTATAAAGTAGATTAGGACTATTAAAGATACTTATTTTAATTATTAGTATATTACATAAGTATAGTATAAGGCTTATAAATACTCTATATTATCTCTTATAGAGTAGAAAGTATTTATTAGCTTATTAATACCTATATATAGTTATATATTTAATCTTACTCTAGCTACTATAGAAGGCGTTTATTAACTTATAGATAGTAATATTAATAGTAACTTTATCTATAAGATATTCTTACTTAGATAGTTATAGGAAGCGTTTATTAATATATAGTATATAGTAGTATATAGTATATAGCTAGGTAGATAGCTTCTAACTACGTTAGTATTATTTTAACTATAAGTAAATATATATATTTTATATATACTACTTATATAGTACTATATATATCTTATTATAGTAAATTACTAGTAATTTTATATAATAAGATATAGATAGTACTAGAGTATATATATAAGATAAATAAGCTATATACTTAGTAGTTCTATAGAGTATATAGATTCTAATTAGCTAAGCTTTAGACTTTTATATATATTTTAGAAGTCTAGTATAAGTAGTATTTATATTTTACTATACTTAATTACTATATAATTTAGTATAATAAGATATAAGAAAGACTTATATATAACGCACTTATAAAACTAAAGAATATTTAACTACGTAAGCCTATATATATATATCTATACTACTTTAAAAACGTTATATATTAAGTATTTAAAAGATCTTATATATTAGACTTTAAAGATATTATATATCTAATACTTAAAGATCTTATAGCCTTTTAGGTAACTATATATAGTAACTAGTCTAATAGGCCTAACTTAGATAAAGTCTTACTAAGTCTATATTATATTAAACTTTTTTTAGACTATATATTTTAGATATAGAAATAGCTTTAGAGTAGTAATAAGAACTTAGTAGTATAATTAGACTTATCTAGTTTTAAACTCTTAAGTAGCTAAAGCTAATAGAGACTACTAAGACTAATATAGTAGATAGTTAAGCTAAAATTAATTATATACTACTAAACTACTCTAATACCTCTATAGAAGTTAAAGAGAAGTAATAAGTATACTTCTAAAAGAAGTATATATCTAGCTTTAATAATAAGAGCTAGATACTAAATAGTAATTAAAAAAAGTAGTATATAGTACTAGAGATAGGAAAAGAGCTCTTTATATACTTTTTAAGTAATAAGATACTAGTAGTTATTACTAAGCTAGTAAGAATAAAGATAAGCTTATAAAAGTACTAGAAGTAGTAGAAGTACTAAGTATAATGCTTAAATTTTATAGAGAATAGAGAGAGTAAAGTATTACTAGTTAGTTTATTAAGTATTATAGTATAAGATATATAATATTAAAAACTATAATATAAGCTCTCTTAAAGTATTACTAATAATAATAATACTTAATAAGGCTACTTTATAGAGATTATAGCCTAGTATAAGATATTAATAAAGCTTACTTTTTTATAGCTATAGCTTAAAATAAAAATTATTACTTAAAGTTATATTAAGAGAGAGAAGAAGTAAAAGAGGTTAAGTAAGTAGAAAAAATAGCTAAGTAGTATAGTAGATAAAGTAAAAGTCTTTATAGCTCTTAAGCTATACGTTAATATCTTAAAGAGTAATAGCTTATTTATTTCTTACTTTAAGAATCTTAGAGTACTCTATATCCTATACTAATATAATAATAGTCTTTAATACTAGTACTATTCTCTTTTACTTTATTATATAGAGCTAAAGCTAGTATATACTAAAGAAAGCTATAAAATTCTTATTATATAGTATACTTATAGTAACGTATACTATTATTATAAAAAAGTAGTTAGTAAGTAGTAAGTAGAGTATAAAATAGTAAAGAATAGAAATATAAAAAAAAAAAGTAAGAGTATATAAAAAGTAAGGTTTTATATCTTATAGTAGATCTAGTAATAAATATTAATAAGCGTAGAGATAATAAATATTTAAAGAAAGCTATTAATAGTAAGCTAAGAATAGACGTATATATATAGCTTACTAAAGTAGTACTCTTAAATATAATTATAAACCTTACTAAGTAGATAAAAGAGTAGAAAAGTAGTCTAATCTAGGCTATATATTAAATATTAGTTTATAGTATACTAAAGTATACTTATAGTTATACTTACTCTTTTAATAGTAGTAGAAGACCTAGCTAATACTTTTAAGTATTAAAGATAGAGTTAAAGGTAAATATAATAGCGTTATAGTAGAGTATTAATAAAAAGAAAAAAGTAAGATTATAAAGAGCTATATACTTATAGCTAGTAGAAAGTATATAAAGGTTTATAAGATAAAGTAAAAATAAAGAGTTATAGTAATAAGTATAAGAGTAGATAAGCTACTAATAATAAAATAAGTAAGTAGAGAAGTTTTACTATAAGATAAAAAAGAAAGAGTAAAACTAGTAATTTAAGCTTATATAGTATTATATAAATCTTATAAGTATCTTATTATAGTAAATTACTAGTAATTTACTATAATAAGATACTAATAATAAACTATAAGTTTATAAGAGGTTTATAAAGTAAATATAGTATCTTTATATAGTATATATACTATAACTAAAATAAGAGAAGTAAAAGAGATAATATACTACTTAAATACTTTAGCTTTATTTCTTATATTTTAACTCTTTTAAAATACTAGTAATACTTTATAATAAGATATAGGCTTAATAGTAATAGTATATAACTAGTATTTAGTAGCTTTAGAGCTTTATTTTAATATTTATTATTTTATCTTACTATTACTACGTCTAACGTATACGTACTTACTTTATTAATATTACTACTACTACTATATAAACTTTTACTCTTTATATTTAACTATATATATATATTATTAACTAAATTTTTATATAATACTATAGCTCTTTTTATAGTTCTAGTTTATTTATATAAAAGCTTCTTTAGTACATTTAGTAAATAAAGTTTATTTAGCTATTTTAGCTAAGCTAAGAATAGCTAGTATATTAGGCCTTTAAGTCTAATTATTTCTAAAGCTTATATTACGCTAAAATATAGCTAAATAAAGAAGATAGTAAGAAAGTAAGTTATTCTTTTTATATATAACTATAACTAACTTATATAGGTTTTTAAGTCTTATAGTATTTATAGTATAGTATAACTTAACTTTAGTTATATACTTACCTATTTAGATTTTAGCTCTAGTATACTAGTCCTTTATATAAAAGTAGCTAGGTAATAATAATAATAACTTTAAAGTAGCTAGCCTTATAATATATAAAGGTAGTAGAGATAATAAAAGTATAATAGATAAAGTAATTCTTATACTATCTATATCTATTATAGCTAAGGTAGTAGCTATAATAGCTAAGGTAATTCTTATACTAGTAGTAGCTAGAGTAGTTATATAGCTTCTTACTCTTATAAACTTACTTACTAAAACTAGAGATTAGGACTAGCTTTTAGAGTTAGTAAGAACTAGTAGTATTACTACTCTTAGTAGTATAACTAATAAAGACCTTAGTACTATTTATACTAGTATTCTATATAGCTATATCTATAACTTATAACTAATAGAGTATAAAGTAGCTAAGTAGTAGTAGACTTTAGTTCTAAATATAATATGCTTCTATTAGAACTTCTTAGTTAAGATATATTTATTTTAAAACCTCTATATTATCTTATAGTAAATTAGAAAGTAGTAGTATTTAGATAAGGCGTAGTTCTTATAATAAAATAAGAATAAATAAAGTAATACTAACTATATTATTTATATTATAGAGACTAATCTTAGTAAAGTTATAATAAGTAATAATAAGTATAGTAGATACTATTAGATAAATTTTAACTACTATAAGTATATTAACTCTCTAGCTATACTCTAAGTAGTTAAGTATAGTAAAGCTAGCTTTAGCTCCTATACTTAGTATTAGTTTAATAGTTATACTTATAACTAATTAACTATACTATATATATAGAGTTTAGCTAGTAGTATTAATATACTAAATATAGTCTAAAGCTCTCTATTCTAGCTAATACTAAGCTTATTATAGTAAAGTCTTATAGGTTAAGAGTTATTTATACTATACTACTTTATTATCTATTAATGTTATTAATTATTAGCCTTTCTATATCTAAACTTAAGAAGATTAGTAATATAGAGAGGACTAGTAATACTAAGAAAATTAGTAATACTAAGGATAGTAGTACTAAGAGGTTTAGTATAAATACTATACTACTATCTTAGTAGCTATTATCTTCTAAGTTAGTATAATTATACTTTAGCGTATAATATAAATTTTATTCTTTACTTAATATAGCTAAGTTCTTAAGCCTCTAATTATACTTTTAAGTTATTTAGCTTAACTATAGTAATTAGAAGATAGGCGTCTTAAGTAGTTAGTATTAAGTAAGTTTATTAAAAAGCTTTATTAACTAAGCTTACTAGTAGTAACTCTTTAAAGAGGCTATACTATTTAATAAGCTAGTATAGCTTATATAGCTACTAATATTAAAGTAGCTATATAATAACTATAAACTATACTCTTTTCTTTCTCTTAATAGTATAAGTATTAGTAAATAGTACTTTCTCTTTTAGCTTATAAATACTAATTATTAAAGAATAAGTTAATTATTACTTTTATAACTCCTTCTATACTAGTAGCTCTTTCTTCTACTTTATACTCTTATCTAACTATTTAGCTTTATATAGTAGCTTTAGCTTTAGTAGTAGCTTTAATTTTACTAGTAATTTTAAGCTTTTATAGCTTAACGCTAGAGATAGTATAGTTACTAGTAAGACTTATATAGATAATATAGTAAAATCTATAGCTATAAAGATTAACTAGAATACTTTTAGAGTCTCTAGTTTTATAACTATATACTTCTATAACTTAAGCTTAGATATAAGCTATAATATAGCTAGTACTACTATGTAGTCTATATTCTAGTTATTATTATAATCCTTTATATTAACCTCTAAACTTATATAGGCTACGTCTTCTTCTTCTACTTTATCTTTTTCTACTTTCTCTTCTACTTCCTCTATACTATCTTTATTACTAAACTTATCTATAAAACTACTTAATAACTTATAACTAATAACTTAGAGTATCTTTAAACTATAGTTATATTTTATATATAGTTTACTTACTATTTTACTTATAAAGAAGCGCTAGTGCTCTATATCTCTAGTATAGAACTATAGTACTTATTTAGTATAATAGCTAGACTTAGCTAGTATAGTTAAGTTCTATTCTAGTATATAAGTATTAACTATAAATTAACTACTATTAAAATATAGTATTACTACTATTTTTACGTAACTTAGTAAAGCCTTACTAGTATATTCTAGCTAAGTATATATAGTAGTATTATCTACTACTCTACTAGTAAATATAGAACTATAATTATAGTATACTAGCTTAAAGCTAATAAGAAGTAAGTTAAATATTATATATAGTATTACTTAGCTAGATAGACTACTATACTATATAAGACTACTTAAGAGCTAGATAGTAATACTAAATAGTTAGCTAATAGTACTACTTTCTACTATAGAGAGCGCTATACTAAAAACGTACTTCCTATTTTAATTATAGGTATAGTAGTAATACGCCTTATTAGATACTCTTACTTACTTATTACTCTAGTAGTATCTACTATATAGCTTATAGAATTTCTTATTTTATAGACTAATACTATACTTCCTTACTAATATATAACTTTAACTTATTTTACTCTTATTTATATAGCCTAGCTTACTTATAGGCCTAAGTTATTATAATAAGATTACTTTATTTTTTATTTTATAGTTAGTATAGTATTATTATTATTTATATATAGAGTATATAAGCTAAAGTAGTACTTAGTTCTCTATAAAGTAAGAGAGAAACTTATACTACTTTTTTTTAATAGTAAGTAAGTTATTTACTATCTTATTATAGTTAGCTTTCTTTTATATAATATTAGTACTATAGTTCTTAACTATAAGGAAAATATAATCTTATAATAGCTAGAACTAGTCCTCTAGCTCTATAATATCCTTATTTATAAATAGCTCTTAATAGTAGTATATATATATAGTAATATCTTTTACTATAATATCTTCTAGTATAGATTTAGGTTTCTAGATTTAGCTAACTTAGCTTCTAACGTATAATTTAGGCTATATACTAGTAGTAGGTAAAAACTTAATATCTTTATAAACTTTATATACTACTTATAAGATAGCTTAACTTATAAAAGAACTATTTATTATAATTAAAAGTATATTATAGAGTATTTTTATAATATACTAAGTATTAATAGTAAAGTTTAAAGTTAGAGTAGTATAAGTCTTATATAGCTTATAGCTAGCTATCTTAACTAGTTAAAAATAAGTAAAACTAGTGTATATAGGACTACGTTATTAGACGTATCCTATTATATAAAATTACTAGTAATTTACTATAATAAGATACTTCTATAAATAATATACTTATAAGTTAGAGTATACTTTAAGTATATCTTTTACTACTTTTATAAAGAGGCCTTTATAATACTAAAATTATACTTTATATACGCTTATAATAACTAGATATATACTTACTACTTTTAGTACTATATTTAAAATATAGCTAAATACTAGTAATTTACTATAATAAGATAGTAAAGAAAGTAAAATAAGTTTAAACTAGTAACTAAGCTAACTAGAGTCTAAGCCTAAGAGTTTACGTAAGAAGCTTTTTATTACTATTAAGCTTAACTTTAATATTAAATAACGCTATAGTATAACTATATTAGCTTACTACTTCTTTATACTAGCTACTCTATCTTAAAAGTACTCTATATAGTACTATAGATAGTAGTTAGTAGTACTCTATAACTAGGAAGTCTATATACTTACTACTATTAACTTCTTTATTATAAATAGCGTTATCTATTCTTAAAATACTACTTATAACTAGATATAAGCTTTAACTATATTAGTTAATATAGTATATAAAGCTATAGTAGTAGATTACGCTTAAGATCTAGTCTTATATCTTAGTAGGTATACTACGTATATATAAGTAAATCTAATAATATAACCTTAATATAGCGTAAGCCTTAAAAAGATATAGTAGATAATAAAAGAGTAAATTCTTAGATATAAGATATATATACTTTCTATTATAGCTAAATAAAGAAATAAATACTAAATACTTATAGTAGTTAACTATTATAGTAATATATAACTAGAAGACGCTCTCTATACTTAGTTTACTAGTACTACTAGTTTTATATATACTTTATATATAATTAAATATTAATTTAATATTATCTAAAGTAAGTAGCTTATAAGAGTATATAGTATTATATTTATACTTAGAATTAAGAAAGAAGTAAGTAACGCGTATTACTATAGTCTTTATATTTATAAATATAGAGATAATAGCTATAAGACGTAGATAGAATCTAGCTAAGAGAGTAATAGTATAATAAAGTACTAGAGTACTATAATAGCGCTCTACTATAGTATAATAGAGCTTTAGAGCTCTATAATTAAGTACTAAACTACTATAATAGCGTAAAGTAAGTAGTATTATATAATATAGTAGATAAAGAATAATAAGAAAAGAGAATATATAAAAAGATATATACTATCTTAATAAGTATAGATATATAGATTAGTTTAATATAACGTCTATATATAAAAAGAATATAAGAAGTAGTATATACTAAAACTAGTTTTACTAAATATAGTTTTAGATTTACTAGATAAACTAGTTTAACTAGATACTATACTTACTCTAGGCTTAAAAAAGCGTCTATCTACTTATTACTACTTATTTACTCTACTTTTTATATTACTTACTATCTTTTTCTTTTATCTAGTTACCTTATAGAATTAAAAGAGTACTTTTATAGATATAGTATATACTTATACTTAGAATCTTATTATATTATATTATAATATATATTTATATACTATATAGTAAAAGTAATTAAGACTTAGTAGCTTAGAGGCTTAAGTAAAGAAGATATTATAAAAGTAATAGGTATAACTATACTAAACGTTAATAATACTATAAGTAATAAAGATATAATATCTAGTACTCTTATATAGTAGCTTCTACTTATAAATAGAAATAAATACTTACTTTATTTTAAATAAGAAGAAAATATAGTATATAATATATATAATATTAATAACTAGTTAAGTAAGTTAAATAGTATATTTAATATATTTAGTAAAGAAGACTAAAGTACTTATAATAAACTTAAGTATAGCTATATAGACTATAAAGCTAACTAATATAAAGTACTTAACCTAAATAATAAAAAGTATCTACTTAAATACTTTAAACTTTACTATCTTTATTACTATATTAGTTAAAAAGTATAGATAATACTTTAAGAAGTAATAAGTATATATTTTAATATCTAACTACGCTATAGTAATATATATAGTAATATAATATATAAAGTTATATAAGTACTATCTATTAAATATAATAAATATAGTAATAGTTATATAGTATTTATAAAAGAATATATAGCTAAGTAATAGTATAACTTCTACTCTAAGAGCTAATATAAGAAGAAAGTAAAGGCTTTAGATCTAGATAAGCCTAACGCCTAGTTTAACTATATACTTATCGCTTTTTAACTTATTTAATAATACTATAACTTAACTTAAGTACTTAAGTTATAGTTTTACTATAGTACTTTTACTAATAACTTAGTAAGTATACTTACTATTTTATCTAACTAGATAAGTAGCTATATATACTACTAACTATAATAAGATAAGTTTTTTTATATAAGCTATAAAGTAGTATACTAGCTATTACTTAATTAAATTATACTTATAAATAAGCGCGTTAATAAGAATAAGTATAAAGTAATAGTTATATTTATATACTTACTAAATATTTAACTATACTTCTATTTTATAAAGGTAAATATACTACTTAGCTTAGTTATATTAAGTAGTTACTATAATAAGTACTTAAATACGTTCTTATAGCTGCTAGTATAAGAATTTAAAATAATATTAGAATAAGAAGTTACTATAGTAAATAGAAGTAGGCCTAGTAGTACTAATTTTAATTTTTAATTATATTTTATACTTATAACTAGAAATAGTTAAGTAGTAGTAAAAGCTATAAGTATAAAAGAGCTTAGTAATATAAAATACTTATACTAAGTATATAAGATTAAAGCTACTTAAGACTTATAAACTAGCTATTATTATATACTATATAAGTTATAAAGCCTTAAATTACTACTAATATATAGAGATCTTGCTAATAAGATTAACTAGTAGCTTAATATTAATAGTAAGAATAAAGGTATTATATACTATAGCTATCTTTAGGATATATATACACTATACTAGCTTAAGAGCTTCTTAGTTAATACTATATATACTATTATACTTAATATAACTAGTAAGCTATTCTATATACTATAGAGTATTAAATAAAACTTTATTAGTAAGCTTAAATAAAGTAAAAATACTTAAACTAGATAGTAAAGAGATATTAGTAATTACTATATCTTATATATAGATAAAAAGCGTATTAATAAAGTACTATAGAGGTTTAAGAAGACTATATTTATATATATTAGCTTACTAGTAAGAGCTATTAGTACTTAATATATAAACTTTAAGATAGCTAAGTAGAAGGCTTTACTACTAGTATATAGTCTAGCTTTCTTTATAAGCGCTATTCTATAAGTATACTATAATAACTTTAAGAACTTTAGTAACTTATATTTTTTATTTCTAAATAAGTTAGTATAGCTTATAGATATTAAATATATTAATATACTTTTATATTAGTTTATATAGACGTATAAGTAGCTATACTATACTTAATTCTATAACTTAAGTAAAAATATAGATAACTTCTTATGTATATAAGTTTATATACTATAACTATACTTACTACTCTACTTAGCTATTAATATTACTAACTAGAAACTAGCCTTAATCTTTATATAATAGCTACTAGAAAGCTATCTAGACTATATTAAAAGTAAAGTAAATAGCTTATTAAATATAATACTAAGCTTAATAAATAGTACTATAGATAAAGAGTAATATATAATAACTAAACTCTACTTAAATTAATATATAATAATTAACTAACTATACTAAGATAAGCTTTACTAGCTATACTCTAAATAAGAGATATATATATAGCTAGATATAAGTATATAAAAGAGCTTTATTAAGGATATTATAGTAAAGAAAGTATATACTTAAGTTAACGTAGATAATCTACTAGTAGAGGTCTTTAGTAGTATTAAATTACTATCTAGTATAATTATTATTATAAAAGTATTCTAATAGTAGACTAAAAATAATTATAATAACTTTTATATTACTTTCTACTATAATAAATAGATACTACTACTATACTTTAGCTATATTAAGTACTTTACCTATATTTAAAGAAATTAATATACTATATAGCTATAAGATTTAGTATTTATTAAAGGTATTAATTATAAGCGTAAGAATAAAATTATAATAGTTATAAGTAGTAAAGTATATAGCTACTAGATTATTACTAACTATATTATTAATCTAGTTAGGATTATATTAATTAATATTAAAGTAAAAGAAAAGATTATTACTAAATAATATATTATTAGGAAAGATAGTATATATAATAAGCTTTACTAGCTATACTAATAAAGGATATAAGCTCTTTTTAGATATCTTATATATTATACTAATAGTTATATAAGTAGTAAGTAGTCTTACTTATATTCTATTATAGTAAATTACTAGTAATTTACTATAATAAGATACTAAGCTTACTATTACTAACTAAAGTATAGTCTAGTATAGTAGAAAGTTAAAAGTACGTTTAATAAGTATAGTATAAAAGTAGTAGTATAAAAGTATAAGTAGCGCTATATCTTATTATAGTAAATTACTAGTAATTTACTATAATAAGATAAAGTAGCTACTTACGCCTCTTATATTTTATTATAGTAGATTACTAGTAATCTACTATAATAAGATATAGTAGTACGTAAGAAAAATAAGAAAGTACTATAGTATATATAGTCTACTACTAGCTTATATCTTATTATATAAAATTACTAGTAATTTTATATAATAAGATATAAGTAGTAAAATAAATATATATTTTAGTTATATAATATATTAATTTATATATACTATACTATAGCTAGCTACTTCTATATATAGATATTTAGTACTCTATAAAAGTAGTTTATAAGTACTATATAAAGATAGTTTAACTACTTTTTATAAAGCTAGAAAACTAGCTTATATTAAACTATAAATACTAGCTTAATTTTACTATTAACTAGTTTAATATAAAGTAGTTTTCTATCTTATTTAAGACTAGATAGAAACCTTTAAATAGACTAGTTTTACCAGTCTAATATAGGGCGGCCACCGTCTATAGGGAAGGAGGGAAGACGCGTGTATAGTTGCGACGAGTGTTGTTAGTGAGTTCGGGTATGTCGAGAGTAATGTGTGTAGTTGTTTGCGCGATGGTAGGTGATTTTGAACAAGAGATGGTGGGAGGATGTTTGATATGCAGAATGCTGCGGTGACAGTGAGTTTAATATACTGCAGGTAGGTGATACTGACATTTTCCAAACTCGGTTGAGTAGCTGGAAACGTCTGACTAGAATTAGGCACAAGGTTATGGGCCTAACATCCTTACTCTGACTGTGTACACGGTTAACACAGCCTTTCTCTCTTACCTTCCTTTACTAGCTCCCTGAGCGGCGATTCCATATGACGTCTGCGTCATGTCTCTTCTGCTTCAGTTCTATGGTGCGAGATCTGGGGCTGGGGCTGATAATTCCAAAATGCTTCAAAGTGCTGCGCCTTTGTCGCCTTTACAATGTGAGGACCTCCGAACGGGCTACCCAGATGCGTAAGCTTCGCGAATTCGGTCATGGGATGGGACGAGATGGGAGAGTTGGAAGGAAAGAAAGAAACACGCGTGAAGAAGAATATGCTGAGTCGTCTCTTGAACTGCAAGGCAATCTTCCGGCGCAAGGACTTGAAACTTCTCTATCTAGGACGTCTGCTATCTCCTTCATGCGTTTTACGCGTCACATCTACTCTAGACCCTCCAGTTCCCCTTTGTAGAAGTCCTTTCGCTCCCAGTACCTCCCCGCCTTCACGCCCCGGTTATTATTCCACTCCTCCAGCGGCGGATA
>Ga0210040_10003021_pt1 | contig 23106 bp, 23 predicted proteins | sample CryGeyCG12114_NA_FD_185462 | JGI IMG/M metagenome (GOLD analysis project Ga0210040, IMG submission 185462) | Groundwater microbial communities from aquifer - Crystal Geyser CG19_WC_8/21/14_NA (SPAdes) (version 2) | ecosystem: Environmental > Aquatic > Deep subsurface > Groundwater | place: USA...
TGTAGACGATGATCGGCGTCACCAGGATGAACAGCACGACCGCCAGCGCAGCCCCCAGGCCCTGGTTGAACTGGCTGAAGGACTGCGTGTAGAACTCGTTCGCGATGATGCTGGTGCCGAACTGGCCACCGGTCATCGTGCGCACGATGTCGAAGGTCTTCAGCGCCCCGATCGAGATCGTGGTCAGGACGACCACGAGCGCCGGCCGGATGCTCGGCACCGTGACGTAGCGGAACATCGCCAGGCCCGAGACGCCGTCCAGGCGCGCCGCCTCGATGATGTCGTCGGGGATGGCCTTGATCGCGGCGGACAGGATCGTCATCGCGAACCCGGCGTTGATCCAGATCATCACGACGATGAGGAAGAGCGTGTTCCAGGGCCGCGTCAGCAGGAACTGCTGCGGCGAGCCGCCGAGGAGCACCAGCAGCTGGTTGAGCAGCCCGATCTGGGCGATGCCGGGCTGGTCGGGGCGGAACTCGTAGACGAAGCGCCAGATGATCGACGCCCCGACCATCGAGATGGCCATCGGCAGGAAGACCAGGGCCTTGGCGAGGTTCTCGAACCGCGTGCGGTCGACCAGGACGGCGTAGACGAGGCCGATCAGGGTGGCGACGACCGGGGCCACCAGCACCCACAGCACCGTGTTGCGCAGCACCAGGCGGAAGTTGGACTCCGAGAAGATCGTCACGTAGTTGTCGAGCCCGATGAAGGCCGAGCCGTTGTTGTTCTGGAACGAGCTGAAGAAGGTCCGGATGCCCGGGTAGACCAGGCCGACCGCCAGGAGCAGCAGCGGGGGGCCGAGGAAGCCGAGGACGACGACCCACTGCGGCACGCGCTTGGGCCGGTCGACGGCGAAGAGGATGACCGCCATCACGGCGGCGAACAGGACGATCGCCAGGACCATCAGGGCCAGCTTGTGGCCGACCGAGTCGGCCTCCAAGAACCACTCCACGTGCAGGTGCCTCTCTCTGAGGACAGGGCCGGGAGCCCGCCTGGTGGCGGGCTCCCGGCCCCGATGACCGGTGAGACTAGACCTCAGGTCAGGAGGCGGGCCAGGCCGACTCGATCGCGTTCAGGACGTCCTGGTCGGACTTGTCGTTGGCCACCCAGTTGGTGAGCTCGGTCCACTCGGCGCCGGAGCCGACCTGGGAGGGCATCAGGTCGGAGGCGTCGAAGCGGAACGTCGTCTCCGGGTTCTGGAAGGTCTCCGCGACCAGCTGGTCGATCGGGGACTCCAGGTTCTCCGGGTCCAGGCCGGTGTTGGCGGTCGACCAGCCCGGGCCGGTGGCCTGGGCCTTGAGGTTCGCCCACTCCGCGGAGGACAGCAGCGCCTGCACGGCCTGCGTGGCCGGTCGGTCGTTGAAGGCGGTGACGAACTCGCCACCGCCGACGACGCCCTCACCCATGGCCGGGTCGATCGGGGGCAGGACGAAGGCGTAGATGTCGCTGTCCTCGCCGATGTCCGCCGACCAGTTGGCCTGCATGAAGGAGCCCTGCTTGCTCATCCAGCAGGTGCCCTCCTCGACCGGGAGGGTGCCGTCGCTCCACACGGTCGAGGCGATGGAGTTGACCTCGCCCAGACCGGCGTTGACGTAGTCGGAGTTCTTGAGGATGGTCCCGGCGGTGGCCAGGGCCTCGGCGACCTGCGGGTCGTTGAAGGGGATCTCGTGGGAGATCCACTGGTCGTAGGCCTCCGGCCCCGCGGTGCGGAGCATGACGTCCTCGAGCCAGTCGGTGCCCGGCCAGCCCGTCGCCTCGCCCGAGCCGAAGCCCGCGCACCACGGCTTGGAGCCGTCCGCCACGATCTGGTCGGACAGGGCGATCATCTCGTCCCACGTCGTGGGGACCTCGTAGCCGGCCTCCTCGAAGGCCGTGGGGGAGTACCACACGAGGGACTTGATGTTGGCGCCCAGGGGGGCGCCGTACAGGGTGCCGTCGACGCTGCCGTAGGCGCGCCAGTCCTCGCTCCAGTTGGCGTCGAGGTTGTCGCTGACCGCCTGGGGGGCGGGCACGGCCGCGCCGGTGTTGCGCACGACGGACTGGAGCAGGCCCGGCTGCGGGATGAAGGCGAGGTCCGGGGCGTTGCCGCTCTGGGCCCGGACGAGGAGCTGCGCCTCGAACTCCTTCGACCCGTTGTAGTTGATCGTCATCCCGGTGCACTCCTCGAAGGGGGCCCAGGAGTCGATGAACGGCTGGTCCTCGGGAGCGACGATGCCGGTGTAGACCTCGACCTCCTCGCCGTCGAGCTCGCCGAACTGCTCGTAGGGCGCGCAGTCGAAGTCGGCGTCGGAGACGTCGGTCCCACCGCCGGTGCTGTCGGAGCTGGCACCGCAGGCGGTGAGGGCGAGCGCGAGGCCGAGGCCTCCGGCGACCGCTGCGCTGCGCCGCCTCTTAGCGGTGAACGTCATGGGGGGTTCTCCTCTCGTGGGCGGCCGCTTCGCCGCACCACCTCTGACGGAATCACGCGGTGGGGCACCGGGCAAGCCGCCAGCCATAACGATCGCATCACGTGTCGTGCGCAGGAGCGGCGCCGCTGGTCAGAGCCGTGAGCGCGCTCCCATGGACGAACCTCGCCGGGGCGGCTCCCGAGGCGAGCCGGCGGGTCAGCGCCTCGACCGGGAGGGGGGCGTCGCTGCCCAGCAGGACGGCGTTGCCGTGGCGCCGCCCGCGCAGGACGCCGGGCTCCACGGCCACGGCGGCGTGGGCGAAGACGGCCTGCAGCGCGGCCAGCTCCGCGCGCAGGCCGACGGGGGAGGTGCGCTCGACCGCGTTGGCCAGGTACAGCCCCCCGGGGGCGAGCACGCGGGCGACCTCGGCGGTGAACTCCACGGTGCTGACGTGGCGGGGGGTGGAGTCGCCGGCGAAGACGTCGCGGACCACCACCTGGGCGCTGTCGTCGGCCCGGGCGGCCAGCCCGGCCCGCGCGTCGGCGACCTGCAGCCGCAGCTCCGGCGCCCGCGGCAGGTCCAGCCACTCGCGCACCCGCCGCGCCAGCTCGGCGTCCAGCTCGACGACGACCTGCCGCGAGCCCGGCCGCAGCGCCGCCAGCGCCCGGGGCAGCGCGCAGGCGCCCCCGCCCAGGTGCAGCGCCCGCAGCGGCTCCGGCGCGGGCACCGGGGCGGCCAGCTCCACGGCGTCGGCCATCCACTGCAGGTACTCGAACTCCAGCACGCGGGGGTCCCCCAGGTGCACCGGGGAGCTGGGCACGCCGTTGACGTACAGGGTCCAGGACTGCGGGTCGCCCCGCTCGGGCACCCACTCCACCGCGCCGGTGCTGGTGGGGACGCTGCCGGTGGGCAGGTCGGGGGGGCCGGGCCGTCGCCCGCGCCGCTGCGCAGCCACTCCGCGACCCTAGACTGACCGGGATGAGGATCGGCGTCCCGCGCGAGGTCAAGAACCAGGAGCACCGGGTGGCGATGACCCCCTCGGGGGTCCACGAGCTCGTGCGCCACGGACACCGCGTGCTGGTGCAGGCCGGCGCCGGTGCCGGCTCGGCCGTGCCCGACGAGGACTACGCCGCGGCCGGGGCGGACGTCGTGCCCGACGCCGCGACCGTCTGGGGCGAGGCGGAGCTGCTGCTCAAGGTCAAGGAGCCGGTGCCCGCCGAGCACGCCCTGCTGCGGCGGGGCCAGGTGCTCTTCACCTACCTGCACCTGGCGGCCGACCAGCCGCTGACGCAGGCGCTCGTGGACAGCGGCACGACCGCGGTGGCCTATGAGACGGTCGCCCTGCCCGACGGGTCGCTGCCGCTGCTGGCCCCGATGAGCGAGGTCGCCGGCCGGCTCGCCCCGCAGGTGGGAGCCGCCGCCCTGCTGCGCGCGGCGGGCGGGCGCGGCGTGCTGCTCGGCGGCGTGCCGGGCGTGCACGCGGCCCGCGTGGTCGTGGTCGGCGCCGGGACCGCCGGCACGAGCGCCGCGCGCATCGCCCTCGGCATGGGCGCCGACGTCGTGCTCCTGGACCGGGACCCGGCCCGGCTGCGCGCCGCCGACCACCAGCTGCAGGGACGGCTGCAGACCCTGGCCAGCAGCGCGCACGAGCTGGAGCGGGCCGTGCTGGAGGCCGACCTGGTGATCGGGGCGGTGCTCGTGCCCGGCGCCCGGGCCCCCCGGCTGGTCAGCAACGAGCTCGTCGCCCGGATGCGGCCCGGCAGCGTGCTGGTCGACGTCTCCGTCGACCAGGGCGGCTGCTTCGCCGACACCCGCCCCACCACCCACGACGACCCCACCTACCGGGTGCACGGGTCGGTCTTCTACGCCGTGGCGAACATGCCCGGCGCCGTGCCGCGCACCTCCACCTGGGCGCTGACCAGCGCCACGCTGCCCTACGTGCTCGAGCTCGCCGACCGGGGCTGGCGGCAGGCCCTGCGCTCCGACGCCGCCCTGGCCGCCGGGCTCAGCGTCCACGACGGCGCGGTCGCCAGCGCCCCGGTGGCCGCCGCGCACGGCCTGGCGCACACCCCGCTCGAGCAGGTGCTCGCCTGAGCGACGCGATCGCCGCGGCGCTGGCCCAGTACCTCGCCCACCTGCGCGTGGAGCGGGGGCTGTCGGCGAACACCCTGGGCGCCTACCGGCGCGACCTGTCCCGCTACGCCGCGCACCTGCGCGCCGCCGGGCGCGGCGACGTCAGCGAGGTCGTGGAGGACGACGTCTCCGCCCACCTGGTCGCCGTGCGCACCGGCGCCGACGGCGGGGCGGCGCTGAGCGCCTCCTCCGCCGCCCGCGCCGTGGTGGCCGTGCGCGGCTGGCACCGCTTCCTGGCCCTGGAGGGGAGCACGGCGGCCGACCCGGCCGCGGCCGTGCGCCCGCCCGCGGCCCCGCGCCGGCTGCCCAAGGCGATCGGCGTCGGCGACGTGGAGCGCCTCCTGGCCGCGGCCTCGGCCGGCGAGCCGCTGGTGTCCCTGCGCGACCGCGCCCTGCTGGAGGTGCTCTACGGCACCGGTGCGCGGATCAGCGAGGCCGTCGGCCTCGACCTGGACGACCTGCCGCCCCCGGAGGCCGAGCCCGGCCGCGCCGCCCTGCTGCGCCTGCGCGGCAAGGGCGGCAAGGAGCGGGTGGTGCCCCTGGGCTCCTACGCCGCGCAGGCCCTGGCCGCCTACCTGGTGCGCGCGCGCCCGGCCCTGGCCGCCGAGGCCGCGCGCCCGGGCCCCGCGGTCTTCCTCAACACCCGCGGGGCCCGCCTGTCGCGCCAGAGCGCGTGGGCGGTGCTGCGCTCGGCCGCCACCCGCGCCGGCGTCGGCAGCGAGGCCGCGCCGGTCTCCCCGCACACCCTGCGGCACTCCTTCGCCACGCACCTGCTGGAGGGCGGGGCGGACGTGCGGGTGGTCCAGGAGCTGCTCGGGCACGCCAGCGTGACCACCACCCAGGTCTACACGCTGGTCACCGCCGACACCCTGCGCGAGGTCTACGCCGCCGCCCACCCCCGGGCCCTGGACCCCCGCCCCTCCTGATGCCCGCCGGAGCCCGCCCCGGACCGCGCGGCGGGCCCCCTGCGGCGGCCCCCCTGGGGTAGTCTCGGCACCCATGACGAGCGACCTGCAGGCGCGTGCCGACCTGGGCCTGGTGGGTCCCACCGGCCGCCCGCTCGTCCCCTTCCCGGTGCCCCCGCCGCTGGAGCGCCACGGCCCCGCCCGCGTCATCGCCATGTGCAACCAGAAGGGCGGCGTGGGCAAGACCACGACCACCATCAACCTGGGCGCGGCGCTCGCGGAGTACGGGCGCCGGGTGCTGCTCGTCGACTTCGACCCCCAGGGCGCGCTGTCGGTCGGGCTGGGGATCAACCCCCACGAGCTGGACCGCACGATCTACACGCTGCTCATGGACCGGCGCACCGACGTCCACGACGTCATCCACCCCACCCGCCTGCCCGGCGTGGACGTGCTGCCGGCCAACATCGACCTCTCCGCCGCCGAGGTCCAGCTGGTCAGCGAGGTCGCCCGCGAGCAGGCGCTCGGCCGCGGCCTGCGCCCCGCGATGGACGACTACGACGTGATCATCGTCGACTGCCAGCCCTCCCTCGGGCTGCTCACGGTGAACGCGCTGACCGCCGCCCACGGGGTCGTCATCCCGCTGGAGTGCGAGTTCTTCGCGCTGCGCGGCGTGGCCCTGCTGGTCGAGACGATCGAGAAGGTCCAGGACCGCCTCAACCCGGCGCTGCAGATCGACGGCATCCTCGCGACCATGTACGACGGCCGCACCCTGCACAGCAAGGAGGTCGTGGCCCGCGTGGTGGAGGCCTTCGGCGAGCAGGTCTTCGACACGGTCATCTCGCGCACGGTGAAGTTCCCCGACGCGTCCGTGGCCGCGGAGCCGATCACCACCTACGCCCCCGCGCACGCCGGGGCGGAGGCCTACCGCCAGCTGGCCCGCGAGCTGGTCCACCGCGGTGGCGCTGCCTGAGGCAGGGCCGCGCCCGCTGGGAGCGCCGGCGACGCCCGGAGCCGTCCCGGGCGGGGTGCTCACCTCCCGCGACGCCCCCAGCTTCGACGTCCACCTCGAGGTCTACACCGGGCCCTTCGACCTGCTGCTCGGCCTGATCGCCCGGCGCCGCCTGGACGTCACCGAGGTGGCCCTGGCCCAGGTCACGGACGAGTTCGTGGCCCACCTGCGGCGCGCCGGAGCCGAGGCCACCGCCCGCGGCGACGAGGCCTGGCACCTGGGGCAGGCCACCGGCTTCCTCGTCGTGGCCGCCACCCTGCTCGACCTCAAGGCCGCGCGGCTGCTGCCGTCGGGGGAGGTGGAGGACGAGGAGGACCTCGCCCTGCTGGAGGCCCGCGACCTGCTCTTCGCCCGCCTGCTCCAGCACCGCGCCTACAGCGAGGTCGCCGCCGTCATGGGGCAGCGGATGGCCGCCTCGGCCCGCTCGGTGCCGCGCGCCGTGCCTCTGGAGGCCGAGGTCGCCTCGGCGCTGCCGGAGCTGGTCTGGACCACCACCCCCGCCCAGCTCGCCGCCCTCGCGCTGGCGGCGATGGCGCCCCGCCGGGTGCCGGCCCCGGTGGACACCGCGCACCTGCACGCGCCGTCCGTCAGCGTCCCGGAGCAGGTCGAGCTGGTGACCGCCCTCCTGGTCGCGGCGGGCACCGGGGTCTGCGCGCCCTTCGCCGAGCTGGCCGCGGGCGCCGGCTCCACCGCGGAGGTGGTCGGTCGCTTCCTGGCGGTGCTGGAGCTGTACCGGCGCGGCCTGGTCGAGCTGGCGCAGGAGTCCCCGCTGGAGGGGCTCGCCGTGCGCTGGGCCGGGCCGTGACCGGGCCGGACGGCGTCCGGGACGGCGGCGCCGACGCCGAGGACGCCCTCGACCTCGCCGCGGTGCCCGGCGGGCTGCGCGCCGCGCTGGAGGCGGTGCTCATGGTCACCGAGGCCCCCGTCACCGCCGAGCGGCTCGCGGTGGCGGTCGACTCGCCCGTCGAGCAGGTGGAGGAGGTGCTGGCGGCCCTGGCGGCCGACTACCGCGCCGCCGGGCGGGGCTTCGAGCTGCGCCGCGGCGCCGCCGGGTGGCGCGTCCACAGCCGCGCGGACCTGGCGCCGGTGGTCCGGCGCTTCGTCACCGACGGCGCCAGCGCCCGGCTCAGCCGCGCCGCGCTGGAGACCCTCGCGGTGATCGCCTACCGCCAGCCGGTCAGCCGCGGGCGGGTCGCGGCGGTGCGCGGGGTGGCCGTCGACTCCGTCGTGCGGACCCTGCTGGCCCGCGGCCTGGTGGCCGAGCACGGGGTCGAGGAGGGCACCGGGGCCCTCCTGTACCGCACCACCGACGCGTTCTTGGAGAGGATGGGTCTGAGCAGCCTCGCCCAGCTCCCCCCGCTGGCGCCGTTCCTGCCCTCCGACAACGAGCTCGACGACCTCGACGACCTGATGGGAACCTCCCGATGACCCCCCCGCAGCGCCGCTCCGGCGCTCCCCGCCCCACCGACCGGCAGCGCCCCCCGGCGCGCCAGCGCCCCGCCGCTCCCGCGACCCCGCCGCGCGACGTCCACGACCCGGACGGCGTCCGGCTGCAGAAGGTGCTCGCCTCCGCGGGCCTGGGCTCCCGCCGCCACTGCGAGATCCTCATCGAGGCCGGCCGGGTGCGGGTGGACGGCGAGGTCGTGCGCGAGCTGGGCGTGCGCGTCGACCCGGAGACCGCCGCGATCGAGGTCGACGGGCTCCTGCTGCAGCTGGACACCTCGCGCGTCTACTTCGCCTTCAACAAGCCCCGCGGCGTCGTCTCCACGATGAGCGACCCCGAGGGCCGGCGGAGCCTGGCCGACTACGTCGGCGACCGCCGCGAGCGGCTCTTCCACGTCGGGCGCCTGGACGTCGACACCGAGGGCCTGCTGGTCCTCACCAACGACGGCGACCTGGCCCACCGGCTGCAGCACCCCTCCTTCGAGGTCGCCAAGACCTACCTGGCCGAGGTGCCCGGCCCGGTGGCGCGCGACGTCGGCAAGCGGCTGCGCGAGGGCGTGGAGCTGGAGGACGGCCTGGTGCGCGCCGACTCCTTCCGCCTCATCGACTCCGTGCCCGGGCGCGCGGTGGTCGAGGTCGTCGTCCACGAGGGCCGCAAGCACGTGGTGCGCCGCATGCTGGAGGAGGTCGGCCTGCCGGTGCAGCGCCTGGTGCGGATGCAGCTGGGCCCGGTCGTCCTGGGCGACCTCAAGCCCGGCAAGCTGCGCGCCCTGACCCGCGAGGAGCTGGGCCTGCTGCGCACCGAGGGCTCCCTGCGCCGCAACCGCGCGCCCCGCCCCCGGGGCTCGGGCCGGGGCACGGACTCCGGGTCGGACTCGGGGTCGGACTCGGGGTCGGGCTCGGGGTCGGGCTCGGGCTCGGGCTCGGGCGGGGAGGACTGATGGCGCTGCGCGCGGTCCGCGGCGCGGTCCAGCTCGACGTCGACGAGCGCGAGCACCTGCTCGCCTCCACCCGCGAGCTGGTCACGGCCGTGATGGAGGCCAACGCCCTGGACGTCGACGACCTGGTCAACATGGTCTTCACCTGCACCCCCGACCTGCACAGCGAGTTCCCCGCCGTGGCCGCCCGCGAGCTGGGGATGGGCGACGTGCCGCTCATGTGCAGCGTCGAGGTCGACGTCACCGGCGCCATGCCCCGCGTGGTGCGGCTGATGGCCCTGGTGCAGACCGAGGCCTCGCGCGCGCAGGTGCAGCACGTCTACCTGCGCGGGGCCGCGGCGCTGCGCCGGGACATCGCCCAGTGAGCCGCTCGTGAGCCTCCCGCTGGGCGCCCCGCTGCGCACCCGCGGGCCGGTGCGCGTGGTGGGCACCGGGCTGCTCGGCACCAGCGCGGGCCTGGGCCTGAGCGCGCGGGGGCTGGACGTCGTCCTGGCCGACCCGTCGCCGGCCGCGGCGGCGCTGGCCCGCGACCTCGGCGCCGGGCGGCTGGCCCGCGAGGGCGATGCGGAGCCGGCGCTGGTGCTCGTGGCCGCCCCGCCCGACGTCACCGCCGCCGTGGTCGCCGCCGAGCTCTCCGCCTGGCCGCGCGCGGTGGTCACCGACGTCGCGAGCGTCAAGCGCACCGTGCTGGCCCAGCTCGTCGCGGCCCGCGCGGACCTCACGCGCTACGTGGGCGGGCACCCGATGGCGGGCCGGGAGCGCTCGGGCGCCGTGGCCGGGCGCGGCGACCTGTTCGCCGGGCGCCCGTGGGTGCTGTGCCCGTCGCCGACCAGCTCGGCCGCGGCCCTGGGCGCCGTGCGGGACCTCGCCGACGACCTCGGCGCGGCCCCGCTGGTGATGGACGCCGCCGAGCACGACGAGGCCGTCGCCCTGGTCTCCCACCTCCCGCAGGTGGCCGCCAGCCTGGTCGCGGCCCGGCTGCGGTCGGCGCCGGAGTCCGCCGTGGGCCTGGCCGGCCAGGGGGTGCGCGACGTGACCCGGATCGCGGCGTCCGACCCCGCCCTGTGGGTGCAGGTGCTCAGCGCCAACGCCGCCCCGGTGGCCACCGCGCTGCGGGCGGTGCGCGAGGACCTCGACGGCGTCCTGGCCGCGCTGGAGCAGCTGGCGGGGGAGGACCTGGGCGGGGCGGCCCGCGAGGGCGCCCGGACGCCGACCGCCACCGGGGCCAGGGCCGCGCTGGCCCGCGCCATCGCCGACGGCCGCGAGGGGCGCGAGCGGATCCCCGGCAAGCACGGCAGCGCCCCCACCGCCTACGCGGTGGTCGCGGTCCTGGTCCCCGACGCCCCCGGCGAGCTGGCCCGGCTGCTGGCCGAGGTCGGGGAGGCCGGGGTGAACCTGGAGGACCTGCGCCTGGAGCACTCCCCGGGCCAGCCGGTCGGCCTGGCCGAGCTGTCGGTGCTGCCCGGGACCCGCACCCGGCTGGAGGAGGAGCTGCGCTCGCGGGGCTGGTCGCTGCAGGCCTGAGCGCGGCCGCCCGGACGGCCCCGGCCTCAGGAGCGGGGGACGAGGTCCATCAGCGCCGCGTGCGCGCCCGGCGCCGACAGGACGAGGCCCGACGACGCGCCGTCCCACGCCCCGCCGGACAGGTCGGTCACGGTGCCGCCGGCCTCGGCGACGAGCAGGGCGGGGCCGTGCAGGTCGCGGCGGTCCCCGCGAAGGCGCACCGTGCCGGTGACCCGCCCGTCGGCGACCTGCGCCACCTCCGCGGCGGAGGACTCCACGATCTTCGGCAGCCAGCCGGCGCGGGCCACGTCGGCCACCAGCGCCGCGGGAGCGCGCACGATGCCGCCGGCCTCCACCTCCGTGGGCGAGAGCGCCAGCACCTGCCCGTCGCGGCGGGCGCCGTGGCCGCGCGCGGCGGTGTAGAGCACCCCGCCCGTCCACACGGCCACGAGCTCGCACGCGTCGGCGCGCCAGGCGGACAGGACGACCGACCACGGGCCCAGGCGCCGGGCGAAGTTCAGCGTGCCGTCCACCGGGTCGACCACCCAGGTGCGCCCGGTGGTGCTGGGGCGGTCGACCTCCTCCTCCCCGACCAGCCCGTCACCGGGGAAGCGCTCGGCCAGCGCGGCGTCCACGGCGCGCTCGAGGTCGAGGTCGACCTGGGTGACGACCGAGCCGGTCAGGGCCTCGGCGGGCTTGCGCAGCTCGACCACCCCGGCCTGGCGCCCGGTGGCCTCCTCTCCGCAGCGGGTGACGAGGTCGCCGGCGAAGGCGAGGGCGTCCACGAGGTCGGTCAGGTCGGCCTGGTCCGTCTGGTCGGTCACGGAGCCCGACCCTAGCCAGGGGCGGGGGCTGCCGGCTCGCTCGGACGGGGGCGGTCCGGCGCGGGCACTACCCTCGGGGGGTCCCCGCCCTGCTCCTGGAGGTTCCCCGTGCCCGAGCGCCACCCCGGTCCCGTCGTCGCCATCGACGGCCCGTCGGGCTCGGGCAAGTCCACCGTCTCCCGCACGGTGGCCTCCCGGCTCGGCCTGGCCTACCTGGACACCGGCGCGATGTACCGCGCGGTCTGCTGGTGGTGCCTGGAGACCGGCGTCGACCTCGCCGACTCCGCCGCCGTGGCCGCCGCGGCCCGCTCCCTGGACCTGGTGATGGGCACCGACCCGGCCGCACCCTCGGTCACCGTCGCCGGCACCGACGTCACGGCCGCGGTCCGCGAGAGCCGCATCTCCACCGCGGTCAGCGCCGTGGCCACCAACCTGGCCGTGCGCGCAGAGCTGCAGCGGCGCCAGCGCGCGGTGATCGCCGAGGGCGCCGCCGGCGCCGGCGTGGTCGCCGAGGGCCGCGACACCACCACCGTGGTCGCGCCCGACGCCGACGTGCGGGTCCTGCTGACCGCCGACGAGGACGCCCGCCTCGCCCGCCGCGCCGCCGAGCTGCACGGGCGCACCGACGCCGGCGCTGTCGAGGCCACCCGCGACGAGGTGGTGCGCCGCGACCGCGACGACTCCACCGTGTCCACCTTCCACACCGCCGCTGACGGCGTCGTCACCCTGGACTCCTCCGCCCTGTCGCTGGAGGAGACCGTCGAGGCGATGCTGGCCCTGGTCAGCGCGGCCCTTCCTGCCGGAGACCCCGCATGAGCGAGCCCACCGCACCCGACGAGCAGACCGACCCCACCCAGGCGCTGCGCGCCGGGCTGGAGGAGTACGACCTCAGCCCCGAGGACCTCGCCGTCCTGTCCGGGGACGGCGCCGCCGGAGGGGACGACGTCCTCGGCCCGCTGCCCGTGGTGGCGATCGTCGGGCGCCCCAACGTCGGCAAGTCGACCCTGGTCAACCGCGTCCTGGGCCGTCGCGAGGCCGTCGTCCAGGACGTGCCCGGGGTCACCCGCGACCGCGTCAGCTACACCACCGAGTGGGCCGGGCGGCCCTTCACCGTCGTCGACACCGGCGGCTGGGAGGTCGACGTCCACGGTCTGGACGCCCGCGTGGCCGAGCAGGCCGAGATCGCCATCGAGCTGGCCGACGCCGTCATCTTCGTCGTCGACGCCACGGTGGGCGCGACCGCCACCGACGAGGCCGTGGTGCGCCTGCTGCGCCGCTCGGGCAAGCCGGTGGTGCTGGCCGCCAACAAGGTCGACGACTCCCGCGCCGAGGCCGACGCGGCCGGCCTGTGGTCGCTGGGCCTGGGCGAGCCGCACCCGGTCTCGGCGCTGCACGGGCGCGGCTCCGGCGACATGCTGGACGCCGTCCTGGCCGCGCTGCCGACCATGCCGGCCCGCGGGGAGATGCCCTCCAGCACCGGCCCGCGCCGGGTGGCGCTGCTCGGCCGCCCGAACGTCGGCAAGTCGAGCATGCTCAACAAGCTGGCCGGCACCGACCGCGTCGTCGTCCACCCCACGGCGGGCACCACGCGCGACCCGGTCGACGAGCTGATCGAGCTCGGCGGGCGCACCTGGCGGTTCGTGGACACCGCGGGCATCCGCCGCCGCGTGCACCAGACCTCCGGCGCCGACTTCTACGCCTCTCTGCGCACCCAGGCCGCCCTGGAGCGCGCGGAGGTGGCCGTGGTGCTGGTCGAGGCGAACGAGCGGATCTCCGAGCAGGACACCCGGATCATCACGCAGGTCATCGAGTCCGGCCGCGCCCTGGTGATCGCCTACAACAAGTGGGACCTCACCGACGAGGAGCGCCGCTACTACCTCGAGCGCGAGATCGAGCAGGACCTGGTGCAGGTCCAGTGGGCGCCGCGGGTGAACGTCTCCGCCCTCACCGGCCGCCACGTGGAGAAGCTCGTCCCGGCGCTGGACCTGTCGCTGGCCTCCTGGGAGCAGCGGATCCCCACCGGGCGCCTGAACTCCTTCCTCGGCGAGGTCGTCTCGGCCCACCCGCACCCGCTGCGCGGGGGCAAGCAGCCGCGGATCCTCTTCGGCACCCAGGCCTCGACCCGCCCGCCGCGGTTCGTGCTGTTCGCCTCGGGGTTCCTGGAGGCCGGTTACCGCCGGTTCCTCGAGCGCCGCCTGCGCGAGGAGTTCGGCTTCGCCGGCTCCCCGATCGAGGTCTCGGTGCGGGTGCGGGAGAAGCGCCGGCGCTGAGGCGGCGGCCCGCGGTCGTCCCGGCCCACCCGGTGCCGACCCGGTGCCGGCTCGGTGCCGACCCGGTGCCGGCTCGGTGCGGACCCGGCTCCGCGCGGGCCGCTGGATGGGCTAGGGTTGATCGTGCCCGCAAGGGCTCCGGGACGTGGCGCAGCTTGGTAGCGCACTTGACTGGGGGTCAAGGGGTCGTGGGTTCGAATCCCGCCGTCCCGACTCGACGCTGAGAACCGGTGGCGGTGGCCCGCACGGGCCACCGCCACCGGTGCGCGGTTGGGCATCGAGCGGGGGAGGACCGTGGCGCAGAGCGTGCTGAGCGACCGCTTCCTCACCGTGCCCAACGCGCTGAGCGTCCTGCGCCTCCTGCTCGTCCCCGTCTTCGCCTGGCTCATCGTCGCCCAGCACGACGGCTGGGCGCTGGCCGTCCTGCTGGCCGCCAGCCTCAGCGACTACCTCGACGGGTACCTCGCCCGCCGCTGGCACCAGGAGACCCGCGCCGGGCAGGTGCTCGACCCCGCCGCGGACCGCCTGTACATCTTCGCGACGCTGCTCGGCCTCGCCTGGCGCGACCTCGTGCCGTGGTGGGTGGTGGCCCTCGTCGTGGCCCGGGACGTCGTCCTGCTGGCCACCCTGCCGTCCTTGACCCGCGCCGGGTACGGGCCGCTGCCCGTGCACTACCTGGGCAAGGCCGCCACGTTCTGCCTGCTCTACGCCTTCCCGCTCATCCTGCTCAGCGAGGTCGAGGGCGCCGCGGGCGCGGTCGGCTCGGTCGCCCGGTCCCTGGGCTGGGCCTTCGCCTGGTGGGGTGCCGGCCTGTACTGGTGGGCGGGGCTGCTCTACCTGCGCCAGGTCGCCCAGGTCCTGCGGCTGCAGGGCGCGCGCGGTGCCCGAGCACCGGCGGCGGGCCCGGCCGGCGCACCGTGAGCGCACCATGAGCGCACCATGAGCGCACCGACCTCCGCCCCCGAGGCCGCGTCCGCGGCTCCCGGCCGGCCCCGCCGTCCCGACGCCTCGATGACGCTGCTGCGGGAGGTGGTCGAGCGGCCGCTGGACCCCGGGTACGCCGCCGCCGCCGAGCGGCGCGCGCGCGCCGCCGAGGCCGGGGAGGCCGTCCCGGCGCGGCGGCGCTCGCGCGCGGCCCTGCTCACCGGCGTCCTCGCGGTGGTCTCCGGTCTCGTCCTGGCCGCCGCGGTCGTCCAGCTGCGCGTGCCGGTGCAGGAGTCCGACCGCGAGGCGCTGGTCCAGCGGATCGAGGCGCGCACGAGAGAGGCCGACCGCGCCGCCGCCCGCGCCGTCGCGCTGCGCGACGAGGTGCAGGCCGTGCAGGACGAGGTCCTCGCCGGCGACCCCGGCGCCCCCGAGGCGGGTCCGGCCCTGCTGGTGGCCTCCGGCGCCACGGCCGTGACCGGTCCCGGCGTCGTGCTGACCCTGCGGGACGCGCCGCAGCGCGAGGGCGCCCTGGGCGGCGCGACCGAGGACGCCGAGCCCTCCCGCGTGGTCTACCTGGACCTGCAGGTGGCGGTGAACGGCCTGTGGGCCTCGGGGGCGGAGGCGATCGCGATCAACGGCCAGCGGCTGACGTCGCGCTCGGCGATCCGCAACGCCGGCAGCGCCATCCTCGTCAACTTCCGGCCGCTCACCCCGCCCTACCGGGTGGAGGCCGTGGGGGACCCCAACGCCCTGGCCACCGAGTTCGCCGTCAGCCCCGCGCTGCGCTACCTCGTCGAGGCCCAGCGCGAGGCGGGGATCGGGGTGGCCGTGGACTCCTCCGAGGAGCTGTCGCTGCCCCCCGAGGACGTCCAGCAGCTGTACTACGCGGTGCCCTCGGGCTCGCCCCCCGCCGCGTCCGCCGCAGTGCCCCCGGCCGCGCAGGCCCCCCTCGACCCCACCCCGGAGGACTCCCCGTGATCGCCGCGCTCGGCCTGCTGCTCGGCATCGTGCTGGGCCTGCTGCTGGACCCCACGGTGCCGCCGTGGCTGCAGCCCTACCTGCCGATCGCCGTGGTGGCGGCGCTGGACGCCGTCTTCGGCGGCCTGCGCGCCCTGCTGGACGGCCTCTTCGACGAGCGGGTCTTCGTCGTCTCGTTCCTGTCCAACGTGGTGGTCGCGGGGCTCATCGTCTTCCTCGGCGACCAGCTCGGCGTGGGCAACCAGCTGTCCACCGGCGTCGTGGTGGTGCTGGGCATCCGGATCTTCTCCAACGTGGCCGCCATCCGCCGCCACGTCTTCCGGGCATGAGCGGCGCCGACGAGGCCCCGGGCGGGGCGTCCCCGGCCGGGGACGGCGCCCCGCCGCCGCAGCCTGCAGCAGGGGGCCAGGCGAAGGGCCCGGTGAGGGGTCCCGCCAAGGGCTCTCCGCCCCGCACCGGACCGGTCCGGGTGCAGCCCGCGAAGGGGCAGGCCGGGAAGGGGCAGCCCGGGAAGGGCCAGCCCGGGAAGGGCCAGCAGGGCGGGGGCGCCTCGCCCCCGACCGGTCCCGTGGCGGCTCAGGCCCCGCGCACCGGCCCGGTGGCGGCGCGGCCAGCGAGGGAGGCGGCCCCGGTGCCCGCGGCGGCGCCGGTGCCGGAGCCCGTGGCGGAGCCGGTGTCCGTGCCGGCCGAGCCCGCTCCCGCAGCGGCCCCCCAGCCCGAGGCCGCCGCGCCCTCGCCCGTCCCGGCGTCCGCTGCTCCCGCGCCGGCCCCGGAGCCGGCGAGCGGGCGCCAGCGGCTGCTGGCCTCGCTGGCCCCCCGCGCGACCCGCGCGCAGCTCCTGGCCGGCCTGCTGTGCCTGCTGCTGGGGCTGGCGCTGGCGGTGCAGGTGCGCTCCAACGACGAGGAGGACCTCTCCTCCCTGCGCCAGGCCGACCTGGTGGGGCTGCTGGACGACGCCAGCGACCGCTCCGAGCGCCTGGAGCGGGAGATCGCCGACCTCGAGCGGACCCGCGAGGAGCTGCTGAGCTCCGGGGACCAGCGCGCCGCGGCCCGCGACCTGGCGCAGGAGCGCGTGGACGCCCTGGGCGTGCTCGCGGGCACCGCGGCCGCCACCGGGCCCGGCGTCCGGCTCGTGGTGTCCGGGCCCGGCGTCGACGACCTGGTGCTGCTCAGCGCCGTCCAGGAGCTGCGCGACGCCGGCGCCGAGGCGATCCAGGTGGACGACGTGCGGGTCGTGGCCGAGACCGCGTTCGTCGACGGCCCGGACGGGGTGGTCGAGGTCGACGGGGAGCCGCTGGAGGGTCCGTACACCTTCCTGGCCATCGGCGACCCGCAGACCCTCGCCTCGGCGATGGACTTCCCCGGTGGCGTGGCCCCCACCGTGCGCCTGCGCGGGGGCACCGCCTCGGTGGACCAGCTCGACGAGGTGCAGGTCACGGCGTTGCGGGCGCCGAGCGAGCCTCAGTACGCTCAGCCGGTCGCTCCTTCCCCCGATCCCACCAGCCCGTGAGGGGTCAACGACGCATGCCCGAGTTCGAGCACCCCGAGGACCTCCGCTACACCGCCGAGCACGAGTGGCTGCGCCCCGACGAGGACGGCACGGTCCGCCTCGGCCTCACCGCCCACGCCCAGGGCGAGCTGGACGACGTCGTCCAGGTCTCCCTGCCCCGCGTGGGCGAGCGCGTGGTGGGCGGCACCCCGTGCGGCGAGGTCGAGTCGACCCTGAGCGTGGCCGACCTCTACGCCCCCTTCGACGGGGTCGTCACGGCGTCCAACCAGCACCTGGAGGGCAGCCCCGAGCTGGTCAACTCCGACCCGTACGGGGAGGGGTGGCTGCTGCAGCTGCGCCCCGACGACCCCCGCGCGGCGACGTCGTCGCTGGACGCCGCGGCCTACCGGGCCGGGCTCGCCTGAACCGGGCCCCGGCGTGATCGCGACCGCTAGGGTGGGCAGCGCCCGGGCTGAGCACCGCTGCCCCGGGCGGGCTGAGGAGGAGGACCTGTGAGCCACACCGAGGAGTCGGGAGCCGCAGAGCTCCCGCCGCGCGCCGACGGCGGCGGCGCGGACACCACCATGTCCTTCCCCGCGGTCAGGGCGCCGTCGGCGGCTCCGGCGGAGGCCGAGGGCGAGTCGGGCCTGAGCACCGACCAGCAGCGCAGCGTCGACGCGCTGCCGGAGGGCTCGGCGCTGCTGGTGGTCCAGCGGGGCCCCAACGCCGGCGCCCGCTTCCTGCTGGACGCCGACCGCACCACGGCCGGGCGCGAGCCGAGCAGCGACATCTTCCTCGACGACGTCACCGTCTCGCGGCGGCACGCGGAGTTCGTCCGCGACCACGACGCCTTCCGCGTGCGCGACGTGGGCAGCCTCAACGGCACCTACGTCAACCGCGACCGCGTGGACGACGTCCCGCTCGCCGCCGGCGACGAGGTCCAGATCGGCAAGTACCGGCTGACCTACCACCCGTACCGGTCGCCGCGGTGAGCCCTGCCGGGGCCCTGGGGCACGATCCCGCGCGCCGCGCCGGATCGTCCTCACTGCTGACCATCGGCGAGGTGCTCGCCGAGCTCCAGGCGGAGTTCCCCGACGTCTCCCACTCCAAGATCCGCTTCCTGGAGGACCGCGGCCTGGTCTCCCCCCAGCGGACCCCCAGCGGGTACCGCAAGTTCAGCCCGGCCGACGTCGACCGCCTGCGCTTCGTGCTGTCCCTGCAGCGCGACCGCTACCTGCCGCTGCGCGTGATCGGGGCCTACCTGGCCGCCGTCGACCGCGGCCAGGAGCCCCCGGTGCTGCCCGGCGGCCCCGTGCGCCCGCCCCGGCGCCTGGACGGCCTCGGCGGTCCCGCCGTCCCCGGACCGGTGGAGGACGTCCCCGAGCCGGTGGCCGACTCCCCGTCGGGGCGCGCCACCCGCGCCGACCTGGTGGCGGCCGCCGGCGGCGACATCGCCCTGGTGGAGGCCCTGGAGGACCACGGCCTGCTGGCCCGCAGCGACGACGGCTACTCCGCGGAGGCCGCGGACGTCGTCCGCAGCGCGCGCGACCTCGCCGCCCACGGCATCGAGCCGCGCCACCTGCGGGTGCTGCGCACGGCCGCCGAGCGCGAGGCGGCCCTGGTCGAGCAGGTGGTCAGCCCGCTGCGCCGCCAGCAGCGCCCCGGCTCGGCCGCCCGGGCCGAGGAGGTGGGGCGCGAGATCGCCAGCACCCTCCTGCGCCTGCACGCGTCGGTGCTGCGCACCGCGCTGGAGGGCCCCGGCGCCTGAGGCCGTGGCCCGCGCTGCGGCCGGGCCGCACGCCCGGCGGGGGCGGACTACCGTGGGGACCGTGCGAGAGCTCGATGTCGTCGGCGTCCGGGTGGAGATGCCCTCCAACAACCCCATCGTGCTGCTGCGGGAGCGCGGCGGTGACCGCTTCCTGCCGATCTGGATCGGGGCGCCGGAGGCCAGCGCCATCGCCTTCGCCCAGCAGGGCGTCGTCCCCCCGCGCCCGCTGACCCACGACCTGCTCAAGGACGTCCTGGCCGCGGTGGGCCGCACGCTGGTGGAGGTGCGGATCGTCTCCGTGCTCGACAGCGTCTTCCACGCCGAGCTGGTGCTGGACGGCGACACGACCGTCAGCGCGCGCTCCTCCGACGCGATCGCGCTGGCCCTGCGCGTGCAGTGCCCGATCCTCGTGGCCGACGACGTGCTGGACACCAGCGGGATGCCGGTGCCCGAGGAGGACGAGGACGAGGTGGAGAAGTTCCGCGAGTTCCTCGACCAGGTCAGCGCGGAGGACTTCGAGGCCCCTGGCGGTCCTGCGGAGGAGCCCGAGGGCGGGCGGAGCTGACCCTCGATCCTCGACCTGAGGTCGAGAGTGAGACACGCCAGGGCGACACGCCGGTGTGACAGGTGTGGCAGTCGTTGACGGTGGCCCCGCGGGCGCCTACCTTCGACCTAGACGTCCTGATCCGGTGATGCAGGCGGCGTGGGCCCGAGAGGGCGCGTGCGGCGGTCGGCCCCGGCAGGCGGTGAGACGGAGGTACCTGTGAGCGGCACCGGCGAGAGCGGGGGACCCCGCGGCTCCGCTGCGGCGGCGCGCGGGCCCCTGTTCACCCCCGAGGACCGCCCTGCCCCCGACGAGGAGGTCGGCTACCGCGGGCCCACCGCGTGCAGCGCGGCGGGGATCACCTACCGCCAGCTGGACTACTGGGCGCGCACCGGGCTGGTCGAGCCGAGCGTGCGCCCGGCGTCCGGCTCGGGCTCGCAGCGACTCTACGGCTTCCGCGACATCCTCGTGCTCAAAGTCGTCAAGCGGCTCCTGGACACCGGCGTCTCGCTCCAGCAGATCCGCTCCGCGGTCGTGCACCTGCGCGAGCGGGGCGTCGACGACCTCGCCCGGATCACCCTCATGAGCGACGGCGCGAGCGTGTACGAGTGCACCTCCGCCGACGAGGTCGTCGACCTGGTGCAGGGCGGTCAGGGCGTCTTCGGGATCGCCGTGGGTCGGGTCTGGCGCGAGGTCGAGGGCAGCCTCGCCGCGCTGCCGGGCGAGCGCGTCTCCGGCGGCTCGGACGTCCAGGACGAGCTCGCCGCCCGCCGCGCGGCCCGCCGCACCGGCTGAGCACCAGCACCGACCCGCACCGACCCTGACGCCGGGGCGGTCCAGCACCTGCTGGACCGCCCTGGCGTCTCGTCGTCCCAGCGCTGCCGGCGCCGCCGGCGCTGCGGGGCTCGGCACCGCCTGAGCGGGGACGGCCAGAAGCCGAGGGCGCGCTCTCGGACACCGTGGGCGACGTGCGGGGCGTCCCGCTCAGGTGCGCCCGCGGCGCTCCTGGGCGTCGTGCAGGTCGCCGTCGCGGGGCTGCCAGTCGGCGAGCAGCACCTGCACCGCCAGGGGCGGGCGGGCGGCCCGCACCGCGGCGACGACGTCGGGGTCGTCGTCGACGAGCAGGGCGACCGGGCCGCGGGCCGTCAGGGCGCGCAGCGCGGCGACCTTGACCACCCGGGCGGGGCGGCGGTCGTCCTCGCGGCGCAGCAGCAGGGGCCCGCGTGGGGCGCCCACCTGCTCCAGCCACGAGAGGGTGGCCCCGCGGGTGCGCTCGGGGCGCCCGGACAGGTACACCACCGGGGCGCCGCGCGTCGCGGCCTCCGTCGCCAGGGCCAGGCCCTCGGGGTGCACGGGGTCGGCGACGGCCTCGGCGAAGAAGGCGTCCCAGTCCCGGGGGCGGGCGCGCACGTGGTGCAGGCGCGCGCGGGTGTCGGCCAGCACGCCGTCGAGGTCCAGGACCACCGCGCCCGGCGCCGCGTCCGGTGCCGCGTCCGGTGCCGCGTCCACGGGCGGGCTCACGCGAGCACCGCCCGCAGCCGGGACCCGTCGCGGCCCTTGACGACCTCCAGGCGGGAGGGGATGCGGGTGCGCAGCTCCGCGACGTGGCTGACCAGTCCGACGGCCCTGCCGCCGGCCCGCAGCTGCTCCAGGGTGGCCATGACCTCCTCCAGGGTCTCCTCGTCCAGGGTGCCGAAGCCCTCGTCGATGAAGAGCGTCTCGATGGCGGTGCCGCCGGCCTCGGCCTGCACGACGTCGGCCAGGCCGAGCGCCAGGGCCAGGGAGGCCAGGAAGGTCTCGCCGCCGGAGAGGGTGGCGGTGTCGCGCCGCTGGCCGGTCCAGGCGTCCACGACCCGCAGGCCCAGGCCCGACCCGGCGCCGCGCCGCTCGAGGTCGTCGGTGTGCACGAGGGTGTAGCGGGCGTCGGACATGGCCAGCAGCCGGGTGGTGGCCGCGGCGGCCACCTGCTCCAGCCGGGCGGCCAGGACGTACGTGGACAGCCGCATCCGCCGGGTGTTGCCGCCACCGGTGCCCTCGGCGCAGCGCGCCAGGTCGCCCACCAGCACCGCCCGCTCGCGCAGGGCCGCGGTGGAGGACAGCTCGGCCTCCACCTCCGCGCGCACCTGATCCAGGGCGCGCTCGGCGGAGCGGCAGCGCTCGGCGGTGCGGGCGGCGTCCTCCAGGGCGGCGTCGGCGCCCGCGACGGCGGCTGCGGCGGCGCTCTGGAGCAGGTCGGGGTCGGTGCCGGGGTCGGCGTCGTGCTCGGCGGCCGCCGCCACGCACGCGGGCTCGCCCAGGCGCGCGGTCACCGCCGCCAGCGCGGTCTCGTGCTCGCGCACCCGGGCGTCCATGGCGGCCAGCTCCTGCGCGTCGCACGCCGCGGCGCGGGCGTCGGCCGCGGCGGGGAAGCCCGCGCGCCCGGCAGCGGCCTCGGCCTCGGCGCGGGCGGCGTGCTCGGCCTCGTCCGTGCGCGCCTGCTCGCCCAGTGCCGCCGACAGGGCCTCCGCGGCGCCCGCGGTCGCCAGGAGCCGCTCGCGGCGGGCGGCCAGGGTCAGGTCCCCGCCGCGGGCGGCGTCCAGGCGCGCGCGGTCGCGGGATCCCGAGGCGATGAGCTCCTCGGCCCGGGCGGTGGACACCAGGAGCTGCCCGGCGGCGTCCTCGCGCGCGGCGGCGGTGGCGGTGACCTCCGCCTCCAGGGTCGCCAGCGCGGCGCGGGCGGCGCCCACGGCGCTCTCGGCGGCCTCGGCCACGGCCACGGCCGCGCGGGAGCGCTCGTGCAGGGCCCGCGCCTGGGCGCCGGACAGGCCGCCGCCGGCCGCGCGGGCCCCGGCGAGGTCGGCCTGCGCCTGCGCCAGGGCGGTGGCGGCCTGCGCGCGGGCGGCCTCGGCGGCCTCCGAGCGCCGCTGGGCGCGCTGCTCGGCCGCTGCGTCCACGACCGTGTCGACGAGGGGCCCGGGTGCGGCCTCGGGAGCGGCGGGGGCAGGGCGGCCCGCCGGGGAGGGGTGCTCGGGGCTCCCGCACACCGCGCAGGGCTGCCCGGGGACCAGCGCCGCGGCCAGCTCGGCGGCCATCCCCTCGATCCGGGCCTGACGCACGTCCAGCCACACCTGGCGGGCGGTCTGGGCGGCGTCGGTGGCTGCCCGCAGGTCGTCGCCCAGGGCGGTGGTGGCGGCGGTCAGGGCCTCGGCCCGCTCCGCGGCCCGAGCGGCGCTCGCGGCGGCCTCCTGGGCAGTGCGCACGGCGGGCAGCTGGGCGGCCAGCTCCGCGGCGGCCGTGACCTCCTCGGCGGTGCGCTCGCGGCGCGCGGCGAGGGAGGCCAGGCGCTGCTCGGCGGTGGCGCGGGCGGTTTCCAGCCGCGCGGTGCGGGCCCTCAGCTCGGCGAGCTCGCGGGTGCGGGAGGCGGCGTCGGCCTCCAGGGCCACGAGCTCCTCCAGGCGCCCCCCCTCGGCGCGCAGGGCCGAGGAGGCGGTGCTCAGCGCGGCGGGGTCGGAGGCGAGGAGGTCGGGGGCCACGGCGGCCAGAGCGGCGCGGGCGCGCGCGCCGGCCAGGGCGGCGGCCGCGGCGACCTCCCCGGCCCGGTCGGCGGCGTCCAGGTGCCCGGCGACGGCGGCCGCCCGGTGCCCGGCGGCGCTGCGGCGGCGCAGGGCCTGCACCTGCTCCTCCTGCGCGGCCAGCGCCGAGGCCTCGGCGCGCAGGCGGTGCAGGGTGCGCGACCGCTCGGCGCGCGCCCGGGCCCCCTGCTCACCGGTGCGGGCCTCGCGGGCGGCCTCGCGGGCGGTGGCGTGCGCGGCCTCGGCCACCACCGAGGCGGCCCGCACGCGCTGCAGCAGCGCCGACACCTGCTGGGTCGGGGTGTGCTCGCGCAGGTCGACGACGTCCTCGGCGGCCTCGGGCTGGTGCTCGGGGTGCTCGGGGTGCTCGGGGTGCTCGGGGTGCTCGGGCCAGGCCGCGGCGAGCCGCTCGGCGCCGGCGAGCAGCTGGCCCAGCC
>Ga0210040_10003022_pt1 | contig 23099 bp, 14 predicted proteins | sample CryGeyCG12114_NA_FD_185462 | JGI IMG/M metagenome (GOLD analysis project Ga0210040, IMG submission 185462) | Groundwater microbial communities from aquifer - Crystal Geyser CG19_WC_8/21/14_NA (SPAdes) (version 2) | ecosystem: Environmental > Aquatic > Deep subsurface > Groundwater | place: USA...
AGCGTAAACTAAATGTGTAGGGCAACAAAGTCAAACTAAACTCATGGTTTGAGCATAAAATTTGTTGCTTTACTTATTTAAGTTAAAAAATTGAGAGTTTTCGTCAATATATGCCTTCGCCAGCACGATACATGTTAGGTAAAGTAAATGGTCCTTAGAAGTGACCACCCACTGTATACACTGTGTCATACATATATTCTCGCTGCTGTCATCAGTACGTAACGTAAAATCTTTATTCCGTTGTACTCCATTTGTGAATTCCTTTCCTTTCTTATCCATCGTTAACATTTTAAGTGACACTAACACAAAAATCTTATCGCTTGTCATACCAGTCAACATTGTTTACAAGAGAAATCTTATAAATATTTTATCATCCCCATTCCCATGGTTGGAATCCTTTCAATACATTTACTAACTAAAAAAATGTAAAACATTTTACGAGCATACATTCTATATTATGCATAGTTAGTAGTAGTGTGCCGCCCATATGAATATAAAAGTGAATGGCAATTCATACGGGAACTAATAAAATCCCTTGAAATTCATTCTTTCAGTAACTCAACTGTGAAAAATCTGTGACGCAGGCATTCAACATTGTACATATAGTAGCATAACTAATCGGAACTCGTAACATTTTGTACCGTGAAAGTCGTCAGTGTTTATAGCTTCAGAACTGGAGATTTCTTAAATTCAATCACACTTGTAACTTGTGCACAAAAAGGGTACATAGTTTTACTACTGTACAGTTGTACGCGCCTATGCACACTCATACATTATTCAGAATGCATTTGAAGGCTGGAAAAGTCGACATAGTTTTCACTACAGGCTTTCTCCAAACACAAACTAACCCACTCCCAGCCTGCGAGATTTGTTCACTCCACATGAAAAATTCAAGGAGCAGGGAAAATATGAATGCTAATGTATTGCCATCATAATGATGAATAAGGTTTGATTGGATTCTTAAAATTCAAAAACATTTGGTGGTCATTTCCACAGAACAAAGCAATCAACCACTTTAGTGTGGGTGACAGCAAACGCTCCATACTGCGATTTTAGAGTGTAAATTTTGGCTACAGAAAGTTGGTAGAGGAAATTTTGTAGGTAATTTCCTAAATTTTGTAAAAAAAACTCTTAATACGCTTCAAACTATTCATTTGTAGTTAGTTATAGTTGGGAAAAGTGGATAGACAGACAAACAGACAGTGAAAGTAACTAATTGTGAAACTCACCTTGAATGTTAGAGCACCACAACTGGAAATGTCAAAAGCTTTGAAGACTAAGTGAGCGTACATGGTAGGATCTGTAACAAACAATCAATCAATCATGTATAGAAAAAAAAGGCACATGTTTCCCCAATATAGTTTCCGTTGGCGTCCCTGGATTGAATAATAAATGTGCAACAGCGAAATGAAAAATACTCCTGGTTGGCCCACAATAATGCACGAGACACGTGTACAGCATAATATGTATAATGGGAGCGAACAACAACTTAACATTTGGGGAGTGCAGAGCAAGAAAAAGTAGTTGCCCAGAATGCAGGAAAGCGAAATGATAGCATTACTATATGCATGAGTGGAACATCTTGATGGCAACTCAAATTTTTAGCTCTACTTATTGCCCATACTAACTACTACAGAAAACAATAAATTCAGCAAAACCAGAGGAAATTTACAATTGTATTCACTTGTGACCCTTTTTTTCACGAAAACGCGGAATCTCAATAGTTTTGAGAGTAAAAAACATTGATTTTCAATATCTACTAATGTGTCCGACTAAATTTCGATGTGCGAGCCGAGCAGTCAGACTGGCCACTGAAACTAAAGTGTGAACTTTCTCAACAAATCCCACCTAACTAACTAACTATGGAGCTTTAGTTACAAAATTGTCAGACACATTGTTGGACCAGAGAGGAGAATAAATAAAGGAGAAAATGAATCAGTCAGAGTCAGTAACTAACAAAAGAAAAGTTCAAATAAACTAGCCCTACAGAGGGGAAAAAACTTTCCTTCAACTTTGAACAAAATGACTATGTGGACTGAAAAGTGCACACTCAATGCTAACCAACTAATCATTTTTCTTTATAGTGCGGAAATTGTATTTTGACTATAGAGGTAGGGTAGTTAGTTATTATAGACTTTTCTCAAACTTACATTACCCAGAATCACAAGTTTCACGGAGACAATATGGGCCAGCATTGTTAGAATGGACGGTCGTCATGTACAACATGAAAATTAGAATGAATGCTCCCAAGTAATATGAGCGTGAATTTGACAGTTTTGTTTACTCGTTCCAGTGTGAGCTACAGGAAGCAAATTAGAATGAATGCTCAAAGTTGAAAGCCAAGCACAAACACGGCAAACTACAATAATAATATTCGAGCAAATGGACATTTCTATGCAAGCGTCTTGTGAATCTAAATGTGAACGGAAATTAGCAAGGGCATCTTGCATACAACTATAGAGCATAAATGCATGAATTTCACCAGATGCATAGCAGAAAATTTTAGTTAGTTAGTCCGCTTGTAATGCAATTTGGAGCAGGTTATTATTGGCAATCTATCTGACAAGTTGAATTGCCAAAAAATTAACTGGTGTATACAAAACTAACTAACCATTACACAACACAGGTGAGAATCCACCATAAAACACAGGAACAACCTACAGTTTAGGTACAACATGCAGTTCGGATTTCCTATATGTAATCCGCTCCTAGCAATAATATGCATTCAATAGGCAGTGGCTATACTAATACTAACATTAACTAACTATACGTAGCAAACCAAAGGAAGCAAATCAATAGTTAGTTAGTTAGTTAGTTAGTAGGGACGAACAAAATTGCAGGGAAACAATTGAAAAAGAAAACTTACTTCCATATGGAAAAAATTTTGTGTAGATCTCTTTGAAAGAGTCTTCATGGACGATCCCGGCGGGACATTGCTGCAAAGAAAGAAAACATTTCCTTCAGTCACGTCACCATGAAATGCTAAATGCATTTTCTCTCTCCAATTTACGTCATCATCCTATATCTAACAACACAGTCTGTATAACAGGGTTAGTCAGTCAGTCAGTCAGTCCGTCATTCCTCCTTCCTTTTTGGTATTCCACATCTTTGCTAGGTAAGCACAAAATTCTCATTTCAACTTTATAGATGCACCCATCTACTTGTGCATATGAGTTCGCTTCGTTAGTTATAGCTAGAAAAAAACTAGATCCTCTTCATTGCTAAAAATAGTTCACAGTAATTAACCAACTAACTATGGGTTTCACATTGATCACGGCGAAAAGTTATATGTGGAGAAAAGTGTACACTTGCATAGTTAGTTATGATTGCCAATGTTTGTGTAAAGAAATATTATGGACGGGGTTTTTGCTGCAAGCAGAATAGAACCTAAAATTCAGAATTATGGAATACATTTGAAGGATAGAGACGGGCACGATTTCCGGTTGTGAGAATGGAAACTTTTTTGCCCACTTTCTGTGACACCACAGACACACATACATGCATACGTGTTGTATGCATGTGGTTAAATTTAGAGCACGCACTATAGCTTGCAGCAAAGTGTAAAGAACCCTGACAGACGAAATTAGCTGCGCCAATAATCTGGTCCAAACCCACAACTGTACACAAGTACAATGGGTGGAAAAAAAACGTCAAGGTTACACTGCATAAATACAATATGCTGTAGATGGTTTATTGGGATTGCGGCTCCCGTTTTTTTTTTTCGTCCATAGGTTTTGTGGCGAAATTTTTCATAAGTATTTGCCACTATGGAATAGGTTTTCCCGAAATGACTGAAAAGGCTGCCCCAATTTCCTGTTCCATATCAGCAAAGACTGAACGCGATTGGAGTGAAATAGTCTTTTTCCGTGTCTCTAGAGAAATTGGGAAACGAGTTGTCGCACACCGTCAAAAGTGGGTTGGCATCGTGAATATAGATGTTTACCAATGGGTCCGTGGAGAGCAGAAATGGAAAAAATGAGTCCACTAGTTTATAGGAGAAACGTTAGTTTCACCAGAGAGACAAATATTGGACTCTTTTTGGCCATTTTTTTTTGCCACAAGAAGAGTGTCACGTTGGAAAACAAATTACAGGGAATTGTGGAAATTACTTTATCGTCCAATTTGGGATATAGCTCTACAAGCATGTGATTTTATATGTAACGTACAGTTTTTCTACACCATATACGGTTTTTAAACACACCGTACTAAAAAACTTTAGGGTATCATCAAAATCTAACTAAAAGGGCCATTTCCCTCACTACGACGTAACTCATTCCTTTTTGTAGCTTTTCTTTGTAGTACACACGTAAATGTCACAAAAGTCAATCGATCCCATGTTCTTTACGCACTCCAATATTATTGCAAATTGCATGCACAAATCCCTTAGTCAAGTAGCAGGAGATATCCGCTACTGGAAACACAATGTCTGTCTGTCAGCATGTTTGGTACAAGATAACTCTTAATGAAATTTTGTGGGCATTTTATTATTGCCAACTTTAACTATGAGTTTGTTTATGGCCAAAATCCGAAATTTCATTGTTCAGAGCAAGGTGACAAACGTCAAAATACATGGTTTTTTTAGCTCGTTAGGTGAACATCTTACTATTTAGTAACGAAAGAATGGAGAATCCCGAACCAACTCAAATGAGCTCACTTACTCACTAAAGTACACAGCAAACATATAACATAGCTCACCACAGAATATAACACATATTGGACGCGAACCTGTTCCATGTAATCAGACCAGTCACACTGCACATGAAAATGTTTTCAAATATTTGTAAAAACAAAATATTGCTCTATTGCAAAACATTGTTTATTTTCGCTCTCTCGTCTTTAGCTTTACATTAGGCATTTCCCAAGCTATCTTTCAAGACAGGATACTGGCATTTTAGTTTCGCTTTGGTACTTCTACAGCATAACTTATGAATATTATTGGATTGCTCAATGCTATGAAACACAATTAATTAGCCAAATAATTTACTATTCAACAGAATATTATCATAAATGGTTTAATCGTTTAATGAATATCTTGAGATTGAGTTGATCGATTTTAATGCGATTCTTAGTAAATGAGGTAAATAAAAAAAACGAATTCTAGAAAAATTGCCGCTACTTCCATACATTCGTTCAACGCAGTTTATTCATCCGTACACATGTAAATGCCACATGAAGCTTTCTGCAACAGGGAACTACAGCCCGTATGGATTTTTACGGTAATTAATCTTGAACCAAGCCACACAATTATCATAATAATGATAATCCACAGTCGGCTCAAGTTGCAATTATATTAGAAAGAGGGAAGTCATTAAAATCCTTTGCTGTCCGCACAGTTAGTAAGGCTCGTATCTGTATACAGTCCGTAGTTTGTTGGTACGTAAATACGGGATCGTTAAATGAATGCAACCTACAATCTCATCATATTATAACATCGATCCGAGAAACCATAAGCTAAGGTAAATTCAGTCAGCAATGATGGACGGATGTATGTATGCTATATTTCCCATATAAATAACAAACACTGGTACAGAATGCAAACAGAAAGGCTTCATTTCCTCCAAAATGATTACCACATGTTCACACACGGCTAACTAACAAAATGTAAACGCCCTGTAGACGATGTCCGTCAAAAAATTGCTCACATTGAGGCCATGTACAATGCATGGCGCCCAAAAACCATGGATGCGCCCCAACGAATATCGTATAATCTTAGCCTGCGCCTCACGCTATGGAAATACAAGTAAAAAAAACTAGTCATTTTTGTCTCCCATTCCAAGCTCATACGAAACGGTCACATCTCATGGCATTTTGCCTTTTTTCTAAAAGACTGTAATTATAGCCGTTATGCTTCATAAAAACGGCCCGGTTGTACTTTCCCTTTACAATAATTACTCTCACAGCTCATTAAAGCTGTAAAGCAGATGAAAGGACTGCTCACATGATGAAAAATCTTTGGCAACTAAAAAACCACGACAAAAGTCTCCCAATATGAATGCCAAACGTACATTACAACTTTATACATTTTTTTAACAGACAGCTTATACGCTAGGCCGTCATATACTTTGCCCACCGATCCCAATCAACGGTTGTTGTGGTCTCCAATTTCACGTGCACACTTATTTTAATGCACCTAGTGAGCACTATAGTGAGTAAATATTATACTAGACGGGCAAAAACACTTGTTTTCTTCTGTGCTCCCTTTTATAGCAATATCTAGTTTATTTTCTTTGCAACCAACTTTTTTTCCGCCCATCTCTCTCAGGAAATAGACCAACTACATGTTACATACCTACCTCTAACAAATGCTAATACCATCATCATGTAATCATAATAATAATAACAAGGGCACGCAAACACGTGTGCTTCCCATTTGTATCTGGTCCCCATATGGCACAACATACGCTAACGTTCGTTGTGGTCTGTATTTTTTGCCATGCCTGAAAGGATGGATGGGGAAAAGTACTTAGAAGCTCTTTCATCCTTAACGTTGAAAGTTGGAACTGACATTCTGACATGTACAGCACGAAACGCCTGGTCAATATTATGTGCCATAGGGAATGTGAGCACATCCGCTCCTCGGGCTTTCGTGCTCAGTCATGCTGCAATCCCTCCGTTTTGCACCCACCAATATGAACAGTCCACTATTTATTGTTATTTATGATGAGCACTATAAAGGAATTCATTTTCACTCGCCCAGTCAATGGCATGGAAAAAAGTCTAATGTACGAACCAACTAAAAGTATATATAGTGTCCGTCGTGGACTCGAGTGCTCATGTTCTGACTAACTACATATATGGTTTGGTTGGTGACAAAACAAAAGTTATGTCGTGTCCAATGCTCGTCTTAATGAGGATTCTCAAGAACGCTATTTTTCTACCAGTAGTTCTTGTCAATCAATACATTTTAGTTAGCGTGCACGCACACTATAGTACTCTATGGTTAGTTAGTTATAGTTAGCTGATAAGAACCATATTGGTTACATTGCACGCATGGATGAGTATTATTAGGTTTTTAACACGAGTTAGTGTGAAAGAAAAAGTTGGAGAAAACTTGAGAGCTACTCTTGATTGTTACTTACTTATCAACTCACATTGGTCTTGAAAGAAGAGAAAAATAAACTCTATATAGTTAGTTTAGTTAGTTAGTTAGTGTATACTGTTTCACGGAGAAATTAGATATCAAGCACAATGTACAACCATAGTGAGTTAGACATTTTTATCGATTTCCAGAAAACAGAGACGGGGGAAAGTCGAGCTTTCAAGAATCCATTTAACACCGAGTGAGAAAGTTTTTTGGACCAATTGGCTCATAATTATTCCCATTATTATGCAAACTAACGAATGTTAGTTACACAGCCTGTGGCCACATGATCTTCTATTTCAACTTTCAATGAAACGAACCAGTTGGAAGTTTGTTCGTCAAAAACTTTGTTCATTATCAACTTTCACAGCCTCCCTAAATTTAAAAAGGTGTGCACCCAATGTCGTTAAGATCCTCACATAACAATTCGCCCTTTAGTCAGCACATGACTAGAAGCTCTAATTGGCTCTCACAAACAGAGCTGTGGTTTGTGGTCAAATCATGTACGACTGACGAAATGAAGCTAACGAGTTTTATAAGCCATCATTGCTCTTTTTGTATTCAAAATTTAATTAAATTCAAAAATTACCTAAACGTAGAACAGAATGGAACATTGCTTTGATTAGGGAAACATAAAAAGCGTGTAATAAGCAAGCCTTTATACGGTTTGATTTGCAGCACCCAATTTGTAGACCTGGTTGGTTAGTTAGAGTTGTATAGAGAGCCAAGATTATACAATTCCTTTGCTGGAAAAGGAAGGTTGAATATATATTCGTCTAGAGAACTCGTCCAAGGAGAAAAATGGCAGAGTGAGCGAGTGAGTAGACCTACATATTACTCAACAATAAAATTACGTATGAAAGAACAAGTTTGAAAGAGCAACTCTTTCCGAGTGGAAAATTTGGTAGCTAAAGTTTTGATCATCATCATGACGGTCGCACCACCCAAACTTGTTCACTTGCTAATTAAAAATCATTTGTACGCTTTTCTTGCCCACAGTTAACTAACTAACTAACTATCCTACTCTAGTTAGACTAACTAACTAAAAGTATACATGCATTTGGATGAGAATTTAACCAACTCTGTGCCTACTGCACAGTTCTCACAGGAAGGACTCAATTTCCGACCAGCTTTCACCAATCCCAGTTTACATGTGATGACAGTACATTCATTTGCCACGGTGGCTGATTTTTGCACAGTAGTAACTTACTGTAGTTAGTTAGCATAACAACCAGCTATTGTGTATAGCATTCAAGACTGGAAACTTATTCCCCATTTGACACGCTTTAAATATTTTACACGCTAAGCGGGTTGGGAAAATCGGGATTGCTAACTAACAAACTAGAATACATGCCTTTTCGATCATGTTACCCACAACATGATTACTATGCATAGTGTCACATAGAGATAAAACCCGCCTGTTGGTTTAACAGGCTACTCAAAACTTTATCAGTTGTGTCCAGAAAATAGTTTTCACTCCTCATATGGTTCATCCCTATGCAGCGGTATATTGCTCCTAAAAGTTGATTAACTACCTATAATAATGCTTAGATAGGAACTAGATTAACTCTTTGCAAACCATGCAGTATTATTGATCTCCATTAGGTGGCTACAGTTAGTTATAGAAGTGCTCTATTTATACAAGAGAGCTATTCTGACCAATTCCCCTTACTAGGCACAATTTGTGAGGAAATAAAAGACGTTTTTTTTTCTTCCACTTGTAAGGATTATAGTAACTAACTCAGGAAGGAGTGCATTTTTTGTGCCCAATGCATTATTTTGAGAGAGATAGAGAAAGACTGAAGAAAAGAAGAAGTTCATTTCGTTAGTGGCTCACTCACACTCTCTCTCCAGAGATTATTAATTGAGGTAATAAAGTGAGCTGACATGAGTGAGGATGAGCTCATTATTACACGACTCTTTTTTAGGTCCTATCTACACAGTTGGTTAAAAAGCCACAAAAAAAGATTTCTTTTTATGTCCTTGCAACCACCGTATACTCATTCATAATGCATACGCACTGACTGAGAAGATTACAACATTCCAACTTGTTCACTATGGCAAGAAATAACCACTACTTTATGTATGTACTATACTATAGCTTACAACAATACCTGGGACATTGGTCGTGAAAAAGCTATGAGCATTCTAACAAACTATACAGTCGCTACAACAAGTATGTATGCATGGAGAGAAAGTTGGGAAAATTTATTGTAACCATAAAGCAAATATTTGCCCCTTGTGGAAACAATGGTCCAACTAACTAACTATAGATAACTAAAAGGTAACAAAACATTGATGGCTGGGGACATTTGGACTATCACGTTGTACATCCCAGTGCCTAAGCATTGCATTCCCTATTCGGAGTCCACAGTTTATAAATGTGTTGGTCCTAGCGATTCTAAATAGTTCCTCAGCTCACAAATAAACATACAGTGAGTTTAAAAACAACGGTCGTCAAATTGCCAATCTTTTTCAAACCTCTTCCGCTAAAAAATAACTTTGCACCATTATTTTTTTTACAATTATCCGAAAAATAGCGCACTCCCCAACCCGATTATTATAGCTCATTCGGCCCCCCCCCCAAAAAAAGGATCCACCTTGAAAAAATGAGTTCACTAAAATTCTTTAGTTGGAATAGCTAGGTTGTAGTAGGTTACAAACAATAATGTACGTCCTCCTCCGATGATGAAAGGATTCTTATTCTACTTCCTATATAGACTGGAACCACTCACTCACTCCCTCACTGCTTGCTTTAACTAACTAACTGAAGGCCAAAGTGAAAGGGAAAATGATGAGCTTCAAAAACTCCCATCATCATCATATTTAATCATTTCTCTATCTCTGTCTAACTGCTCTGAGGGGATGTGAGTGTGGTTTGGTTTTACCTTCGTCACTTACAAACTAACTACACAGACACACTATAGCTTAGGGAATTCTACACACAAGATGAGAAAGAAAACGCGTCTTCCTTCCACTCATCATTCTCATAATACACATGCCAAGTATACCTAATGGATTGAGGAATACAGCTGCACAAAACACTCTCATTGTTGAACCGAGTCTAAACAACTTTCGGACTGATTCCAAATGGATTTGTATCCAAGTGCAAAGAATCAAGACTGTAAAATCCGTGTTCAAATCTGACTACTGCGTAGTTTTGTGAAAACCATAGGATCCCGATTCTAGCGTCAGTCTTACTTCCAAATATTGTCCACTCTCAGTCAGTCAGCATGATTGATAGTACATACAGATACCCGTTTTGAACGCAAATGACTGAATTGATGATTACATCATACACTGACTAACTGAGAGTGAGATATATAGAATTCTAGTTATAGTCATAGTTAACAGTTAGAATATGCATTTTGCTGCCTGTAGGAGAAAGAAAGAGAGAGAGACAAATTAATTTGACGAGCTTAATGAACCTGCTTGAATCCACGGTAGAGAAATCGAATTTCACTCTTGGTGAACTTGGTGGTGGCACACAATTCTTCGAGAAAGGGTCGGTATGTGTGATGGAAGGCTGGATTTGCACCGAGCAACTCGTCCATCATCGTTGATGTGGTCACAATCTTCTCATCGCTACTCACGCTAGTCGTCTCTGACATGATCGCATCGATTTACCCACTCAACTGTTCCCCCCTTCCGTCGGTCCGGCGGCAACTTTCGTCCCCCTCCCTTCACGAACACACAAACTCACTCGGTTCGGTAACCCCGGGGGGACCAAAGGAGGTACACTAACCAAACAATTTACTCCGTCCCTGCGAGTATAGTTGGCACCACACTAGGGAACTATAGGGACCACAAGTCGATCATACAAGGGATGCGATATTTATAAAATCAACACCGTGTTAATCCCGTTTCATATTTGATCCTCTGTGTGTGATGCGGATTTATAATGTGAACCTCGGAAACGGAGCTGCGGAAAAAAAGGGATCCTTTGTTAGTCGATAATAATAATTTATTAAAAAATGTAGATAGTATTGTTTGATTTAGTTGGCAAGTGCGAATGGATGCTATTGAGTTTCAATAATTGTACAAGGAATAGGATTAGGTGTGAGTGGAAAGTTTTTCCTCCAATTAGGGTCTCTAATGAGTTCCGGTGAGTTGGTAACTAAACTATATACTACAATAGGTGTTGTGTTTGAAGTTTCGGATGCGGATCAAATGGAGTGAGCAGCGTGAAGTTTGAATTCTACTTTTCAGAACACTGTTAGCATCACCACGTTTGCGATTTTAACTTTGTTAGAACCTCTCAAGTGCATAATTAAAAGGGGAGAAAATATGCCGTTACAATGATTACATTAGACTTATATAGAGTGAGCCCAGTTTTTGGAAACGCTTAGATGGGAAAAGAAACAGTTGATTATAGCGCCACCCAGGCCAAACGCTAATTGCAAATGGCGTGACAGACATGTTCGATCAAGTTCGGAAATTTAGTAGATACTTAGCGAATCACAATCGAGAACAAATTGTAACACTGAAAACAAAAAAATTTGCTTCCACAGTTTGTTCGAAACGAAAATACACCACAAACAAACTAACTATAGAATACAAATTTGAAAAAATAGACTCGCCGTTGAAAGCTTTCAGAAATCCCCCAATTACATTATAAATAAACTATTGGTGAAAGAAAAAGCGTGCAATTCCCATTTCTTACTTACATAAATACTGTAAAAGCTTTCCACACCTAACTAAACAGAAAACTTGTCTGAAAACAACAAACTTCGGTTCAACTTATTTCCTCTCTTACTTTATTTGCACACCCAGCAGAGCTTCTTCCTCTTGTGTTAATGAACTCGCACAACTAACTAACAACTTGTTCACAACAAACCTAACTAAATCCTATAGTTTGCCTGTCGTCAACAATTGAATCTAAACTATGAGGACAAAAATAAAATCTATTCTTCAAATGTATTAGGCGTCATCATCAACATCAACTCACACAATAAGCATTATGCATAAAGTATTGTTCTCTTCCCTGGCTGGCGTTCAACTAAAACAAATGAAGATAATGCAAAATGACTCGCACTCACTTGCAATTTTCACATTGATTCTCAGTTGGGGAAACTTTTATACATAATTTCAATGCAATCAACTTACCAACTACAAACTAACTATTGACACCAATTAAGAATAATAATCCACTACGAATTTCATTCCAATGCTTCATGGAATATCACAGACAAACTAACTTCATCCGTGCACACTCACTGGTCCAATGGCGTCCAATTTATTTGCCCCATTTTGTGCAAACGTAACGGTGTGCAATGAAAAATGTTGTCACCGCGCTAGAGGTTGGGTGGGCTATAGAGAACAAAAACTGAATCACAAACTGTGGTACACGTACGTTAAAAACTGGTAAAACAAACAAGTGTGCTTGTACAGATCTGTGAACCGGGATTCATTCGTCTAACTTATTGGCAGCAAAAAGAACGCGTGGCCGCTCGGGATCCCTCAATCCTCACAACTAAAATTCGGTGAGCAGGGAATAGCGAGTTTGAGCCCCCAATTCTCTCTATACATGTATGTAGTATGTTGCATGCATGGCGATGGCGCTTCCCAACATAACTAACTAAATATTTCGCACAACCCGTTTCTGCGTTCTATATAGTACAAGTTTGCTCACTCACAATGCTAGATAGCTAGGCTATACAAGATTGCATAGGAGTATCAAGTGAGTATGGCATGGATGGAGTAAGTAAGTAAGTAAAAACTCTCCATCCTTTCAACAGCCGAGTAGAGAAAAAAGACAAGACAGGGAGAGAATCCCTGCATTTTTTTTGTGCCTGTACATTTTTTTGCCATTTTTACATTCACCTTCATTTATAGTCTGGTTTACTAGCTGAGGTATTCCCTTTGAGAGGAGTGGAATGGGAGATATGGGACCCTAGTAGTGCACCATGGTAGATTCTTGAGGAAAAAAGAATTCTCAATAATGCGTACGGCGGGTTATTGGGTGAAGTCAGTTGAATGAGGAATGCCAAAACGGGGAACATGCATGGAAACATGCGAAATTTCATGCATATAGCCCCGTTCTCTATGGGTCGGTGTATCGAGTGTTATAGTTTTTCAAGAATTTCCCCCTTTTGTTAGTTGGTTAGAAGCCACAAGAAAGCAGGTTGGTAAATGAGTACAAAATTTAATTTAGTTTAATGCACTCTTACGGCTAGCCAGTATATTATAGGTACAGTTAGTTAGCACTATTTGCATATAGTATAGTAAAGAGGAAGGAATGTGAAATGGATTTCCCACTTGTGCAAATGAGGTACAAGTTTATATACATACCTACATAGGTTGAACTGACTCCATGTTTAAAAAATTGGATACGAGATAACCGGGACTATGAATGTGCTCAGGAGTGAATATGAATACCAATTTGTGAAGGGAAAGTGTAATAATAAAAGTTGTTATCTTTGTAGGATTCCAATGCTAAATATTCATGTTGCTCGGGAAAGAGAAAGTTAGTTCAAGGGAAAAGAATGTTCACCAGAGCTTTCTCTTCTCAATCTATGTACATAACTACATACGCAGAGACTATGGGGAGCAAAAAAGGGAAGAGAGTTGCAAAAGAAATCTTGGCCTGTTGATAAAAATTCATAAGCTTTTTCTTGTTTTCTCTATTTACGTGTACAGAATTGGATGGGAGTTCATGGCCTGTATCACAATAAAGATAATGATAGCAATTACAATGGTTCCTGAATACCAAATGCGTGAGAAAGATGCCAAGTCTGTGTGCTGTACCAACTCTCAAGCTCAGACAAACTATTGTCTACATATTTAGCTACTTTATAGTTAGTTTGGAATACAAAGGATCTGCGTTTGAAAGTGTATGTAAAAACCCGGAGGACATATCTCCGGAACGGATGTTATGCTGCTAACTAACTAACTGCAGTATAAATTATCTCCTCTTTTATCCCAGTATGTGAAGGAGCTTTTAATTTTTTTAAATTCCGTGTACACTGCACTGACTTTGTTCCGAGTTGAAGGCCTACAAAAGGTAGTAGAATAAATCTTGAGAATCCCAATGTTAAAAACTGTACAGCGAGGCACATTTTTTTAAAAGATTTTGTTACCCAACTTTTCTCCCAAGTTTATATGTTTTTGTGAGCATAAATTTAAAACTTGACTTAAATGCACCCATTATGGGCCTATTTGTTGGTAGCATTTATCTTCTTACTCAAAGTCCTGCATACTATTAACAAAGTCTCCACTTTTTCTTTCCCTTTATCTAACGAAAGTGGGCAATAAGCTCATCCCCTTTTTCCTAGGCTACACTGCTTGCAAAAATATCTTGTATAATTTTAGGAAACCTGCAATACTGCAGTAATTTTTACACTCGATCCAAAACCTACATTCAAACACTCTCTTCTAAAAATGTGCAGCTTTCTTTCTCAGTTGGGTTTCACTTCCAGTCATAGTCACCCACTTTATGAAAATAATTCCCATTTACAACTTTTGTAGCCATGAGGATTTCTCTCAACATTTTCATTTCCACTCCACATGTCCGATAAAAGATATGCCAAAAATGAAGTGTAACGCGCAAAACTTTTAAATGTACATCTTTGTCTCCTTATTATAAATACAAGAATTCTCAACCATGCCGCAAATATTAAAGGAAATAAGGCATGTCTGCTCCGTTGACAGTCAAATAGAAGTTTTAAACCAAAACTAACTACCAAAATGCGTTTTAAGCTTCCTTTTGTCGTCACATTTTGTTTCACCCGTGTTTCCCCTCCGGGTTTCTCTTACATTTTTTCTTCAATATTTACGTATTCTATGCAAAAAAATAAAGCTCGCAACTCTCTGTTACAATTTTCCTCCTTCCAATCTGTCTAATTGGAAGAGAAAGGGAAATCTTTTTCAAAAATGATTTCACTACACAACAAAGCGGTTTCGCAACCTTTAAGCTTTTGTCTCATTAAAATAAAAGACATTTTAATGGAGCCTTCAATCTTGCTCAAATCTGTGATTAAGTAAGTTCCAATGCGCACCATCCAAGTTCAACTCACCAACAATATGCTCACTGTTTTCACGAAAATATAGCCAGTAGGGAAAAAATTAATAAAGTTATGCAAACAATGCACTATAAACAATAACTCATTATGCATCTTTAAAAATGCTCTGAACTGTCGTCAACTAACAAAACAAAACATAAATGTAAAAAATTTAAAACTAGCATGCATAGTTTATGCAAGTATCACAAGTCCCCCAGTAGAACAAAAATGGTAATCCATTTTGATGGGACTGACTGACTGACTATACCTATGCGACTTGAATCTTTTTTTTTTGACAAATAAAGTATGATGACTTGAAATGTATGTATTCTGGAAATGGGAGCACAAAGTTTACACGGCCAAATGGAATGGAGAGCATTGATCATAAAGAATGCATAAAGCTCTCATGATGAACATGATCATGTTAAAATGGGATGTGCGCTTTTAGACTCACTGCCAGCCAGAGCTTGGGAGTTGCAGTTGTGAGTCCAAAGGAGTGGATTTGTTATTCACTGCTGTGACTCCTATTTAACTATTATGATGGAGTCTTGGAGCTACTACTATATGGTAGTCATTTGATGCAACAAGATGTGTGCACAGCATGCAGAAACCATTAGACTGTTTGTTTGTTTGCTGTTGCCAAGCTAAATCACTTTCTTTCTTGTGTGCCTAGTAGAACTGGAAATTAATTGTGTGCCCATATTCTATCAAACAAAGTTGGGCTCACAAAAAAAGTTTGCATAGCTCAAATTTTGGGCACTGAATTTTTGGTGAGTTGGTTAGTTACTATGGAACCGCAAGCAAGTTTTGAGCAAAGCTTATGTTCGTTTATTTCTCATTTTAGGATCAAAAGGAGAATACAAGACGTTGATGAAGAAAAAGGAGCTGAAAACTTTTGTTTTCCCTAAAAACTTGTAAGCTGCTGCAGGATAGATGCATGTATATATGCATAAGTAGAGTATTGTACATTTCTAAAAGAAAGGAAAAATTGTGTTAGTTGCACAGGAATATTAGTTTGCTTTGTTGTTAAGCATATGCTACAAAACAATTTTATTTTTAATGTCCAATATGTCAGTTTATAACAAACTTAAGTGAGAGGGAAACAAAATTGGAATAAAAGTTTCCCCTTAGGAGCGCATATTGTGAAATCATTCATGAAAGTTGAATGAAATTGATGCCAACTCATTAATTCCATCATTACATCATGAAATTATCACAAAGTGCTTCAAACTCACAGCTATAAGCAATCTCATTTGGATCCCAAAAGTTTCCTTTCATGGACCATTCTCAGGTCAGCAACTGCAATCATTAGTTTCTAGCATGTACTATATACAATAGACTGTAGTTATAGTTAGACGGGATTCACAGCTCCAGTTGGCAAATATATCATGCTGGTATATACAAATGGAGAAACTAACAATGGACTGTCCCGTGCAATCTACACTTTTTGGCTCAAAATGTGCGTCTGAAAAGGAGATAAGACTTTTCATTTTGGTGCATTTTTCTTATTTTTCATTTTATACGAATGATATTCTGGATATGGGTTGAAAGATGTATATTTTTTAGCAAGGATTGCTATGTTGGTGACAGGGAGGTCTACATTGTTGGTTAGTTTGTTAGTTATAGCAGCGATGATGATCATTGTGATGATATTGTTTTCTGGCCCAAACAAGTATACAAGATCCATTTCATCCCAACGGCTATCACAACCCTCATTCAAATGGGTGTAAATAGCAATTCCACTTTTCATTAGAGACTCCCAGTGGGACAAACAGTGCACTTTGCGTTTTCCCTTGACTTTCTCTTTCCCAGTTTTCTAATCACTTGCAGAAAATGCTTGCTCAAATTCTACAGGTTTTTACCACCTTATGAATATATTGGACTCAAAGCTAAGAATACCGTACAGAAAAACATATCACAGGTTTTATTACTTGTTGTTGACTAATTTATGCCAATGCTCATATTATTGCCTATCAACAAATGGTGTATGGCTTGCTTGGTTTAACGTATTGCCATCTCAATGCAATTTTAGTATGCAAAGGAGGCTACCAATTAATTATAATTTTATGGACTCGTAAAGGACACGAAAGTTTGTCAATCAGGATTTGGAGTCTAAAACTTTCGCAATTAGTTACTGCCCCAATTTTGTATATTGCTCTCATATTGCCATCAGAAAACTACTGACTAGTATCTATGCACAATATGCTATCTTCATTCTGCCTGTGTTGCTATATAATCTAAGATTGCATGCACAACAGAACTCTACTAGCATCATATTATGCACATATGATAACCAACACCTCTTGTAGGATTTATAGTATGGAGGGAGGCGAAATAGGGACCAAGTGAAAGTGGTGAGAAATTTGACTGTGAAATATAAGTTTTTGGTCCAAATTGTGTACGTACGTAGGTTGGTCTTGGTTCCACTTGAGCTCCTTGAGATCTCTATGCAATGTTAGTTAGAGCTGGTAGCCTGCTGTGAGCTTCGTCATATAACTATATCATTAGGTGAAGATAAGGGTTCAACTAGCACGTCTTGGTGATGTTCAAAATCCCAGGCAAATCTACTTTTATACATCTTTTTTACTGACAATGGGTCCAGTCTTGTTCCTTGCAAGGCTTTGTGCAAAAATTTAAATATATAATTCCTACCTGGCTTGTAAGTTATCCTAAAAAAAGATCCACACAGCAAGTTAAGAAAATTTTGTGCGTGCAATATTCAGGCAAGAGTTTTTATTTCTCCGCGTGTTTGGCGAACCAACAAAAATGTCCTAATGTACAGTTTTCCCAAAAACACTTGCAATGTAAGTTTGCACTTCAAAGTAATCTCATATTTTGGAAACAAGCAACTCTTGAATTTTGCTTGTACACAAAGAATGTTCAAATAGAGACTCCCAAAACTGATGATTAGAATGCTGGCACCAAGTTGCCTCATCCACCAAATAATCTAATACTTGATCTGCTAGGTTACTTGCTAAATTCGTGACAAATAGCTAGACTCCAGTTTTTGAACTCACTCTTGGCAGCCATATGAATTGAGCTACTATAACTAACTAACTAACTAGCTAGCAAACTAGACTATAAGCCGGAACAAGATTTATGGATATGCATATTCATGCAGCAGTGTGTCCGAAAAGCTCCGAATTCAGCATAATATTATAACCAACTCGCTCACCCATTTATGGTTCCTGTTTCCTTTAATCAGTATCCAACCTACTCTACTCCTAATATGGGAACTTAACTACACATTGGATGCAATATGCAATAGACTTGCGGAGGGAGCTTTTGTGTTCAAATTGACCTAAAGCTCCAAATCCATCTTTTTCATCACAAGCATCTCAAAATGCACTCCCTTCTAGCATCAAAGACTTTTTTGACCAAAGGCAGTGCCCCGTATAGTTAGTTTCTTACGTACTAACTAACTAACTAACGCTGTGCAATAGTGTCTATATAGTTTGTGCAGTATAGTTAAGCTGGTTCGTGAAGTTGCACACTGACTGACTGAGCGAGTGAGCAAATGATGAGAAGAAAAGGATGCGTAATGAACAAGATCCGGTGAGCGGATGAAATGCAAATAGGAATGAAAGCTCTCAGTTTACTTTCTTTCCTTACTCATTCCCATCTTGATGGCTAAACCAGTTGAATTTTCATTCTCTATGGTTAGCGAGATGAGCCCATTTCTTTCCATGTACACAGTACATCCATAAAGATAGCTATGTAGTTTGTTTCACATAACGGTATAATGTACAACTACTGTTAGTCAAAAAGTGTTTATAGGCTTTATTTGCACCTAATATGCATTGCATGTAGATTGCAGTCGGAAATGTAAGGATATTTCATAAAAAGTAAGACTATAGGCTTGACGAGAATTCATAAATAAATGGCAGGTTATATGGATGGATAGGAGGATAGGACATAACTTACTTTGGTACTTGATTTAGGAAAATGGGATAACTGTGAAGGAATTTCATTGAATAATGTGCAACTGACTCAGAAAGTTGTAACTTGCGAGTAGTATATATATGAGAGCACGTAAATCATTCTTTTTTTCTAGAGGGACGGAAACGATTTGTGTTGCCCTGATTTGGCCGGAAGTGAAAGGACACGTTTCACTCAGCTACGGAACTTTATCTCCACAAGCCAGCAAAATGAATGAATGAGTGGAGGAGCGTTATTTAGGAAAGCACGTAGTAGTCAACTCCCCGAGCACTTTTTATCTCCCGAGAATATCTCTCTATTGTGACTATTTTAGACCATTTTCATACTCAAACTAGATAGTTACAAATAATTGTGGAATTAACATTTTTAACTCTTTATATTCTTTTCTGCGTCTGTTTAACATTTTTGAAAGTAATTCCTATATGTAGTGAGCATGGGATACATTCTTATAAAGAAATATATGGACTGCGTTTTCCATATTTTTTATTACAAAAAGACTTTTTTATGCATTGAAACTTATTTGAAGTAAATAATTGACCCATAAAACAAAATAGAAACCTGCCAGCCCATTTTCTCCATTTTATCCCAATTAGATCATAAAATAGCTGTAATCAGTTTTATTGCTGACGGCAAAAAGTCCACATAATTTCTCATTTTACGTTAACGCATTTATTGTATAGCTTCACAGGTTGCGCAATCACATGCATACACACATTTATTTAGATGATTGGCCAAGTCAAGGTCTCTCCATATAACAAGGCTTATATACTGGGTGGGCTCTACTCCTTGTGATTCAAATGGTGGGTTCCAAATATTTTTTTCGTAAATTGTGACATAAAACATGGTTACATGAAACAGTGTTATTGGCAACAAAATTGAAAACCACCATTTCAATTACAATATAAGGAGCATCGGCCAAACCTAGTAAGCGGTGTTACTTACTACGGAAAGACCTTGGAAAATGTATGAAATTACAACATGCTGTTTTATTATTTCCTACAATAAACCTTGATTAGATCAAATATGTACATGCTTAAAAACTAACTAGCTATAGTTAGAGTTACGCAAGTGACTGAAAACCAATTTGGGAACGAATTCGATATTCCTCTTTTACACACGAGCCAGGCTTGACTCAGGGCTCCGCATGATTCGATTCGGTCGGTTTTTGGAAACTTTCGATCCGCCGTTTCTCAAATCAATTCAATTCAAAAAATTTATACATCTTTTAGACTTAAATAGTTCTTTTGCACAGCGTAAGAAATAAGCATATGCTCGGTCGGTCTGGTGCAGTTGAGCTGAACCGACCAATCCGACAAAATTTTTTAGCAAATGAAATTAAGATTCAGAATCAATAGAATTTTTTAAAACGTGAATCTTTTTGCGCAAAATTGATGATATAGCCACGTTGAGCTTGAAATTATAACTAACAAACTTGCAACTCTCTATAAAAGGCAAAAGCGTATTAAATAAAGCTAATTTATTCGTCTAGAAAAAATTTCTTTTATTAATTAATACGCCTAAAAAAGTTACCTTGCACACTAAAAAATTACGTTTACCTCCTTTAACCTTCTCCTCGCTAAATTAGATCTGATCGCCAAAAAATTTGCAAAAACTGGTAAACAAACCATTTTGTCGCGCATCACGCGGACAAATTTTCGTTTAGCATAAGGATTTCATGCATAAAGAATCGGAGCATGTCGTATCAAAAATCAAACTTTTCAAAAATATTTTGCCTATTCTAGTGGAAGAAATATCCATTATTTGATTTGACGGTTTAAAAAAAAATTGAAGCCGCAAAGGAAACAATGAGGAGACTAATATTTACCAAGTTTTCTTTAGCTGAGGGGACAAGATCATCCTCAAAATATATCTCAAGGCATAAAAAAGCGAAGAAAACGAATCATTACCTGTCTTTTAAATTTAAGATTATTAAAACTGTCGTGGAAAGCTTACAAAAATCCAGTTTTGGTGTGATTCGCTACACTTGGCTGCCACTCTCGGTAACATAAAATGATACAATGTTTTTGTTTTTTAGCAATTTTTATCAGTTACAAAAGCAATGGCTAAAACCTATAGTTCACATGCATGCAATTTGAACATGGGATTGATGCAGCATCACAAAGCTCCAACTGAACGCATGCGTTGACGCAGCCACTTAATTCTTTGTTTGATTCATATAAACATACGATGACGATAGCATTTCATTTGTTTGCAAAAAATGAAATCAACTGATCGCATGATCGCACGGACAAAGTTCAATGATTTGAGCTTAAGTTTTGATTGGATTTTTCGCAACATGCGATCACATCGCATACATATATAATCGCAAAAGTGGTTCACATAAAATTGCGTAAAATTGCAAATACAATCGCATCCATGTCTACTAGGCTTTAGTTTAACCAAAATGGTTACCAAAATATATGGATAGTCAAGGAGACCTTTAATGAGCAAGTAATCTAAAATGCTTGCAGTCGGGTCCCCAATTCATGTGGAAAGGAATGAGAATCCCACTCAAGAAGATATAGATGATCTCCATAAAAAATAAGTGAATGTTCTGGTTACACTTTTTGAATCGCACAGAGACCAATACGCATCAGACCCGTCCAAAAATCTGACCATTGTTTGACTAGCGCATTTCTCAATTTGTTCATGAGCTTCATATTTGTATTGGTTACTCTTTAATTCCCAAAAATATTTATTAGTATTTAATGTTATGTTATTCAGAATAAATGGGTTTACTAAGAATTCCCAAACCATTTATATAATGCCTATAAATTGGGTATAAATAAATGCCTTAAAATTAAAATCCTGTTACACTAACACTTCAGAAGTCCCACATTACGAGAAAACCAAAATCTATATCTTCTATACTTTTACAATTAAAAAGTATAATTTTCTTGAAGATTCGCTGACTTCAGTAGAAGATTTGTACGTACTGCATAGTTATACATTATCAATTAGCAAAAGCCGGAAGGTACGATAGCTCGCTTGAACATAAATATGATAATGGTATTATCATGCAATACGATCGTTATAAAGTCTAAATAATACTCTATTTAACTTAAATGTCCATAGTATATAATTAATCAAACATAGTCGTAATTGTACACCAAGAGCCTGAAAAATAATACATTAGCAAATACAAATAGCCTTCTATTTGAGGATAAATAGAAACCCAGGATCGCGTGAAGAAATTATCACTTAGCATTTTAATCGTAATTAGTCATTAGTACTTTCCCAGTCATACTTGTTGAAAATGTATGGATGTGGATGGTGACGCTATAACACTGATTAGACTTATACGAAATTGTCATTTAGCGTGCGTAACTTATATGTCATCGGCACACTCTCCTCAAGCATATTCCAGTATATTCCAACAAGATTAAGGACTAATTTGTGCACGCTTTCACAGGGAATGAAAAATCGGTATATAAGGCCTTTTGAAGTTGAAAGAATCCATCATTAGTTGCATACCTACTCTGCTTCTCTAGTTACATATTCATATCATATTATTCTCTAGTTTGCAATTTCTTTTCTCCGTTTAAAAAATGGGAAATTTTACATATTTGGCACTAGTTGCCTTGCTCACGGTTGTGAATATTTCCTATGCACAGCCTATTCAGCAACAGCAACAGCAGAAGCAAAGTAAAGCACGGTCCCACAGTCATTATATTTTCAATAACCTTTAGCCCCTCGAATTTTTATGAATACTAATTTTTCTATTGGTGTAATTTGTATGTAGCCGTTCTTCGAAGCCCCGAATGCGGAAGCGATCGTGCTGATCGAAGCCCCGAATGCGGAAGCGATCGTGCTGTTCGAAGCCCCGAATACGGAAGCGATCGTGCTGTTCGAAGCCCCGAATACGGAAGCGATCGTGCTGTTCGAAGCCCCGAATGCGGAAGCGATCGTGCTGTTCGAAATCCTGAATGCGGAAGCGATCGTGCTGTTCGAAGCCCTGAATGCGGAAGCGATCGTGCTGTTCGAAGCCCTGCAAGGCCAACGAAAATCCCAACTATTTTCATGCGTTGCTTATATTAGCTTTCAAAAAGTTTATGATTTAATGTCAATTTATTTCGCAA
>Ga0210040_10003024_pt1 | contig 23083 bp, 21 predicted proteins | sample CryGeyCG12114_NA_FD_185462 | JGI IMG/M metagenome (GOLD analysis project Ga0210040, IMG submission 185462) | Groundwater microbial communities from aquifer - Crystal Geyser CG19_WC_8/21/14_NA (SPAdes) (version 2) | ecosystem: Environmental > Aquatic > Deep subsurface > Groundwater | place: USA...
CGATCACCCCTTCCCGCCGGAGCACGAAGGCGATCGCGCTCGCCTTCGTGCTCCGGCGGGAAGGGGTGATCGCCATCCCCAAGGCCAGCGACCCCGCCCATCTGCGCGAGAACGCCGCCGCGCGGGAGATCGTGCTGTCGGAGGATGACCTGCGCGCCCTGGACGATGCCTTCCCGCCGCCGCGGCGAAAGGTCGCGCTGGCCATGCTGTAGCGGCTGCCCGGCGGCGGAGGAGGGTTGAGCCCTCAGTCGCCCGGCAGGGCGGTGGGGGTGGGCGGGTTCACGCCCAGGCTGCGCATGGCATCCACCAGCTCCCGCGTGCGGAAGGGCTTGCGGAGAAAGCGTTCCCGCGGCCCGAACTCGCGGTTGTTCCCGTGGGAGGGACGGCCGGTCAGATAGATCACGGGAAGGCCGGGGTGCTGCTCCTGCGCGGCGCGGGCGGCGGCGAATCCGTCCAGGCCGGGGCCGAGGTCGATGTCGGTCAGCAGCAGGGTGCATCCGGCGCTGAAGGCGATCTGGGCCAGCGCATCCCCGGCATTGGTCGCGGCGCGCACCGCGAAGCCCTCGGCCTCGATGATGTCCGTCAGGACATCGCGCACGAGGTCGTCGTCTTCCAGCACCACCACGTCGAACGCCGGTTCAGGCAAAGTCATCGGAACCTCCGGCCCGATCAACGCCGGCGAACGTCAAATGTTAGCCACGGTGGCGTTTAATTGACGGAGATGGTGGCTTCCTGCCGCTCGTCAATGGCGGGGAACACGGGTTGCGGAACGCCCCGGAGAGTGGCTTCCCTGCGGGCTCAACCGTGAGGGAATCAACGCATGACCAGCAGGGCGCCGTTGCGCGTGGCCGTCGCAGGCCTGGGCGCCGTGGGCATGGCGGTGGTGGCGGCGCTGGAGGCCGGGCTTCCCGGCTGCACGCTCGCCGCCGTCTCGGCCCGCGACATCGAGGGCGCGCGCGCCCGCCTGGCCCGGGCCGTGGCGCACCCTGTTCCCGTGGTGCCGGTGGAGGAGCTGGAGCCGCTGGCCGACATCGTGGTGGAGGCCGCGCCGGCAGCCCTTCTGCCCGACATCGCCGCGCCCTTCCTGCGGGCGGGCAAGGGGGTGGTCGTGCTGAGTGCCGGGGCGCTGCTCCGGGCGGAGCACCTGATCGCGCTGGCGCGGGAGGGCGGCGGGCAGATCACCGTGCCCACCGGCGCGCTGATCGGGCTGGACGCCGTGGCCGCCGCCGCCGAGGGGGTGATCCATTCCGTGCGGATGGTGACGCGCAAGCCCGTGCGCGGCCTGGTGGGCGCCCCCTACCTGGTGGAGAACAACATCGCCATCGCCGACATCCGCGAGCCGCTGCGCGTCTTCAAGGGCACCCCGCGCGAGGCGGCGATCGGCTTCCCGGCGAACCTGAACGTGGCTGTCGCGCTGTCGCTGGCCGGGATCGGGCCGGACCGGACGGAGCTGGAGATCTGGGCGGACCCGGCGCTGACCCGCAACACGCACCGCATCGAGGTGGAGGCGGACTCTGCCAGCTTCTCCATGTCGATCGAGAACATCCCGAGCGAGAACCCGAAGACGGGGCGGATCACCGCGCTCTCGGTGGTGGCCTGCCTGCGCAAGATGGGGGCGCCGCTCCGGGTCGGCACCTGACTTGCAGGGCCTGGCCGCCGCCAGGCACCCGCCTGGACGACACGCGCGAACGGAGACCCATCATGCATCGCCGGACCCTTCTCTCGGCGGCTTCCCTGCCGCTGCTGGCGCGCCCCGCCCTGGCGCAGCGCGCCTGGCCGTCCCAGCCGATCCGCATGCTCGTGCCCTTCACCGCCGGCGGGCCGACGGACCTGCCGGCCCGGCTGCTGGCGGATGAACTGGGGCAGGCGCTGGGGCAGCGCGTGGTGGTGGAGAACCGCACGGGCTCGGGCGTGATCGTGGCCAGCGACGCCGTGGCGAAGTCGCGGGACGGGCACACGCTGCTCTACACCACCGTGGGGCACGCGGTGGCGCGTGCGCTGTTCCCGAACATTCCCTTCGACCCCGTGGCGGACTTCCAGCCGGTGGCCCATCTGGGCCGCATCCACAACGTGGTGATGGTCAACCCCGCCCTGCCGGCGCGCGACCTGCCGGAGCTCCTGGCGCTGTTCCGGGACCATCCCGGCACGTACGACTACGCCAGCAACGGCAACGGCGGCTCGATCCACCTGGCGACGGAGCTGATGCTGTCCATGGCGGGCAAGCTCCGGGTGAACCACGTGGCCTATCGCGGCTCCACCGCCGCCATGCCGGACCTGCTGAACGGCACGGTGTCCATGATGGTGGACGTGATCTCCAGCGGGATGCCCTTCATCGAGAAGGGGCAGATGCGCGGGCTGGCGATCACGGCGGCGCAGCGCTCCCCGCGCTTCCCGGACCTGCCGGCGGTGGCGGAAACGCTGCCGGGGTACGAATCCTTCACCTGGCACATGGTGCTCGGCCCCGCCGGGATGCCGCCCGAGGTGGTGGGCGCGCTGAACGCGGCGGTGAACCGCATCCTGTTCCGCCCGGAGGTCCGCCGCACGCTGGAGGGGCAGGGCATGGAGGTGGTGGACGACAGCACGCCCGCCGGAAGCGCGGCCTTTCTGCGCGGCGAGATCGACAAGTGGGAGCGGGTGATCCGTGAGGCCGGGATCACCGTGACCTGACCGCCGCCCTCAGACCGGGCTGACCAGCGGCCGCCCGGCGAAGAAGGCGTCCAGGTTCGCCATCACCATGTCCTGCTGCGCGGCCTGCGCGGAGGCGGCGAAGGCGGCGATGTGGGGGGTCAGAACCACGTTCTCCAGCACGCGCAGGCGCTCGGGGATCTCCGGCTCGTTCTCGAACACGTCCAGCGCGGCGCCGGCGATGGCCCCGCCCTCCAGCGCGTCGCACAGGGCGGCGGTGTCCACCACGCTGCCGCGCGCGATGTTCACCAGAAAGCCGCCCGGACCCAGCGTCGCGAGGATGGCGGCATCCACGGCGTGCCGGTTCTCCGGCCCCGCGCGCACGGACACCATCAGCACGTCCGACCATTCGGCCAGGGCGTGCAGGCTGGGAAGACAGGCGTGGCCCACCCCTTCCGCCGGGCGCCGGTTGTGGTAGCCGATCTCCATGCCGAAGGCGGCCCCGCGCGCGGCGATGCGCCGGCCGATGGCCCCCAGCCCGTAGATGCCCAGGCGCCGGCCGAAGAGGCCCTGCACCATGGGCAGGCGCTCCACCGCGTTGCCGCGCCAGCGGCGCGCCCGCACGTAGCGGTCCCCTTCCGCGATGCGGCGGCCAATGGCGAGCGCGGCGCCCATGGCGAATTCCGCGACCGTCTCGGCGTTGGCCTCCCCGGCATTGGTGACGGCGATGCCGCGCGCGGCGGCGGCGGCGCGGTCCACGCCCTCGAAGCCCGTGCCGTAGCAGCAGATGACCTCGAGCGCCGGAAGGGCCGCGATCAGCGCGGCCCCGGCGCCGAGGCTGCCCAGCGTCACCAGCGCCCGCGCCGCCTCCGCCCCCGGCGGCAGGTCCGCCGCATCGGCCGACTGCATGGGGCCGAGCAGGGTGAAGCGGTCCCGCAGGCGGGCCTCGAAGGGCGCGGGCATGCGGGGGGCGAGGAGGACCAGGGGCTTCATGCCGCGAGGTTCCCCCTTCCGCAGGCCCCGCGCTACCCCCGGAAGCGGCCGAGGAAGGCCACCACCTCCTGCAGGGTGGGCGGGCTCTGCAACACGGCCCACCGGTCCTTGAGAAAGGCGAGATAGGCCTGCCCGAGGGCGGTGGTCAGCCCATAGGCGAGGGCCGCGTTCACCGCCCCGCCGGCGATGCTGCCCAGGCCAGGGATGAACTTCAGCAGGGTGCCGAAAGCCCGCGCCGCCACGCGCCCACCCACCCCCGCCGCGGCCGGGCCGATCAGGGCGGCGGCGATGGCCTTCAGCGGCATCTCCTCGGCCGGGGTGCCCATGCGCACCGTGACGTCCACGATCATCTTGGCCTGAAGGCCGAACAGGATGGCGGTGTCCGCCAGCGGGATGGGGGTGGCGGACAGCGCGGCGGCGACCCGGGCATGGGCGGCGATGGCGGCCTCCGCTTCCGCGATCTTCGGCGCGAGGGCTACCAGGTTGGCCGCCGCCGCCGCCGCGCGCCGGCCCTTGGGCAGGGCGGCGACGGTGGCCTCCACCAGCTCCTCCAGACCCCGCGCCTCCACGCGCGCGCCGCCGGGGAACAGGCGGGGGGCGGCCACCACCCGGAGAACGGCGCTCGCCTCGGGCACCAGGGCGCGCGCGGCCTCCGACAGCCGGTCCTCCCCCCAGGCCTTGGTCAGCACCAGGATCACCGGCACGCCCCCCCGCGCCAGCAGGCGGGCCAGGTCCTGGTCGGCGGGCTCCACCCGCTCCCCCGCGGCGTCGACGCAGAGCCAGGCGACATGGAGGCGCTCCTCCTCGGGCAGGGTGGCGAGGCGGGTCAGCTCCGCCTCCACCGCCTCCCGTGTCTCGCGATAGGCCCCGGGCTCCAGCCCGCGCGTGTCGGCCAGGTGCAGGGGGGCGCAGGGATGACGGTACCAGGTGGCGGCGGTGGAAACCGGGGCGCCTTCGCCGGCCTGGGCCACCACGCGGCCGAACACCGCGTTCACCAGGGTGCTCTTGCCCGCGCCCGAGCGCCCCGCCAGCAGCACGTTGCATCGCTGCATCCCGGCCAGCCGCTCCTCCACCCCGGGAATGGTGCCCACCGCGTCGTCCAGCAATGTGGTGCCGCGGCCGAGCAGGCGGCCCACCCAGCTGCCGCGCCGGGGCGCCGGGCGGGTGAAGCCGCGCACCACCGCGGCCTTGTCGCCCAGCGCCGAGAGCTTGCGCACGCGCAGCGCCGTCAGCAGCGCGAGAAGGTTCGGCGGGGCGTCGGCGCCCTCCACCAGCAGGGGGCGCAGCGCGGTGGCGAGCGGCAGCGGGCCGGGATCGGGCAGGCTGGCGGCGGTGGCGATCTCCCCCCGCTCGGCCGTGGTGCAGAGCAGCAGCAGGGGCAGCGGGTCGCCGCCGGCCACCGCCCGGCGGGCGTGATCGAGCGCGATGTCGATCGGGTCGGCCTTGACGGGCTGCCAGACCATCCCGACGAGTCTGCCCAGCATGTCCGTCTCCCTCGAAAACCCGCCCGGCCTCCACCCCCCCTCGAATGAGGGAGGCAGCGCCTCCCTGATAGCCGCCCTTCTCGCGGGCAGCGAGGCGGAGCTCGCGGCCGAGCTGGAGCCGGCGGTGGAGGCCTTCATCGGGAACGCCGTGTTCCGCTACGTGGCCGGGGAGGCGCTGGTTGCCATCTCCGTCACCGCGATCTTCTTCGTGCTGGCCGCGGTGGCACCCTATCTGCCGAGCGTCACCTGGGCCATCGCGGGGGCGGGCGTGGTGCTCATGTGGTACCTCGTGCACTTCGCGCGCGGGCTGGTTTCCACCTGGCCGCTGGCGCGGGCGCTGTTCCTGCTGCGCGGCGCGCCGGTGTTCCGCTTCGCGCTGTTCGTCCTCGCGCGCCACGCGATCACGCTGCTTGAAACCAAGATGGAGGAGATCGGCCGCGCCGCCTCCCTGATCCCGCGCCTCGGCCTGCGGGCGGCGCGGATCGTCTATCAGGACGACCGGGACCGGGTGGCCCTGGCCCTGGCCGACGCGCTGGGCAAGCCGGTGCGGCGGGAACTGCTGTGGACGGCGGCGCTGGGCCTGCTGCCGATGCTGGTGGTGATGTTCGGCTTCCGCTCGGCGCTCATGTGGAAGGCCGGGCTCTACGGCGTCGCGCACATGGCCTGGTACGAGCTGCTGATGCTGCCCTTCCGTGGCAGCGGCATGGCACCCTAGGGCGGTTCCGGCAGGAAGGGGCGGGACAGGGCCAGCAGCTTCTCGGTTCCGTGCGCTGGCAGCAGCACCGTGCCGTCCTCCCCCAGAAGGGGCCGGCTGTTCACGGCGGCGACCGGCGTGCCCGGCATGGTCCCCGCGATGCGGGCGCGCAGCCGCGCATGGGCCGCCTCGCCCGGCTCGGCATGGGTCAGCACCACCAGGCAGGGAATGGTGGCGGCCCGGAGCGAGGCGCCCAGCGCCGCCAGCGTGCCCGTGCCGGCGAAGGCGCGCCCGCCTTCCGCGTTGATCACGAGCCAGACCAGGTGCGGGCGGCGTTCGGGGGGAAGGGCACCGAGGGAGGCCTCGAAGGCGGCGACCTGGGCCGCGCTTTCCGCCGCCTCCAGGCCGCGCGTGTCGCCCAGCGCCAGGGGGAGGGGGGAATCCTTGCCGTGCCAGGTGGTGCTGCCGGTCATCGGCGCGCCGGCCCCGGCCGGGGCGGTGCCCTCGCCCAGGATGGCGTTCACCAGCGTGCTCTTGCCGGCACCGGTGGGCCCGACGAGGAGGATGCGCCCGCGTCCCGCCGCCCAGTCGGGCGCGGCGGTGCCCGAACGGAAAAGGCCCGGGACGGCGCCGCGAAGCGCCCCCCAGGCCTTGCCCAGCAAACCGGCCATGCTCTTAGCGGAAGTTGATCGGCGGGGCCTCGTCCTCGCCCATGTCGGGCATCGGCACCTCGATGCGGACGGTGCTGGGGTCCACGCCGGTGCCCTTGTCGATCCAGTAGGTGACGCTTTCCGGCCACAGGATCACCACGCCCACCAGCACCACCTGCAGCAGCAGCCAGGGGATCGCGCCCCAGTAGATGTCGCGCGAGAGCACCGACTTGGGCGCGATGCCGCGCAGGTAGAACAGGGCGAAGCCGAAGGGCGGGTGCATGAAGCTGGTCTGGAGGTTGATGCAGAGCAGCACGCCGAACCACACCAGGTCGATGCCGAGCTTGGCGGCGACCGGCGCCAGCAGCGGCACGATGATGAAGGCGATCTCGAAGAAGTCGAGGAAGAAGGCCAGGAAGAAGACGAAGACGTTGACGAAGATCAGGAAGCCGACCTGCCCGCCCGGCACGCCCGACATCATGTGCTCCAGCCACAGCCCGCCATCCACCCCCTGGAACACCAGCGAGAACACGGTGGCGCCGAGCAGGATGAAGATCACCATGGCGGTGATGCGCATGGTGTTGCCCATGGCCTCGCGCAGCAGCGCCCAGGTGTAGCGGCCGTTGGCGATGGCCAGGACCACCGCGCCGACCGCGCCCATGGCGCCGGCTTCCGTCGGCGTCGCGAGCCCCATGAAGATGGTGCCGAGCACGAGGAAGATCAGCACGATGGAGGGCACCATGCCCTTGGCCACGCGCCAGATCAGCGGCCAGCCGCGGGTGCCCAGCGCCTCGTCCGGCAGGGGCGGGACCTTGTGGGGCGCGAAGATGGAGACGCCCATGATGAACAGGATGAACAGCACGATCTGCAGGATCGAGGGGCCGATCGCGCCCGCGTACATGTCGCCCACCGAGCGCCCGAGCTGGTCGCCCAGCACGATCAGCACGAGCGACGGCGGGATGAGCTGCGTGATGGTGCCGGACGCCGCGATGACGCCCGTCGCGATGCGCATGTCGTAGCCGTACTTGATCATGATCGGCAGGGAGATCATGCCCATGGCGATCACCGAGGCCGCGACCGTGCCGGTGATGGCGCCCAGCACGGCGCCCACGAGGATCACCGCGTAGGCCAGCCCGCCCGGGATCTTGCCGAAGAGCTGCCCCGTGCCTTCCAGCAGGTCCTCGGCCAGCCCGCAGCGCTCCAGGATGGCGCCCATGAGGGTGAAGAAGGGGATGGAGAGCAGCAGGTCGTTGGACAGCGTGCCGAAGACGCGCAGCGGCAGGTTGCCCAGATAGGCGGTGGTGAAGAAGCCGAGCTCGATGGAGATGAAGCCGAAGAACAGCCCCACCGCGGCCAGGGAGAAGGCCACGGGGAAGCCGATGAGAAGGAACACCACCAGGCCGCCGAACATCAGCGGCGGCATATAGTCCGCGTTCATGGGTAGGATCGTCCGGTCAGGGTCTGGTGGGTCACTGGAGCGGCCGCTCGTAATCGACCACGGCCTCGCTGGCGGGCTTGAGGCCACGCAGCAGCGCGATGCGCTTGATCAGCTCCGACAGGCCCTGGAGGGCGATCAGCGCGAAGCCCAGCGGCAGGATCAGCTTCACCGGCCAGCGGATCAGGCCGCCCGCGTTCTGGCTGCCTTCCCCCCGCTGCCAGCTGTCCAGGAAGAACGGCCAGGTCATCCAGGCCAGCAGGACCATGGCGGGCATGAGGAAGACGATGATGCCCAGGATGTCCACCCAGAGGCGGGCGCGCTGGCCGAGGTTGCCGTAGACGATGTCCACCCGGACGTGCTCGTTGCGGAACAGGGTGTAGGAAGCCCCCAGCATCACCATGCCGGCGAAGAGGTACCACTGCACCTCCAGCCAGGCATTGGATGAGTAGGAGATGCCGTAGCGCACCGTGGCGTTGCCGGCGCTGATCGCGCAGGCCAGCAACGTCATCCAGTCCGCCGCGCGGCCGAACATCGCGTTCACGCTGTCCACGACCCGGCTGAAGGCGAGCAGGGGCTTCATCGTCACTCGTATCCCTCGGATTGTCCGGCCGCCCGGCCTCAGCGGCGGGGCTGGCCCACCGCCGGAGCCTGCTGCTCCTGCGCCTGCATCAGGTAGACGAAGCTGTCATAGGAGTTCTCGGCCACGCGGAACCACTGGAGCTGGGTGTCGCGGAACGCCTTGAAGTGGTCGTACACCTTCTTGAAGCGCGGATTGGTGGCCGCGGTCTCGTCGTAAAGCTCGAAGGTCGCGCGGTAGCAGGCCTGCATCACCTCGCGCGGGAAGGCGCGGAGCTGGGTGCCGTTGGCGAGCAGGCGGCGCAGCGCGGGCGGGTTCTGGGCGTCGTACTTGGCGATCGTCTCGATCGTGGCGTCGCGGCAGGCGCTGTTCAGCGCATCCTTGTAGAGGGCGGGAAGCTCGTCGTACTTGGCCTTGTTGATGTGGAGCGACAGGTTCAGCCCGCCTTCCCACCAGCCCGGGTAATAGTAGTAGGGCGCGACGCGGTTGAAGCCGAGCTTCTCGTCGTCATAGGGCCCGATCCACTCGGCGGCGTCGATCGTTCCGCGCTCGAGCGAGGCGTAGATGTCGCCGCCCGCGATCTGCTGCGGCACCGAGCCGAGCTTCTGGATGACGTTGCCGGCGAAGCCGCCGATGCGGAACTTCAGCCCCTTCAGGTCATCGACGGTGCGGATTTCCTTGCGGAACCAGCCGCCCATCTGCGCGCCGGTGTTGCCGGCCTGCAGGGAGACGATGTTGTAGCCCTCGAAGAACTCGCGCATCACCTCGTGCCCGCCGCCGGCGTTCAGCCAGGCGTTGAGCTGGCGGAAGTTCATGCCGAAGGGCACGGTGCCATCAAAAGCGAAGGTCGGGTCCTTGCCGACGAAGTAATAGGATGCGGTGTGGGCGCACTCGATGGTGCCCTGCTGCACGGCGTCCACCGTGCCGAAGGCGGGAACGATCTCGCCCGCGGCGAAGGCGCGGATCTGGAACTTGCCGTCGGTCAGCGCGGCGACGCGCTTGGCCACGTGCTCACCGGCGCCATAGATCGTATCCAGGCTCTTCGGGAACGAAGATGCCATGCGCCACCGGAGTTCGGGGGCGGTCTGGGCGATGGCGGGGGCCGCGAGCGTGGTGGCCGCGGCGGCGGCCAGGGGCGCCCCCGCGACGAAACGGCGTCGGTTCATCGGATTATTCGTCTCCCTCTGGGCCCGTCGCGTGCGGGCGTTCCCATCGCCCCTTAAACGTCCCCAGGGCCGCTGCCTAGCGGCGATGCGGCGTTGGGATATTGCAACGGATCAATGTGGCTTCGTCTTTCGCACCCGGCTCATGCGGCGATGATCATTATTTGTGCATCGGAATGATGTTCACCTTTTCTTTACGCCACGCCGGGAAAGCTGTGCGGGCCGGAAGACCCGGCACCCCGCCCGGCCCAGGAAAAGGCTCCCGCCCATGCCAGCACACAACCCCGCCCCGGCGTCCCGCCAGCCCGCCTCGCTGCCGCCCATCCAGTCGGCGGCGTTGATGCAGGGCCCGTCCGGGGTCTCCCTGCACCTGCTGGGCGACGGCGGCGCGATCACCCAGGTTCCGCTCACCCTTGCCGCCCTGCGGGAGATCGCGGCCCTGGCCGGCGCGGCGCTGCCGCGGGGCGATGCCCAGGCGCAGCAGTGGCCCGGCGGCGGCCAGGACGCCTTTCCGGGCTGAAGGCCGGGCGCCGCGCTCAGCCCAGAAGCGCCGCCACCTTCTCCGCCAGCTCGGACTGGCGGTAGGGCTTGTGGAGCACGGGGATGTCGGAGGCCAAGGTCGCCAGTTCCGCGTAGCCGGTGACCAGCAGGATCGGCAGCCCCGGCCGGATCGCCCGCGCGCGGGCCGACAGCTCGGCGCCGTTCATCCGCGGCATGGCGAAATCGGCCACCATCAGCCGCAGGCCGGGATCGGTTTCCAGCAGCCGCAGCGCCGTGGCGCCATCGGCCGCCTCCACCGTCTCGTGGCCAAGATCGGCCAGGAAGCCGGCCGTGACCTCGCGCACGGTGCTGTCGTCGTCCACCACCAGGATCCGCGCGGGGATGCGGGCGCGGGCGGTGTCGCCCTCCTCGGGAGACTCGTGTTCCGGCTCGGCCTCGCCCGCCGGAAGGTAAAGGCTGATCCGCGTGCCCTCGCCGGGCGCGCTGTCGATGGTCAGCCCACCGCCGGACTGGCGCACCAGCCCGTAAACCATGGGCAGGCCCAGGCCCGTGCCCTTGCCGACCTCCTTGGTGGTGAAGAAGGGCTCGAGCACGCGGGCCAGAACCTCGGGGGCCATGCCGCTGCCGGTGTCTTCCACCGCGATCCGCACGTAGTCGCCGGCGGCCAGATCGGGGATTTCATCCGCGCGCACCGCGGCGTTCGCGGTGGACAGGGTGATGGTTCCTCCGGCGGACATGGCATCGCGCGCGTTGATGCAGAGGTTGATCAGCGCCAGCTCCAGCTGGTCGGGATCCACGCGGGCCGTGCCGGGATCGGCCGCCAGCGCCCGCCGCAGCTCCAGCGTGCCGCCCGCCGGAGCGCCCAGCGTGCGGGCCAGCAGGTCCCCCATCCCGAGGATCAGCCGGTTCACCGACACGGTCCGCGGCGCCAGATCGTTCTGGCGGGAAAAGGAAAGCAGGCGCCGCGTGAGGGCGGAGCCGCGCTCGGCCGCCATGGTGGCGTTGCGCATCAGCCGGAGCAGGCCGGGCTCGTCCCCCACCCGCTTTCCCGCCAGTTGCAGGCTGCCGAGGATGGCGGTCAGCAGGTTGTTGAAGTCATGGGCCACGCCGCCCGCCATGGTGCCCAGCGCCTGCATCTTGTCGGCCTGGCGCAGCCTGGCCTCCATGCGGTGGGCTTCCGTCACGTCGCGCTCGACCGTGACCAGAAGGCCGCCTCCCAGCGACGCGCGGGTGACCTGGAGCCAGCGCGGGGCACCGCCCGGCCCCGCGGGGGACTGGGTCAGCCCGGATTGCGCACCCCCGGCCAGGACGGCGCGCTCGGCCTCGGCGAGGCGCTCGGCCTCGGCCGGCGACAGGAACTCCTCCTCCCGCCGGTCGAGGCAGGCCGCGACCGTGGCGCCGAGGGCCGCGGCCTTGGCGGCGTTCAGGCGAAGGAAGCGTCCCTGGCCATCCTTGAAGGAAAGCTGCTCGGGCAGGTTCTCCAGCAGGCCGCGCATCAGGGCGCGCTCGGTCTCCAGGGCGCGGCGCAGGTCGTAGCGGTCGCGGGCGGAGCCGACCATGGCCAGCAGCGCGGCCGGTTCCCAGGGCTTGGCGGAATAGCCGGCGATCCGGCCCCGGTTCAGCGCCCCCACCACGGCGTCCAGCTCGGCATAGCCGGTCAGCAGCAGGGCCTCGGCGTCCGAATGGGCGCGGGCGCGTTCCAGGAAGACGTCGCCGGTCAGGCCGGGCATGCGCTGGTCGGACAGGATGACGGCCGGGCGCAGGCCCTCCGCCAGCCGTTGCAGCGCGTCCTCGGGGCGCGTGGTGGCGACGACCTCGAACTGCTCCTCCAGGAGGTCCGTCAGCGCGGTCAGGATCTCGGCCTCGTCGTCCACCACCAGCACCGTGGGGCGGACGCGGCGGTCCGGGCGGCCCGCCGAGCCGTCGGCAACCTCGCCCACAACATGGCCCGGGGCACCGTCCGGTCCGCGCACCAGGTCCTCGCCGCCGCGCGGCTCGTTGGTGCTGCCCTCATGACCCGCGCGGTCGCTCGCCACTCCGTCGTTCAAGGGGCGCGCTCCAGCGGCACGCGGATGGTGAAGCGGGCCCCGCCGCCGCCGCCGGCCCAGCAGGCGCCGTCCGCGGCGATGCTGCCGCCATGGGCCTGCACCACGGCATAGGCGATGGAAAGGCCCAGCCCGGTGCCGGAGCCGACGGGCTTGGTGGTGAAGAAGGGCTCGAAGATCCGGGCGCGGATGGCCTCGGGCACGCCCGGGCCGGTGTCGCTGACCTCGATCACATAGTCCTCGCCATCCTGCCGGGTGGCGACGCGGATGCGCCCTACCCCCTCAATCGCGTCGGCCGCGTTGCCCACCACGTTCATCACCACCTGGTTCAGCAGCGCGGGGGAGCAGCGCAGGATGCGCGGCGCGGCCAGGTCGCGCTCCACCACGATGCGGTCGGACAGCTTATGGGTCAGCAGCACCAGAACGGTGCCGATCGCCTCCGGCACGTCCACCTCCTGCGCACCGGCTTCCTCGAGGCGGGAGAACTTGCGGAGGTTCTGCACGAGATCCTGGATGCGGCGCAGCCCCATGGCCATCGAGTCGGCGCGCGCCGTGGCCTTTTCCAGGGCGCGTGCCGACTCGGCGTCGCCGGTGACGCGCGGCGCCACCTGGGCCAGCAGGCGCGACACCGTGCCCTGGTGGGCCAGGATAAAGGCCAGCGGGTTGTTGATCTCGTGCGCGATGCCCGCCACCAGCTCTCCCAGCGATGCCATCTTGGCAGCCTGCACCAGCTTGCCCTGGGTGTCGCGGAGCGCGTGGTTGGTCGATTCCAGCTCGGCGTTGGCGCGGGCGAGGGCGCCCGAGAGGGCGGCGCGGGCCTCGGCCGAGGCGGCCTCGGCGCGGGCGCGCTCCACCTCGCGCAGGCGCTGGCGCATGGCGTCCTCGATGCGCCGGTTCTCCTCGCGCAGCAGCTTGCGGCGCACCAGGGCGCGCACCCGCAGGCGGATGGCCTCGGCCCCTGCCTCGGCGGGCAGCACGTCGTCGGCCCCCGCCTCGAAGGCCGCGACGGGCGCGGCGCGGGCGCCGTCCAGCGCCACGATGCGAAACCCCGCGCCTTCCTGGCGCAGCGCGTCCAGCCGGCGCAGCAGGTCGAGCGCTTCCGGCCCCTTGCCCGCCAGGTTCACCAGCACGCCGTCCCAAGGGTCGCCCGCGCGGGCGGCGGCGGCGTCCGCTTCCCCGCTGCCCACGGTTTCCACGCTGTCGCCATCGGCGGCCAGCAGCCCGGCGAGCCAGAGCCGGTGGGTCTGGCCGTCATCGACCAGCAGCAGGCGCGCGCGGCGGAACCCCGCGCCGGGGGAATCGGCCCCACCCTCGCCCTCGCCGGCGCCGCGGCGCAGGAGGGCGCGCAGGCGGAGCAGGATCAGCTCCCGCCCGGCGGATTTCGGGGCATAGGCATCCGCGCCGCTTTCCAGCCCCTGGCGCTCCAGGTCGCCGCCATGGGCGCCGCCCTCCGCGTCGGTGAGCATCAGCACGGGCAGGGCGCGGGCGCGGACGTTGAGGCGTATGCGGCGCACCAGCTCGTCCCCGTTGATGCCGGGCAGGTGGTAGTCGGCGATCACCAGGGCGGGCAGGGGGCCGTTCAGGGCCTCCAGCGCCCCTTCGGCGGTGCCGGCGCGGGTGACGGCGAATCCCTCCCCTTCCAGCATCCGGCGGAGCTGGAGGGCCTGGGTCTCGGAATCCTCGACGAGCAGGATGCGCGGGGCCTCGCCCGCGTCCTGCCAAGCCGTCCCGGCGCTCACCGTCCGTCCGTTGCTCCCACTGCTCCCCCGGCCACCCTGAGGAGGCGTGGGCCGATGCGGTCAAGCGGCAGCGCGGCCGAAACCCCGCCCAGACGCGCCGCCGCCGCGGGCATGCCATACACCACCGCCGTCGTCTCGTCCTCGGCCAGGGTGGTTCCGCCGCCGCGATGGATGGCGAGCAGCCCGCGCGCCCCGTCCTCGCCCATGCCCGTGAGGAGGACCCCCATGGCCCGGGCCCCGAGCACCTGGGCCATGCTGCCGAACAGCACGTCGGCCGCGGGCCGCTGGCCGCCGGCCGGCGGGTCGGCGCTCACCCGCATCAGCCCGCCGGTGGTCAGCGACAGGTGGCGGTCCCCCGGGGCGACATGGACATGGCCGGGCCGCGGGCGCTCGCCGTCGGCGGCGATGGCCACACGGGGCGCGACCAGGCCATCGAGCCAGGCGGCGAAGCCCTCCATGAAGGGCGCTCCCATGTGCTGCACCAGCAGCACCGGGACGGGAAAGTCGGCGGGCAGGGCGCCGAGCACGCGGGCGAGGGCCGGCGGGCCGCCGGTGGAGGCGGCGATCCCGACCATGAGCGGGCGGAGGGGCGGGGTGCCGCCGGCCGCGCGGCGCGCGGGCGGGGCGGCGATGCCCGCGCGCTGCCGGATCACCGGCACCTGGCTCATGATGAAAAGCTGGGTGCAGATGGCCTCCGCCGCGGCCTCCCATCCTTCGCGGCCAGGGCCGAGGGGCTTCTCCACCACGGTCAGCGCCCCGGCGCGCAGCGCGTTCATGGAGATGTGGAGGCCGCGTTCCTCCACCGCATCGGCGATCACCACGATGGGGGTGGGGCGCTCGGCCATGATGCGGCGCGTCGCCTCCAGCCCGTCCAGCCCAGGCAGGCGGATGTCCATGGAGATCACATCGGGCCTCACCCGCCCCAGCTCCGCCAGCCCCTCCTCCGCCGAGGCGACGGCGGCGGCCAGCTCCAGCCTGGGATCGCGCGAAACGATGTGGGAGAGCAGCCGGCGCACCACCGTGCTGTCCTCGACGATCATCACGCGCACGGGTCCGGTGGTGGTGGTGCCAGTCAGGGCAGGGGCCTCGGCCGCCGGGTGGGGGCGCATCGGTTCGGCATCAGATCAGCTGGGCGATGGCGGCCAGCAGGGCCTGCTGGTCGAAGCCCTGCTTGGTCAGGTAGGCGTTGGCGCCCAGCTCCATGCCGCGCTGCACGTCCCCGGGGCTGTCGCGCGACGTCATGAGGATCACCGGCAATCCCGAGAGGGCCGCGTCCGCCCTGATCGCCTCCAGCAGGCCAAACCCATCCATGACCGGCATTTCCACATCCGCGAGGACCAGGTCAACCGCCGCGCCGGGACCGCGCAGGGAGTTGAGCGCGTCCGCCCCGTCCACGGCCAGCTGCACGCGGTAGCCGCCGGCCTCCAGGATGCTGCGCTCCAGCGTGCGGGTGGTGATGCTGTCGTCCACCACCAGCACGGTGCTGCGCGAGGCGGCCGGCGCCGGAAGCGGGGCCGGGCGGCCGGCGGCGGCGGCCCGCAGCCCGCGGTCCAGCAACCCGTCCGGCCGCAGCACCAGCGCCACCGCGTCGCCCTCCAGCAGGGCGGCGCCGGAGATGAGCGCGGTGTCCAGGCCGGGCGCGTCCACCTCCGTCACCACCAGGCTGCGGGCGTCCAGCAGGGCGGACACGGTGAGGACCAGGCGGCTGGCGCCGCGCGCGACCAGCACGGCGGGCACCGGACCAGGGCCGGCGCCTGCGCTGAGGCCAGGAACGTGCCCCGCGCCCGGCGGGTCCTCCGGCCGGCCGAGCAGGGTGGCGAGGGGAAGCACGGGCACCAGGGCTTCGCCGCCCGCGAGCGGCAGGCGCGCGGCCGGGCGCCCCCCGGCGGTCGCCATCGCCCCGGCATCCAGGCGGAGCAGGGGGCCGACGGTGACGAGGGCCGTGCTGCCCGGCAGCGCCAGCACCTGGCCGCCCGCTTCCACCAGCAGCAAGGGGCGGCGGCCGGTGGAGGGGGGAAGTGCGATCACCACCTCGGCGCCCGGCCCCGTGGCGCGGGGGCGCAGCGCCGCGGCGCCGTGCAGGGCCATGGCCGCTTCCGCCACCACGGAAAGCCCCATGCCGCGGCCGGAAAGCTCGTCAACGGCGGGCGCGGTGGAGAAGCCCGGCTCGAACACCAGGGCCAGGAGCGCCTCGGCGGAAGGCGGCGCGGCGCCGGGGGCGCGGGCGGGCAGCAGGTTCCGGCGGATCGCCGTCGCCTCGATGGCCGCGAGGTCCGGGCCGGGGCCGTTGTCCCAGACGGTGACGGTCAGTCCCCCTTCGGCCGCGGCGACGCGGAGGCCGATCTCGGTCCGGGCGACGCCATGCGGGGTTTCGCGCGGGGCGCCGTGGCCGATCGCGTTGCGCAGAAGGTGGAGCACCGGGTCCTTCAGGGCCTGCAGCACGCGGCGCTCGGCCTGGGTTTCCAGCCCCTCGGTGCGGACCGTGATCTCCCGCCCGGCCTCGCGCGCCATCTCGCGCGCGGCGGCGGCGAGCGGGCCAAGCACGCCGGCGGCGGGCACGAGGGCGATGGCTTCCACCTCGTCGCCCAGGGCGGTGGCGGCGCGGGCAATGGCGTCGCCGTCGTTCCGCGCCGCGCGGGAAAGGCCGGCGGCGCGGCGGGCGGCCTCGCCCAGCGCCGCCTCGAAGCCGCGCAGGCGCGGGGCCAGGGCGGAACCGGCGGCGGAATCCGCGGCGGCGGGAAGGGCGGCGCGCAGCCCGTCCCAGCTGCGGCGAAGCGCGCGCAGCTCGGCCTCAAGGGCGCGGAGCGCGGCGGTGGTGTCCTGGCGGCCCAGCAAGGCCCTCAGCCGGGCGGTGGCGGCGGAAAGGCGCTCGACGCGGGCGCCTTCCACGCGGAGGTGGCTTTCGGGCGGGAGCGCCTCGGCGGCCAGTGGGGTAGCCGGTGGGGTGGCCGGTGGGGTGGCCGGAGGAGCGGCCTCGGGCGGGAGGGACGGCGGCGGTGCCGTGCCGGGCGGAGGCGCGGAGGAGCTGGCCACCGGCGCGCCGTCCAGCGCGGCCAGCACCGCCTCCAGCGGCGGCAGGGGCGCGCCCGCCTCCATGGCGGCCGCCTGGGCCTCGATGGCGTCCAGGCCGCGGTGCAGCAGGGCCACGAAGGGAGCGGGCAGGCGGGCATCGGCCCCGCCCGCGTCTTCTCCGGCCTGGGCCAGCAGGGTTTCCAGCCGGTGGGCCACGGCCTCCAGCCCCGCGAGGTCCACGGCGCGGGCGGCGCCCTTGAGGGAATGGGCGCGGCGGAAGACGTCGCGGAGGGTGGCGGGGCCGAGCGTCGCGCTCCCCTCCGCGTCCTCGGCCGCGAGGGCGGCGCGGATGGCGGCGAGGTGCTCGCGGTGCTCGGCGGCGAAGGCCGCCAGCAGCTCCGCCCTGAAATCGGACATGCCCGGGGCGCCTCGGTGCGGCCCTAGATCCGGTAGCGGTCGGCGAGCTGGACCAGGCCCCGGCTGAGCCCCGCCATGTCCGCGGCCGCCTGGTCCAGCTGGCGCGTGCCGACGGCGGTCTGCTCGCTGGCCTGGCGGATGTTGGTCAGCGCGCCCATCACCTGCTCGATGCCGAGCTGCTGCTGGTTGGTGCTGGCGACGATCTGCTGGAAGGTCTGCACCGCCTCCTGAACGCTGGCGGTGATCTCGCGGATGGTGTCCTGGCTGCTGGCCGTGCGCTCGCGCCCGGTGGCGGCGCGCTTCACCGCCTCCTCCGTCAGCATCACGGAGGCGTTGATGCCGCGCTGGATGTCGCCGAGATTGGCGCGCACCTGCGCCGTCGCCTCCTTGGCCTGGTCGGCCAGCGACTTCAGCTCGGCGGCGACCACCGAGAAGGAGCGGCCGGCCTCCCCGGCGGCGGCGGCCTCGATCGCCGCGTTCAGCGCCAGCAGGTGGCTGCGCTCGGAGATGTCGTTCACCGTGGCGGTGATCTCGCCGATGGCCTGGGTCTTCTCGCTCAGCGCCACGATGTTGCCGGCCACGCGCTCGGCCTGCTCGCGGATCTTGTCCATGGCGGCCACCGTCTCGGCGGCGGCGCGCAGGCCCTCGTCGCTGGAGCGGACGGTGGCCTGGGCGGCGGCGATCACCTCCTGCGCGCGCTGGCCGATGCGGGCGCCGGAATGGGTGATCTCGTCCACCGTGGCGGCGGTTTCCTGCACGGCGGCGAGCTGCTCCTCCACGCTCGCGGCCTGCTGCTGGGTGCTGGCGCGGATCTCGGCCGTCGCGGCATCCAGCTGGTGCGTCGCGTCGCGGCTCTGCCGCGCGAGGTCGCGCAGGCCTTCCACCATCCGGTTCAGCGTGGTGCCGAGGCGGCCGAACTCGTCCTGCCCTTCCCGCGCGGGGGCGCCCGCCAGCTCCCCCCGGCCGATGCGCTGGACGAACTCCATCATGTCCTCCAGCGGGCGGGCGATGGCGCGGCGCACCAGCGCGGAGACGAGGATGGCCACGAGCACGGCCGCCCCCATGCCCATCAGGATCAGCGTGCGCGCCTTCTCGGCGATGCTGTCCACCCGCGCCTGCCCGACGGCGGAAAGGTGCTCCATCGCGGTCTCGACGCGCGCCACCACATCGTCCAGGTCCAGCGCGGCGGCGGCGACCCCGGGCTCGGCCTCCATGACGGCGGGCAGGTCGTCGGCCTGCACCGAACGCAGCTTGGCGTCCACGCGCTCGCGGTAGCGGGCGAGGGAACCGCTGGCCTCGTTCAGGCCCGCCACCACCTGCCGCCACCCCGCCTGCCGGTCCGGGGCGACGGCCTGGGCGGCAAAGCCCTGGGCCGCGGCCAGGGCGGCGTTCAGGCGCGTGGCCATGCCGGCGGAGGAGCGCTGCCATTCGGGGATGGGCACGGGGCCGTTGTTCGGGCCGGGCGCCGCGTGCCGCCCGAGAAAGGAGATCATGATGCGCGCGCGCGTGTCGCGCATGTCGGTCTGGGCGTCGCGGATGCGGGCCACCTGCCGCGTGACGGAGACATCGCGGCTGGAGACGCTCTGGCTGGCGTTGCGCACCGTCTCGAACTGGTCGAGCGACCAGAGCCCGAGGGCGATGGTCAGCAGCGTCAGCGTCACGAAACCCAGCAGGGCGCGGTTGGTGATGGACACGCGGGTTCAGGCTCCGGCTGGGGATGCGGCATGGGACCGCAGGAGTTCATCGAGGTCGAGCACCGCCAGGATCGGGGCACCGGCTTCCGCGGCCGGCATGGTGGCGCGAAAGGCGACGGCACCCCCGGGGGGCGCATCCTGGGGCAAGGGAAGGGGCGAGACGGCGGAAAGCGCGCGATCGACGCGAAGGGCCAGCCGCCGCGCGCCGGGGCGGGGGCGCAGCAGCACGTCGTGGCCGCCCTGCCGTGCCCCCTCCCGCCCGGGCGGGAGGCCGAGCAGCGGCGCCAGGTCCAGCAGGGCGTGCAGCCGCCCGGCGCGGGCGCGCAGGCCCAGAACCTCGGGCGGGCTTCCGGGCAAAGCGCAGGGCGGCTCGGCCGGCAGCACCTCCGCCACGCGGTCCAGCGGCAGGCCATAGAGCTCGGCGCCGAGCGCCACCAGCAGAACCGGCGGCAGGACCGGGGGCGCCGCGCCGGCCGCGGAATGGCCGCCGCGCCGTGCGAGGAGGCGGGTGCGCTCCTCCATCAGGCGCGCGGTGCGGGCGGGGTCGAGCTGCCCGAGAAGGCCGGGGTCGGGAAGGAACCGCAAGGCCATCAGCCCGGGTCCTCGGCCAGGTGGCGCCGGGTGAGGGCGAGCAGGGTTTCCGCCGTCATCCCGTCCCCTTCCTCCAGCGGCGTTTCCCCGGGCAGGGCGCCGGCAAGCCGGCCGGCATTGGCGATGCTGCGCCGGGCCGCCCCCGCCGCCCCGCGGTCAAGCAGCAGCAGGCCGAGATGGTAGTGCGCCGCGACGAAGGCGCTGTCGAGATAGAGCGCCCGGCGCAGCGCGGCCTCGGCGGCCGCAGGGTCGCCCAGGGCGCGGGCGACCAGCCCGTCCAGGTGGTGCAGGGCGGCGGTGGTGGGATGCTCGCGCAGCGCCTCGCGCAGGGTCGCGCGGGCGGATTCCAGCGCGCCCGAATCCGCCTCGGCCCGCGCGCGGTCCAGGGCCGCGGCGGCGGGCCGCTTCGCCAAGGCCGTGACGCCGGCGGATGGGCCGGGCAAGGCTGCCGGCGGAGGCGCCACGAGCGGAGGCGGACCCGGCGCCCAGGCACGTGCCGGCGCGGGCCGGGGCGTGGGCCAGGACGCGGGCCGGGGCACGGGCATCGCCGCGGCGGGCGTCGGCAAAGGCGGCGCCTGCGGCCGGGCGCCCGGCGGCGTTGCCGCGAGGGGGCGCCAGGCAATGGTGCCGGGCAGGGACACCGGGCGGAGAAAGCCGCTGAAGGCGGGGTCGGGCTCCGAATGGCCCAGCAGCATCCAGCCCTGCTGCGCCAGCCGCCCGCCGAGCGCGCGCACGATGGCGGAAACCTGCGCGCGGGCCAGGTAGATCAGGACGTTGCGGCACAGGATAAGGTCGAATCCGGCCATGCCCGCCGGCAGGCTGTTGGTCAGCAGGTCCAGCAGGTTGCCCCGCTCGAAGCGGGCGGTGGTTCGGTGTTCCGGGCGGAGCTGCCACGAGCGGCCGCCCTCGGCCGGCAGGAAGTCGCGGTCGCGGTCGGCGGCGGTCATGCCGCGCAGCGCCCAGGGGCTGAAGCAGGCGGCGCGGGCGGTGGCCAGGGCCCTCTCGTTGATGTCGGTGCCGAGGATGCTGATGCGCCAGTTGCGGTGCGCCTCGCCCAGCAGGCGGCGGAGCAGGATCGCGACCGAATAGGCCTCCGCCCCCGAGGAGCAGCCGGCGGACCAGATCCGCAGCCGGCGCTCCGCCGCGCGGTGTGCGATCAGCGCGGGCAGGATGGTGTCGCGCAGGGCATCGAACTGGGCGGCGTCACGGAAGAAGAAGGTTTCCCCGATCGTCACCTCGGCCTCGAGCGCGTTCCATTCGGCCTCGTCCCGCTCCAGCAGCGAAAGATAGTTGGCGGCGTCGCCCGCGCCGCTGGCCAGGATGCGGCGGCGCAGGCGCTCCCACAGGGCGGCGTCCTTTTCCTCGTAATAGGCGTGGCCGGTGCGGGCGATGACCAGCCGCTTCAGCGCGGGAAAGGCCGCATCCGCGGGGCCTCTCATGCGGCGGGGCTCATGGGGCGGGCGTGGCGGCCCAGCGGGCGGTCCGCAGCCTCGCCTGCCGGGCCAGGTCGTCCAGCGTCGCGGCTTCCTCGGCGAGAAGAAGGCGGGTGGGGTCCAGCAGGTGGACGGCGTCATCACCCACCTCAAGCACGCCGGTGTTGAGGCCGTTGAGCGAGCGGCCGGGCTCCACCGGGCGGATCGGCTGGCCCGGCGGCAGCACATCCGCCGCGCGGTCCACCAGCAGGGCGCGGTTGCCGTGAAGCAGGACAAGGTGGCGGTAGGGGTGCGGCTCGCCCGGCGGCAGGCCCAGCAGGCGGGCCAGGTCCACCACCGGCACGGCCGTGCCGCCCAGGTTCAGGAAGCCCGCGAGCGGCGCCGGCAGGCCGGGCGGGGCATCGAGGTGCGGCAGGGGCAGGAGGGCGCGAACGGCCGCCTGCGGCAGGGCGCAGGCCACCCCGCCCACGGCGATGACCACGAGCGGGCCGGAGGAAAGCTCGTCCCCCGTGGCGGGCAAGCCGGCGTCCGCGCTCTCAGCGGCGGCCGCGGCCACGGCCATAGCTGCGGGGGGTGGCCTGCTGCGCGGCCTCGGGGAGGGGCTCGGCGCCCGCCGGGCGGCCGGCATCGAAGCCGAGGAAGCCGATCTCGGGCCGGGGCGATCCGCCGTCCCCGGCGAAGAGCCGCGCCCGCAGGGCGACGGGGGCGGCGGCGCCGGCCCCGCGGCGCGGCGGCTCGCTGAGCGGGCCGGAGGGGCGGGCGGGCGCGTCCTCCCCGGTCTCCGGCACCGCGGCGCTGGAGAGGGGCGCCTCGCGCCCGGCGCGGCCACGGCGCGTGGCGGCAGGCGGCGGCGCGGGCTCGGTGGGCGCGAAGGTCGGGCCGCTGCCGGCGCTGCCGCGGGCGGACAGCAGATAAAAGACGATCTCGTTCCGCCCCTGGTCCACGGCGGCGTCCACCGGGGTGAGGCCGAGCTGGTTGCGGCTGTTCAGGTCCGCGCCGCGCGCCATGGCCTCGCGAGCGGCGGGGAGGTCGCCGCGGGTGATGGCATCGAACAGCGCGGCGTTGGGCGAAAGGCTGGCGCTGGGCGTTTCGGCGGGGATGGGCTCGGGCGCGCGCCGCCCGGCCAGGCCCGGAAGGGCGGGCGGCGGCGGGCGGACGGCGGGCGCGCCCGCGGGGGCCGGCGCGCTGCGCCCGATCCCCTGCGCCAGGGCCGGGCCCGCGAGGGTGGCCAGCACCGGCCCGGCCAGGAGCATGGCCAGGAGGGGAGCCGGAAGGGAGGAGGATGAGGGGCGGCGCATGGCCCCTTGCCTATAGCGGCAGAGAGCGGCCGCGGCCACTCCCGCCGCCCCCCGGGTCAGGCACAGCCCTGGCCGCGATAGGTGAAGGAAGCCACCCGGCCTTCGTGCAGGGCGAAGGTCACGTCGCACTGCACGGGGACATAGGTGTTGCCCAGGGAAGCGAAGCCGCCGCCGTAGAAGCCGCGGCCATAGGGCCCGTAGAAGGGGCCGCCCGCGAAGCCGCCGGGCAGGGCCACGGTGCGCTGCTCCTCATAGGCCACGAACTTCTGCCCGCCCGTCTCGTAGCTGCGCGTGGGCACGCCGAGCGCCTGCACCAGCTCCAGCTCCGAGCGGCCGACATAGCTGGACAGGCGATCGCTGAGGCTGGGCCCCGTGGCGCAGCCGGCGAGGCCGAGGAGCGAAAGGGCGAGGGCGGGGAGGAGGGCGCGGCGCATGCCCGAAATCTGGTGCGCCGGCCCGGTCGGCGTAAGGCCCTGGCCCCCGCGAATGTTCATGGTTCGGCCCAGCGGCGCAGCAGCGCGGCGCGCGACTTGGCCAGCAGGTCGAAGGCGCGCGACTTGCCCTCGCGGGCGAAAAGGTCGCGCCGGGCGGTGTCCAGGTCGAACAGGATTTCCCGCGCCGCGGGGTCGCGCACCAGGCTCTGCGCCCAGGTGGCGGCCACCAGGCGCTCGCCGGCGGTGACGGGGGCGACGCGGTGCAGGGTGCCGGCGGGGGCGTCGTGGTCGGGGC
>Ga0210040_10003025_pt1 | contig 23082 bp, 13 predicted proteins | sample CryGeyCG12114_NA_FD_185462 | JGI IMG/M metagenome (GOLD analysis project Ga0210040, IMG submission 185462) | Groundwater microbial communities from aquifer - Crystal Geyser CG19_WC_8/21/14_NA (SPAdes) (version 2) | ecosystem: Environmental > Aquatic > Deep subsurface > Groundwater | place: USA...
GCAAACTTACTATGAGTTATGTGCATGATAAAATGAAACAAAAAGCAATAAAATTACATTTTATTTTTTGTAAAAAAAGTTTCAAAGTAAATAATATTTTGGAATCCGTCATGTTTGAGAAAAAAAAATTGCGATTCTGATGGTGTAATTACAGTTTCAAATTGTGCTGTAGTTTTGTCGGAAAGCTTGGCAATTAGTGAGCCTAAAGTGAGCGTTAGTATATAGAAGCACACATAAGACAAAAAAGGAGATTTAATATTACCCAACATGGGAAATTCAATGAATACTTAATTTGCATAATGAGCAATGAAAAACTAACTAACAAACTGTAAGCAACTTAAGCACCCAACTTTGTCCATCATCTAATATAGTCCGAGCAGAATTGAAACGGAGGGAATGCAATGCTATGGGACATGCATTTGTGTGTATTCGACGTCCGTTTGAGTTTTGAGAATAGAGTACGTATATAATCAATAATATGCAATGAACCAAGCAGTAAATGACTTTCTGATTACATATTTTTATGACTTCCAGCAACCATTACGTTTTAATGTATCCGTGCTTCCATTCTTATGACATTTGATTGGACCATATAGTAATAATATAGTAAGGAAACTGCAGAGCTTTGGCAAAGCCTAAGAACAACAAACAAAGTACCTACGCAGCTGCTCGCGTATGTGCAATGATCACTTCCGCTTTTCTGGGAAAGATATATATATATATATGCCTAAAGCCCGTATTCTTTTCCAACTCCCGATTCGGGTACAATCACTTCCCAACCTCATAATGCCATAGTCAGTCAGCAGTAGTAGTCCCAATTAGTATATGCCACCGAGCTGATTATACTCCAGTGTCACTAGACAAGAATTACAATAGAAAATGGCACTTGAAAAAATTGCACCACGACATTGTACATTCTTCATCCACATGTTGTACAGATTAGATTACAATAATTAATAATTACGCAGCCACTGGTATGCGTATGATTGAAAGTCCAGTAGTCAGTTAGCTACTCACTCAGCTAAATAAAAATTATTTTAGTATGTGCAAAAATAGTTATTATTGCTAATGTCGGAATTTAGTATGCGCTTGACAGATTTTATGAAGCATTAAGGTTCTCATGTGAGTGACTAACTATGCAATTACTTGTTCAACTATGTACACAGTCATTACTGACGAGAAGATTGAGAAGAATATGTGATTAAAGAAGAAAGTACCAACCACTAGTAGGACATTAGCTGTGAACGGTACATTTACGAGCAGAATAATACTAAAAGTTATAATAAGAACTACATATTTTGCGCACTTTACTTTGGACAAGTCGTTCTAAATTCAGAATTCACGGTATTGTGCTATCATAGTATGTGTGGCCACCATACAGACTCAAGCAGTCAACAGTGAGTTACGTTCCATTCACAATTCACATGTTTTCATCGCATAAATCGCATATATTTCGCGAACTGTATTTCGCATGTGTACTAACTAACTAAGGAGCCTACCTTTAAGTCTAGTAATATATGGATACTCCATGAGTAGTCCCCTGAGACGCCAACTACTAATGCTGATCAAGGAATTAAAGATAAAATTATTATAGCAATGTAGTTCTTATCATGTTTACACGCCATATAGCAAGCCAACACATCAGTAGTGTACCTAACTAACTAACTAACTAACATTAGCATTGTAAGTTAAATATCTCATTCACTTGAGATTAACAAAAAACTAACTATGCGCATATACAGTATACAAGGCTGCCTTGTATATTAAAAAAAAGTAGTTTTTTTGGGTACTTGCCGCTCCGATTTTCCATTGTAATTTCTCTCTCATATATACATTGGCTATTCCAGCCAACAGAGGACGAGCATAGTGCAAATAACATCTGTAGAGCAGGCAAAAATGTTGTACATACTGCAACTTCACACTGCTACTATATACGGGTTAGTTAGGTTTTTGCTCAATGCGTCTCTATCTAAAAAGTTTTTAGTAGTCTTATTTCCATGAGCAATAGCTTCTAGCTATTAGCTACAGCATATATACAGCAGTACACTGGATGTATGCCTACAGTATCCTTTGCACTACTTACTCGTAGTAGTATGCTTACTAACTAACTAGCTCCGTGTGTGTGTATGATAATAAAATAGGAAAAAGCATCTCATTCTCTCCAGCCCAGCAGCAGTTCTCTGTTGTTGTTATTTATGTGCTGTTTTAGAATAATAATAATGTGAAATCATTATGTTGGTCATATCAGTGGCCTAGTGTGAAGTGCTTTGAAATCTCCGTGATGGACATGGATTCGATAATTCTTGTACACTGGTTAGTTAGTTAGTTTGGGATCTCAATTTTCAAACAAGAGTCTGGTTCTTTTGGTTGGAGTAAGTGACAACGGATTAACTGACTAACTAATCTGTAATCAGTTGGTTATCGCTGATCAACTTTTTGGTGACGAGAGCAAATGATTAATTCGAAAGATTATCCAGTGTGTTCACTCATTTGTATATTTAGAGAGGTTGATTGGTGTTAAAGAGTTTGGTCATAGTAGACCTTTTTGCTTGGTAACTAAACTACGTGAATTGTAACTGGTGTTTACCGTTACGGTTCGTTTTTGGCGGAATGTGGATTTGCTGAGGTTGTATTCAAGGTGAAAAGTTAGAGTGACATTGCTGCAACTTGTAGGTGAAAAGTGATTTGAACTGGTAAGAGATGGTTAATGCATTTTGGAAGCTGTGAACTGTTTTTCAAATAGATGAAATTTTGATCATTTATTTTGCAGGAAAATTGATCTCATCTGTAAAAGGAATAAAACTAATATCTTGCTGAAGTACAAAACTTTTTCCAGTACGGGGTCATTTTTTTGCACTTAACCAAAGTCGCCAGTCATCGATTTTGGGATTCAGTTTTTTGCTCACTTAGAGGTAAAACGAAATAAAACAACGTAATTATGCCGCGTCTACATTTTTTCAGCAATTTCTTAATGTTTTCACTAAATCTACTTGTTTAGGTACTAAACTACTACTATAGTTCAGCCGTTTGTTGGAAATATTAATGGACATAATCTCCTGTACATCGATAGCATGAGAAGGTACGCAAAATTTAGCGCGGGATCTTTGAATGGATTCGACTGAAGTATACAAAGTGGACACAAACGAATACGATAAAACTGTCCTCTCTCAAGTGATCTTTAGTGACGAGAAAAAATGTTAAGTGTGTCATCCAGTGATAATAGTTTTTTGCACCAAAGGTTATGCTGAAAATCGCAATTCTACACAGTAAATGATACTGATCGAAAAGGGAGGAAGTTTGTCCTTATCTAAATATCCTCGCGAAAAAAAAGAAAGTTCCTTACAGGGAATTCTAAACTTGTTTAAACGGTCATGAAACTATGCTGTTGAAGAGGAATGTCCAAGAACGAAACAAAAGTTGAATATAAAATACTATTTGACTGTCCAGAAAGCAAAGTGGAAAAGCACAAAAAATCTAAGATGGCCGGCAATCCAAGAAAGTTTAGCGAAAAAATCGCTATGCATACCCAAAGACAAGCGGAGGAGACACAAGAGTTTGAAAAGATTATGGCGCAAGTGTCTGAAGTGTCAAGAAGCAACCAGGTAGAGAACCAGAACAGAAACGTTAATAAGTTTTTCAATTAAATCCATAAATTCTAGCTATATTAGTTTGTTAACTTATTTGATTTTCAGACCGCACTTTCACCTTCTACACCTAATCTACTTCCAGTGCTAAATCCAAACTATCGTGGTGGCGGGAGTCTGCCAAACGTCAATCAAATAGCTCATCATGACAGGGTAATGAATTCATGAATTTTGTTTAGTTTCTACCGTACTTACAATGCGATAAAGTTTCAGAAAACGGAAACTTTCCCAGCTACTTAAACTACCAGTATACTGTAGTCATAAATTTTAGCTCGTATGTACATCCTTACATACTAGTAACCATAAATGAAACTGACCACACACATCAATAGCATATTGTAATTTGAGAAAATATTATTATTGTGGTCGTAAATACAGTACTACTAGTGCTACTACTAAATCTACTACATGATATGAAACAGCATACAAAATGCATAAATATGTTTTAAATATTCGCTATTGCACTCATCCATACTTACTAACTAACCAACCAATAATTATCAAAAATGTCTTCATGGGCTTGAATATGTATTGATCGCTCAATACTGCAATACAATATTGATGCGATAATATGACTACATTCAGACATACGATGGATTAATATGAGGTAAATAGAGAGCTCATTTAACTGTGCAAGCAGATGGAGTCATAAAATTAAATTTTGCTATTTCTACACAATTTTCTCACCTACTCTTGGAGTACTATAGTAGACAGCAGTATACTACCTAATATCATCTATTAGTTGATTTCAAGCAACATTTTACTTTACTTATGGCTATCCTTTCCATGTGCAATATATCCATGGCGTATTGCATAATACCAGGTGAGCCAGACACCTTCAATATTATTGGTTTGCTTTGCATCCTGGACAAACAACGACTATGAATATTCTACGTGTATCAGACTGACTGGTATAACAAATGAGTTAGTCACTTAGTTCGCATCGCAATCATTTCTTTATCATATCATGCTGATTTAAATATGCACTCTCTTTTGTGTTCCACATCCACAAGTAGTGGTTAATTTTTATACATTTTTGAAGCGGTTTGCGGATGAAAACTGGAACTCGTATCTAGTAATGTCTATCTATGATGATGAGCCTGTCTTTTTTCTAAAACTGCTCCTTTAAAATTATATTACTGACTGGGTTTCCTTTTTCATAATACACAGCAATGGGTTAACAATTTTTGCAAGCACATGTTTGCCATACAGTTTATGAACATTGCATATGAAGCATGAATAGTTATGAGACTTTGTACTTGCTAATATCTGAAATTAAGGAGACAGTTTAATGACATCAAAGCATTTACATTTGAATTCAAATACAGTTCTTATACATTGAGGTAAGCTAGCAGGATTAAAATGCATCACATACGGATTAGGTCCAATAGCTTGATAAGTGTGTGTGTAGGGGTTAGTCAAGTTATGGTGAGTGGATACTATGAAATTAAGATACCTGCAGACAGATAATTTGTAGTTTTTATAGCTTGTTTCATTTCAAGGTCTGCCACTACTGCGACTATTACAACTGGCCGTTGGATAAAAATGATATAAGCATTATAAGTAGGCACAAATTAAAATGAGCCAAAATTCGCCAACTTGTCTGCGATTAAGGACTGGTTGGAAGCTAATACAAAGATTCGGTGTGTTTTAAAAAGTAGTCAAAGAGCCAGTTAGTTAGTTATTATAGCAAAAGCAAGATAGATTTAGGTCGGGACATGGTCTACAGGTCTAAACATGCAATTTGCAACTAGTAATTGATTGAGTTGCTTATTATGCATCAAATAGAGTAGAAAAGCTCCACGGTCGATGAATAATTTACATAACATTGTTTCAACGCGTTCCAGTCAACTTTTCAAGTACCTTCAGTGTTATTATGTATGACCACCAACTTGAATGCACAACAGTATGCAATCCTTTTACTGCGAGCCTTAGTTACTATGTTCTCTTCTGATGTAGAATCTAAATCACTTATGCAAATTTTGTGCCTTCAGTTTATATCACAATGATCAGTCAGTAACAAACAAACTCAAAAACATTACAAGCTAACCCATAGCAAAAAATTCACAGGTGATCGGAAAATACTTTTAGAAAACAACACGAGACGAACCGTAGAGAATTAATGGAAATCCTGTTGGATGATTAGCATGCAACCAACTAGCACCTTTTCGACATCCTTATTCATTCATTGTTATTCCTAAAAAGGAGCAAATAGGAAACATGAAGTTTAGGAGCAAACTATACAGTGACGCATTATTACGATTAACCAGAAGAGCAGTGCCCGTCATTTGTTGGCTTAGATGAAGGTTGATGATTTCTTGCATTTATATAAGTTTCACACTATGGTATGTGCAGCAACCTCAATAGACTGATCATGTGCCTACCTTGTTATTATCAAATCTAGCTACTAAATATCTATGGTGAATGAGGCCTTCATTAGGTAACTAACGCACCAAGCTGATTGGCTTAGTTAGTTGAAAAAATAGGAAGGATACGACTGGGTTAAAAAAAAAATGAAGCTGTATTCCAGTTTTGTGACGCACAAACGCATTGTTGTTATCATCTAAGAAATATAGTTAGTTAGTAGTACAGCTTTTTTTTTGGTTAGTTACTATACATAAAGAAAGACTTGTTTGCTGTTGGTGGGAACTTTGTGTTTGCTTAGGGCATAATTTATAAAACAATGTTAAAACAATGACGTGTTGAAGGTGGTTTGTATTTTTGGGAAACATGGTACTCATGGTAGTATATTAGTACTATGACGCTGTAACTTTATGCATGAATCACGAGTGTAAGCGCGTGTAGTGAATTTCTTGCGATTGTAAAATGATAATTCATGAATGAATTGCCTGCTCGGATATGACGATCAATGTCTAAAGTGCATTTTTTCCTCTTCTTCAGGGTTCACGAGGAAATCAACAGAATGGCCCTGGCCCTGTTCGCCGCCATAGAGAAAAAGGTCATTCTCCGTACTCGACACCTAGCATGCCTATCCCTTCAAATACGGGCAACAATTACACAGGACTGGACTTCACGAGCCCTTTTTTATCCCCACCAACGGAGTATCCATGTAGACGAGCCAACTCTGACTCGGCTATCCATTCGCTCGTGATTCCTGTGACGGTCCCGGACTCTAGTGAAGAGTCTTCCAATAATTCCAATGGCAGCCACACATATGGGAGCCACAATGCAGGGATATTTGTAAACGAGTCGCCAAATGGTGTTCCAAACACTGTGGGTGAAGGACAGCCTTTTCTTGAGATTCCATTGTCTGTCTCCACAGGCTCACTCCCTGACCTAACGAATATGCAGTTTAATGCACCTTTACATCAACCCTTAGACCAAGATGAAACACAACTGATTAATTCTCCATATTCTACGGTACTACATGATTACATAGTCTATCTATCTGTCTACAGCACTACAGTTCATAAACGAGCAATTTCAGCCAAATATGATTTTAAAGGCAGTTTCGCCGTTTAGTAGTCCATTGGCTTTGAAAACAGAGTAGTGGCTAATTATATTCTTTCCAACTGATGATTTGTACCGTTATTTTGTAAAGATATCGAGACGATTAACTGGTCATAGAAGTTTGTGCTATATAGAAACCTTGTCTTTTTCAAAGGATCTGGGCAAAGCGCATCATTGTAAAGCTCAGCTGAAATTAAGTACTAACTGCATATTTTATTCCATAGAGTCCATCAATGCCCTACTCTCCAGCAAGTCAGTCTCCAAATCCTCACCAGGGATCTAACCAACAACAGCATCAGCACCACCAGCAAATGCACGCACAACGTCAACAGCAGCAGCAGAGTCAACAACAATTACAAAATCACTCACTAAATCGTGCACAGATTTCACAATCTCAAAATTCTCAGCAGCAGCAAATGCAGTCTCAGCAACAAAACAGCATGGACAACTCTGTACAAATTGGTGTAAACACCTCATTCCAAAACTACTCAGCCAATGAAAATGTATGTTTCTTACTCTGATGTTCTAAAAATTGCGTTTGAAATCGCTTTTTCAAATTTCCTTTTGTCATTCATTTAATTTTGTGTCTATGATTGAATATTATTATTGAGATTTTTTTGTTCTCCTATTTTTTCGTATGTAATTAGATGTTGACAGCATATCGGGCCCCTACAAGACCTAGTCCTCTGAACTCACCCGTACCATCAGTAATTTTTTATATTTTTTTTGTAGTTTAGACATTTTTACCATGCTTGGTAAGATAGTATGTAAGGAGTTGTGTTTTTGTTTCTTCCTGAAGGTGACGTTTGCCACCATTGCTTGACATGTTTATATTTGGTGAGTGAAAACTAACATATATGACTTTTGTTTTAAAGTTCCGCAGTCCGAGTCCCTTAGATGGAAATTTATCAGCTCCTCCAAGTCCTTCTGCTCAGCCGCAACAAAATTCGGTGGATAGTTATCTTCTTAGCCAACAAGCCATGGATATTCAGAATCGTATTGAGCAGCTGGCGCAGCTTACGATGGTATGATATTCAAAAGAAACTTCTACTATAAGGCAAATCCAATGACAATTTTATAGCATACAATTCGTAATGTGTTACGATTACATTTGTTTGCTGAAGATATGGTAGATTTTGAAACTTTTTGATACTTACTTATACTTACTCCATGTGATTTATGTTGCGCAATCACTTCTACGGTCGCGTACGAATTAAGTTACATTACATTGTACTTGTTTCTTTAAAAAGTTTTAAATATTATTTCAGTTTGCTTATGTTATTTTGCTCATTTGGTTCTCCTTGCCTACTTTTCTAGATGGAATCTCCCTCCTCTGAAATGCATAGCATAGGTCATAGTGGACATTGGCAGGTTAATAGTTTTATTTTATTTTGTAACCACTTTATTTACCGCTTTTAAATAATCCATTGCACATCTATATAATCCTGCGTTTATGGGGATGATTTAAAATCGCTGAAACATGGAAATGGAAATAACTGTTCAACTAACCAACTAAACTACTTACCATACTTACTACCTAACTAAATAACACCAATAATCTAATATTATTATTATGTCATATTTCCAAACAAACCAAGTAAGGTTGTAAACATGATTACATTTTTAGTGTTGTTAACCTTCGCAGGATGGAAACCTGATGAATTCATTTGGGTACAATCATGGCCAACAAATTCATGGAGGAGATTTGGGAAATTCTTTATCCCCTCAAAATCCTCAACCTCAAACGCCAACCGGCATCCCTGACATTATTTTTACAGGTGTGTACCAAATTTTTGCTATGTTTGTAATCATTAAACTTCTGTCATTATCAGAATTGTATGCAACACATTATTCTAGATTTCTCCGATGGGCGTTCAACAGAGCCACTTGAAGAATTTCTGAACTCTGAAGCAGCCTCGGCTGCGTTTCGTGAAGGTTTGGGAACCATTGATTTTGATGGTCTACAGATGTTGAATGATCCTGAATTAGTTCCTCTTGACCCTCAGGCTGAAGATAGTTTCAGACTGGACCGACTTTAGAAGCATGTGTAATATCTTAATGTAACTTTTCATTGTCTTTGTTAGCTAAATATGTACTTTAACCATATGGGAATCATTCATAGTTGATTGCAACATAAACCAATATCATGAGCAGCATGTTACAAACTAGGTTTAGTTAAAACCATAATGTACTTAGCCAGTTACATTAGTTTGTAAGTTAGGTAGATGTTTATGACTCGACCCGTCAGTTCAATTAAATGTAGCAAACCAATAAATTGGTTTGATTTGACAGGTGAAATCAGTAATTGATTTTATTTGCGGAAAGAGATTCAAAACTATTGAATTATTTACCGTAGAAAGTTTCCTATGGAGTCCATGTACTCGTGATTTTTAATACAAGCATGCTAGATTGGATGGCATCCACGCACTGATGATAGTTGAAGCTGCTGTATAGAGTTTGGTAAACATCGCGATGCAGTGTAAACGTGACAAGTATAGTGTGATTAGCAAGAGATTAGGTAGAAAGAGTATAGGGCAGGGTAACTCTTCAAAAGATTACATATGTAGAATCTGTGAGAACCTGTAATCATCTAGTTTGAATAGAAAGTAACATAAAGTTGGGCATGGCGTTAAGATGAATGGATCAACAGTTTTACAGTCAGTTATTTAAAAGTGCGAAAAAGTATCCTGCATGACATTGGATAAACATTTTACAAAAATGATCCACATATTTGAGATCTGTTTAATACCATTGGTAGACGGTACTTTTAGATATTTCTATATAATATTCCCTGCTGTCGAAAATTCTGTACAAGTTTGTACATGATAATGAATTTATCATAAAAATTGCAGAATTAAAATTTTCATGTAGTACTGTCCCTGTCCCAATTAGTTTCAAGGAAACTTGCGTACTTTATAAGGTAACTTACTAAAGTAAATAATTTTTTCAAATTTTTCATTCTTGCATGTTGCATACGTTGTATACCAACTTACTTACTAAATGGTGCTTTTCACTATTGGCACGCGGAAACCAAAGAAGTACATTGATACTCCCATTTTCAAATTTTTGTGAGTATGAGTAGTTGTGAAAGTTTTTAATACATATTAGACTTTTAATACGTATTTATAATTGAAGTGCGAAGATTTGTCTTTGTTCTCACTCCAGAAAAATCGTTACTTACTATAATACTTCTTATTCACTACAGATTATCGAAATCTAAATTCTTAACTATAAGTTAGAGATTTTCTACATAATATATTACGTATGACTTTATTCAGGTGTAAGCTCATGAGTTTACATGGGATGGATAATATATTTATGATGGGAAAAAATGTCGTTATGAATTAGGGTTTATTTGGTTGTTCTTTTGCAAAAAATGACACTGCCTCGGCAAAAAATGATGGATCTTATTTTCTGCTCGAGTCACGCACCGCGAGAAGGATTGTATAGTTTACTTACTTGTAATTACCAATTCATGGACGGATAAAGGTTTTTGTTATTTGATTACTTACGGCTATTAAACACAAATAAAATGAATATTACTGTTTGGATTAAGTTACGGCAAGAAAGAGTGTTTATACAAAAAACCGAGAGTTTACGTAGAATTTAAAGCTTGAAAAAGTATCTCATGTTTTAAGTTTAAGAATACAATTTTGTTGTTTTAACTGAAAGTATCTTGTTTTGTCATCCTGTACAGTGAAACTGCAATTCGGGTGCTGTTACTTTATGGTTTGAGTGGGTGCTTGTTTTTATCTTATACTGTTCTGGAATAGTGTTTCTTTTAATCATGTTAGGTTTTGAAAAGGGATATTTTTCATTCAGTCTTGTACTTCGAATCGAACTTATTATAATTGTTATTCAGTATGATCGTTATTATAATTATATAATGGAAACTCAACACTCTCAAGTTTGTGTGAAGTTCGAGTTCTCAATATGAGTTGTGATTTTACGTGTGAGTTGGTCTAGCGCTTACAATGGTGGTTGAATTTCTTTCTTATTTCCAATCAAGGCACAATCAAGTACATGTTAACATTATTACGCGACTGGTTTGGATGTTGATACAGATTTTAGTACAACCACTGATTTCAAAAAGCATGGAACGTATGATGATTATCATCAATCAATGTATGTTTATTCATCGGTTGATGACATTGTTTTTAAGATTAAAACAAATGGTGTCTTTGAAGTCTCTGATGGTGTCTTCATTTTTTTCATGGCATCGCATAACTTTACACAAAAGGTGTAAAACGGTAAATTCAATTTGATTTATAGTTTAAATCTTTAAGTTGCCTTGGTGCTCATGAAAGTACCCATTTAATATAAAACTGATATCCTAATCGATCAGATTAAACTATGGGTTTTTGTTTCACATTCACCATCTTCACATTCCACACAGACACAAGTGCTAGAGTAAACTTATAGCGAAGAAGTAATGAAGCCCCATCTTGTAGCACAAAGCAAAGACTCGGAACGCGTAAAAGTTGTGGTAAGATGTCGACCACTGAGTGCCAAAGAAAAAGAAGAATCTCATAAGGCGTAAGAGAAAAAAAAAACATACAGTTAGACTTATTAGTGAGGTAGTTAAGCATACCACAGCTTTTGGGTTTCATACAACTCCTTTTTGTAATCTTTTAAGCATAATAAAGACTTACCCAGACAAAAATGAAGTTGAAGTATCGAAAGAAATTACAACAGGTAGAAATGAGAAAGCAACTGATGTGAAAAATTTCACATTCGACGGTGTTTTTGACCAACGGTAGGTTATAATTAAGCTCAGCAAAAAAACACGAGGCGAATTTTTTCAATTTAATTGCTTTTGAACATAATGTTGCAGTTTTTCGCAGATTGAAATATACAATGCTGTATTTCGAAATCTAGTGGATTCTGTACTTCGTGGTTTTAATGGAACCATATTTGCATATGGACAGACAGGGACAGGGAAAACATACACTCTTACAGGTAGTTCAACTTCCCCAGAAAAACGCACAAGTCATAATGAAAGTCACGGATTTGCTTTGCTTAAGTAATCATTGTAATTTGACACACATAGGCGACACAGAAAATGTAGAGTCCCAAGGCATACTACCCAACACATTCCGCCATATTTTCAGTCACATTAATTCCACACCTACTAAAAGATTTCTGGTTCGAGCATCTTACCTCGAAATCTATCAAGAAGATATTCGTGACCTTTTGTGTAACAAAGACAAAAATAATGCATCCGCTGTTCCCCATTGTGAAATTAGAGAAGGTCCTTCAGGAATGTACATAAAAGATTTATCATCCTACTTTTGTGCCAATGCTGAAGAAATATTGAACTTGATGGAAAAAGGGAACAAAAACAGGGCTGTGGGACGCACAAATATGAACGAACATAGTTCCCGATCTCATGCGATCTTTCAAATCACGATAGAAGTGTCTGAGACTTGGTTGGATGGGAAAGAGCATTTCAAAGTGGGCAAATTAAATTTAGTAGATTTAGCAGGATCAGAACGGCAAGGGAAAACTGGTGCGACCGGTGAACGCTTCAAAGAAGCCACGAAAATCAATCTCTCACTATCCGCTTTAGGAAACGTAATTTCGGCACTTGTTGATGGATCTTCACACATCCCATACAGGGATTCAAAGTTAACCCGATTACTTCAAGACTCTTTAGGGGGAAATTCTCGTACAATAATGATAGCGACAGTAGGACCATCAAACTACAATTGTGAAGAATCTTTAAACACTCTAAGGTATGCAAGTCGAGCAAAGAATATTAAAAACAAACCACATGTGAATGAAGATCCCAAAGACGCCATATTACGACATTACCAAGAAGAAATTCTTCGACTAAGGAGTTTACTTCAGGTCAGACAAGTGAAATGCCCAAAAAGTAAAACTAGTACTACAGAAACACAATGTGAACAAGAATCCAGTGTAATAATAACTGCCAACACTGAACCTCAACCTCACCCAGCCCAGAAATTATTGGATAATAGAACCAGCACCAGCAGTAGTGTGTCTTTAAGTGATAATGAGACTAATATTTTTAATGACGACGATACAAGAATAATTTTGAGTGATGAGAGAATTATGGAAATTGAGGAATTGCGAAAGTCAGAGAAAAATAAGAGGATGATTGAGCTGGCACCATTGTTAGCACCTTTCGATATCGACCCCAATGGGGAGTTTGACGAGATTATGAAGCAACTGGACGATCGAAAAGATGAGCTTATGAAAGATACAGAAACGACCAAAGATAAGAAAGATAGATATTTGAAACGCTTACAAAGGGTGACGGAGAAGGTCCAAACGGCTGAAGAAGAATGCTCCGATTTGATCCAAAGGATTTATTGGCTGGAAGGAAAAGTTTTGAACAATGGCAAGTCTTTATTTCAACACACACAAGATCAGGAGAAACAAATTGAAGTTCAAGAGAAGGAGATGATGGAACAAGAAATGCGCGAAGAAAGTCTTCGCAAGAATTTAGAAGAACAACAATTAACAACGAAAGAAATGAAGGATAAATTGATCGAAGTTCGAAATGATTTAAGTTCTAAACAGGATAAATTAAAAAAGTTGATCAGCAAAATTCATCGGGCTGATGAAAAAAAAGAGAATAGTCGCGAAGAACACCATTTCCAAAGAACTGAGATGGAAATTTACACACGAGAAATGGCAAGGTCTTTAATTCAATTACATTTCGAATAGATATTTTAACAAATCTCGTTTCACAGTGGCATGCATCGCCAATGGTGTTGCATTAAACAGACATCATTTTTTGCATGCACAGATATTATAACTGGCGTCTAGCTATGCAATGCAATGATATTAGGCGGATTGTGAATTAAATTGTAAGCTCATTTTCTCCATCTTTTTCTTTGGTATAGAGAGCTCAAACTAAAGAAATTGATCCTAGACAATTTTGTGCCCTCATGGTCCAAAAAAAAGATAGAAAGTCAAATTCGATATCATGATATGGAAGACTACTACTTTCTTCAAAAACCAACTGACAGCGCATTGACTCGACCACCGGTGAACCGCATGCTCAGTTTCCCTCTGTACAGTTCAGCCAAGACAAAAAACATTCGTCCACAAGAGAAGGTCTTTTACACGGACGAGAATATTCTTTTGTTGGAGCCAGAGCCACCATGTTGGGAATCCAAGCCGTTTGTTCCAGAAAAGACGGATCCAAAATTGAATGCTGTGGTACGAGAAGCGTTCAAGAACTTGCAGAAAACATGTGTAGTAAATTGTTCTGTCAAGCAGTCCAAGCAAAGGTAGTTTACAGTCAATGTAGTATCGCCACTTTCAAAATTTCTGAGTTATACACAATGTGATAAGTTTATCATATTATGTTTTCTTGTTTTTTTTAGTTTGTTTGTGACAACACATTGTGTGCCACCTACGACTAGTCACCAGTACATTGGGGTAGGACCAAATTTGCTGCTCAAGCAGTTAAATTCTAAAGAGAAATATCTCGATTTTGCTGTCGTCCCATCAGATGTAAATTTGCCCGACACTTCAAAAATATTTCTGATCCCGATTCCCCATAAAGATTTGCATGGTGCTAGGAAAATGGCAAAGGAAGAATTGTACGCTTTACCTATTTCAATTACGTCAAGAAAAATGCATGTGACGAAAAAAGAGCGTGAGCAAGCCAGAAAGTTTGTAACATAGATACCACCAGTGATAGATGTAGGATCCTACACTTTGTCAATGTATAGTAATCATATGCGCATAATTAAATGTTACGCAAGAAAAAAATATGATCAATGAGTATACTTTTCGTGGCAAATGACAGAAAGTAGAAGGTCTGTATGCAAAACGTTGAAAAAAGTCGTGGACAGTTCATTTTGGCTCGACCGCATTTGCATTCATGCTTAGTAAAAAATCGAACTCACTAAAAGCTCATATCTCCATTAAAGTGGTATAAAAGACACAAAGAGGTTTTTGAGCAAAAACACTCAAATGGATCGTATATACAAGTGTACAGCTAGTAACGGAGATGAGAGGTAAATTGAAAAAAATCATGTTCCATTGCTATGCTACTGCATCATTGCACTAAAAAATCTCGTACCAAGAATTGGGTGAAGGAAAAACTGTTGAAGACTTATGGCTATAGTGCATTAATACAGCGGTACTTGGTCACGCCGAACAAACGAAACGGAACAAAATAAAAGAAACCTCAAATTGCATATGTCTTTCACAAAATTTCATTGTACTCCTCCATTTTGTGTACAAATCTCGACTCCTGATTTATTTGATCACCACCAGTGTACATAATCCAGAAATGAATTTCTCCTACTTACAATGATGCGCAGAATATATCACATTTAAATCACATTTCACAAAACTTTTCCAACCTAACATAGCCCACCATTGCAAATTTCAACTAGTAAAACCTCTGCTTTATTGGCAACAAAAATAAATCGCATATGTATCACTTGACAAGATTTTTTCTTAAGAAGACAATAGTAAATTGTCAAAAACTTGGCAGAAATAAACAAATGTCTTAACATCCGTTTACCCAGTGAATCTAATCAAATCTGAAATCACCTTATCTATACAGAATCACTGTAATCAAGATTCTCTCAATCAATGTAAGAATCCTGGTCCCATTCTTCTTCATTCGAATTCAATAATCAATAATACCCATTCCTATCCCTCAACCGTTGCATTTTGGGGTATTATGAGAACACCAGACCTCCAAAATCTATTTCGTCTCTTTTCTTCTGTAGCTTTCTATCCATACTATTGTCACCCTCACAATAAATACCTTAGGAAAACGCCATGCACCTATACTACATGGTGAAATGCAGACGCTTTCCTTCCAACTAATTCATCATTCCAATCAATGTAATGTGCATGGGCAAAAAAAAAGAAGCTACAGCCAAACCTAAGTCATGGCTTTAGAGGCAATGCACAATAGTACGTCCATTTACCTAGTGAACTATCTTTCGTTAAGGTTGAGATTCAAGATCATCCCATCCTACAGAACAGAATACTCTCTAAGAGTTCCGAATGCACAAACGACCAACAGAGGAGTATAGTCAGTTAGTTAGTTAGTTAGTACTCATTGTTGAAAGCAGCACATCACATAATATAGGTTGATGCATCATCTACTCATTTAAAGGCTCTTCGTTGGACTTCTCAGTGTTTGTTAGACTACCGGTACGCACACAACAACAAGTTCCGAGCAAAGATTTTTTTACTACATGCGGCTAGTTTCCAGTTTCCCAAGCGTTGTTTAACTTGCCGGTCCATGAGTTGGATTCAAGAAACTTGGTGTATCTTTTTTGGACATCTTGTGAAAAAATTAAATTTTATGAGTTGAGGAGATGTGGTAATTAGTACATACGAGTAGCAATAATTACACATAAGGATCAAGATTTTTTTAAAGTCTCATATAGTGCCTGCATTATATAGATAAACTTTATAGTACGGCAGTTGAAGGAAGAGGATACTAACTAATATCGTGATTAGTTTTACTTGCAAATCAGTGCGCCTACATCAAAATATAGTTTTTTGAGTTCCTGATTCATTTTTGGGATTGTGATTGTCGTTTTGAATAATCCAAATGTCATTCCTTCCATCACGCAGAATGTCAAATTCCGGAAACATCTCTGTAGTGCTTTATGCAACGATTCTCATCTTTTACATTTCGGGTGAGTCCTTCTCAATTAATTTACATTCTGTCGACAGTGGAACTAATCTTTAGTGATCTACTGACGCTGGCTTAACGAACAATGCATATCTATAGCTAAAGTTCAGCTGCATGTTGAATGGTGTGCATACTACTAGACATGAATGCCGCACACATATAATAGTGATCATGTAACTAACAGTGTCTGGCATCCAAAGTGGACTGCTAAATGGGAAAACATGATGCTCATTGTCATCATCATCATCCACTTATTTGGTGAATTTTTGTAGCAAATTTATTATCACCTTTTGGCATTTGCTGCTCAGGCTGTAGCCTAATTCTGTCATTCTCTACTCTCATTGTTCTACTACAATAGGGAAGAAATTTTTCACAGGTAGTTAGTTAGACTCACAGTCACCGAAAGTAAAAGAGGTAAGCAAAAATGGATTTACAATTTACTCGACCAGTATCATTACTTTTGAGTTCATCCTGCCCATTTAGCAATCCATTTTTGTCGAAAAAACACGCATTCTTTTGCATCCCAATTGTCACATTGAAAAGTTGCCAAACCCATGTGACACTATAAACAGGGTAGATATCCAACATTCTGACAACAATCCGTTCTTGTCCTCCTCTAAGTGAATAGACTAGATTTAGATAGATTGTTATGACCGCGCAGAGACGTCTATTCATGATATCATTTTTTCATAATGTGGAAGCATAGGGTTTCTGAAAGTAAACTTTGAACTAGCTGGCTATAAGATTGAATTTAAGGTAGAACACGTGCTAAGACATTGATTTCAGTTCAGAGTTGAGATGCTTTAAAAGAAAGTGAAGAGCTTGCACTCATTTCGTGCAGATTGAGGAATGACGACCATGTGTGTAGTATAGTGGTTTGTTTCTACACGCATGATGCATAGTTTGTTTGCATGTATGTGATTACTAAAAGTAGTTGATCGGGTCAAATGCCAGCTCTCTTTCCAACAGACGATAAAAGCTGAGCTAACCACCTAACTAAAGTATTGGCAGAAAATTAGTGGATATTTTCCAACCTTAAATTGCGTATTTAGAGTATTATTTATTGGTATGATCGTTTGCGGAATGGGAATGTTTTATTTAGACGAAAAAATACGGGACTTTTGATTTTCTCTTTTTATTTTTTGCAAACAATGAACAAGACTTTGATTGAAAAAATCCAAGCAGTGATATGACTAATGTGATAAATCAGATAGGGAAATACAAGCAGACTGTAGGTAATGGTTTGTTAGTGCATGTTACGCATTATTGTTATAAGTTTCAATAATCTTACTTCGATCTCATTCTACATCCTTTCTTGTATTCACAACACTCAATCAAATGACTTTGCTTCCCATTATTTTTTCTGGTAGATTCCTACTAATGAGCAGCTATGCTACATGCGTAGGACACCGCTCATACCTGTTTTATTAAGCAAAATGCAATTGAATGGCTGTGCACGGGAAAATTATACTGCACTTGTACGGTTTCAAATAAAAGCTTTTCTGATGAGCAATAACACCATTACGGCCCTAATGTAATGTTTATGAGTGTTTTATGCTGTGTGTAGTGTAACAAGCAAAAGTAATTACTGTGCAGAATTTCCTATGCAGTTTTAGTTAGTAATGAGGTAGTTTAAACATTTTAATGAATCTTTTGCTTATTTTTTTCCATCATTCGAAAAAAGTTTTACTTTAAATTTTTGGTAGTTAGTGAATGCATGCATGCTGATTCCACATTATTTTAAATATGGCGTAGTGAGTAAGAGAAAGTTCACAGTAAAGCTACAGTCAATAAAGTATGCAAAATGTTTAGACATCTTACTTGAGCTTAATTAGTAAACTGACGGATTTGACATTTCGAATTTTCCAACCTGTTCTATTATTTATAAAGAATTCTACTGTCACATTATGGGTGGCTTTCGATGCACACATAATCAACCATCTTCTGCGGTCTAATCCATTTTCTTGCTCAAAAAATCTCAACCAACTGCATTTCTCCAAATATGGAGCCCAGAATGCATGTTAAATGTCACAAACACCCCGCCCAAATCCAACTTTCAAAATCATTCATCTGTTATGGCATGGCATGGTATGTTTAACATACGCAACTACATATCTAAGAATATACTACATGGTTAGTTTAGCTATCAATTCGCATTACCATGGTTTCTTTGTGGCATGCATATTATGGCAGTTCAAAAACTAATGCGCACCGCACACATTACATGTGCATATTAAAAAGAACGAGAGAATACGCGGGTCGTGTGTGTTCAAAACTGCATTTATGCATTTAGGGAAGCACATGAACCCAACAAGTTTTGCTCAACTGGCTGTGAGACACCAGTGAAAAAATAGATAAGAATACAGAGCATGACACAAGGTGGCAATTAGTCACACGTCGGCATTTCATCTCCACATTAAGTATATATGTTTTTGAAGCGAGTCGGTTTGTGGGCTCACGACTTGGTCCAACTAACATGACTCTTTAGTTCCTCAATAAGCGAACTAATGCAATTTTAACTCCCAAGTTTCTATGGTTGGCAGTCAGTTACATTTTGGGACTGAAAACCTTTTAGCGAGCCTTCTCGGTGCACTTAATTTGTTGGACACGACGAGCGAATAACGCTAGATTCACAAGTTAAATTCGTCGTGTGCTCAAGACGGAGGGCATGCATATCATGCAGATGATATTTGTATTTTGTATGGGGACGACTCATTTGTCATCTCAAGATGAGCTCCAGAGATGGTATCTGTTGTAGCAAGTATCTAGTAGTCAGTAAGTAAGTAATGGTCAGGTTCTGTCCGCATTTTTGCATAGTTAGAGGAGTTACAACAGCGTTCACCTCATTTGGATCTGTAAATGCATTTGTCATGTATAGTTAGTAATGTTAGTTAGTTAGTTAGTTAAGTTCACTCGTCATTCTAAAATGCATAAAAATTTATTATTGACGACACCACTTTTGGTGATCCACTTTTGCCCGAGGATTGTAAAAATGATGAAAAGAAAGCAAGTTTGAATGCACGAGACGCTTTGTTGACCCTTACCTTATGGTCTAAATTAAGATTCTATAAATTGGCGTGAAATTAAAAAAATGAAGCGTCCCGGAACAGTAGTGGAAAACTAACTGACCCACTTCTATAGTGAGTTTTATGCAAACGGATCTTTTAACGCAGTGAAAATATTTTTACTGTTCACATTGATAATGTAATGCGGTAGGCAAAATTAATGAACGAATGTGGAATCGTAAACATTAGAAAAGCCTTGAAGGCTGTATTTGTTAAAATTGAGCAAAACCATTAAGAGTAGACCACCAAGACTAGATTTTTTTCTAATAATGCAAGTCAGTTCTCAAAACATTCAATTATGTAGATGCGGAAAATTTTATACGAAAGATGTGAAAAATAAGTGGAAAAACTTTTAAGCAGTGTCTATAAGCAAGTGAGTTCGTTAAGCAGCTTAGTTAGTTAGTCAAGCTAATTAGCTATTGGAACTCAACATCAGACAAGTGTATAATGCTTGCAAAATGTAGTGTGTAAACTTTTGTTACTGTGATTGATAGTTAGTTAGTTAGATAGCTGATAGTGCTACTGTAACTTGTACATTTTTCCCTTCTCCCAGTCGTCTTTTCTGTTTACATTCGTATGCATGCAAACTAATGCAGTAGTTAGTGTCCTCAATTACATGAAAAAATCAAGTTCAAGTCCAAAAGGCTCTCACCTCAGTCTACCATCTACCATATCGTTTAATCTTTGCGTACGAGATTATCATCATAGTTAGTTTCAGTTTCAGTGGTCATTGTGCTATTGCTTATCATTGTATACAGACTAAAAGTTTGCTCATTTTTTGTACGTGCGATGCTACCGGTCTTTAATAGACTTGCAGTTGATCGTCTCATTTTATTTCACTATGTGGCAACTCGTCAAAAAGATGAGTTTTTTCATTCCCTTACGAATGGGCCAAGAATTTCTTTTTGTCCTAGTCTTGCATTAAAATCAAAAATGATTATTTTAATTTTCGTCTAATGGGATTTCTGCCTTTGAACAGAAAATGAATTTCGTGAATTCTTATGGTAAGAAGTAGAAAATGGTAATGACAAAAGTTGTTAACTCGTAGACCTGGTGGCTACATTATGTCAACTGCAAAAAATGCATGTGCAAATGCTTATAGCGATCGCAAAAAAACGAAAGGTGCTGACTGACTTGCATTAGAGAAACAGGTAGAGAGTGTTCATTAGTGTCTCACGCTTGTATTTAAAGTACAGTACTAAAGAATGTTTATAATGTCTTCTGAATTGCATCGCATGATAATTTTATTATCAACAATTATGATCATCATGCAGGGGGAGAGTTGCAATAAAAATTAAAACTGATTCCAGTTGCAATAATATGCAAATGAAGGGAAGTAATTTTCCCTCGGAGTGATAAGAGAGTGAAATTTCTTCCATTGTTTAAAAACAATTGAACAATCATGTGATTGCGTGCTGTAGCAATATTCATAAGCAACGGAACGCAGTAATGTTAGAATCAATAAAATTTGTTCAACTCAACTTAGGCAAAAATTTGTACGGCACGCTTACAAAAAGTGTTTAGACGCGTTGGAATACAAGAACAGATTACATACTTTAGTTGACTATAGTTCAATATTTCCTCCAAAATTCAGACATAACAGTCGAAAAGTCGAATACAAACTATACAACTTGTCATAGTAGTTAGCATTTTTGTAAGCAGCCTGCAGTGAATACTTGATGCGTGAAAAGTACACCTTAGATGTGAAAAAATTGTTTACTGTTGGTAACAAAATATAGGTAAAAAAATCCGAGAGCACAAAAACAGAACGGAATAGACTCTAATGGTTTCGTTTCACTAGGTTTTAGTTTCATTTTGGCAACAAATGAAGTAAACGGGAGCATTGTACGAATGAATACAATAACAACATTTCATTTTCAATGTTCACAAAATTTTTGAAAAACAAATGTTTATTCTACATCCTTTATATAGAAAAATTTCTTTTGTGTTCATTTGATAACTCTACTATAGTCTCTATGGTCGAAATTCTGCTAAATAATCGGCTAGTCTTTACTGCTACGGCTGTCTGATACGCTCTATTTAAAGCAGTCAGCCAGTCAAGAATTTTCCTCAAGTTTTAGTCATTTAAAAAAAATCCTTTCGGGCACTGGAATCAAGTTTTTACGATGAGGAAGTCCTAGAATGCCTGAACACATAAACTTATAATTATAGAGACTTGACATTGCTGCATGCTGCTAGATTCTTCCGATATTTTGATGATGACAAGTATCAACGCACATGGTTCATCACACTTTGGCGAGTATAGCATTTCGATATCAAAAATGAGAAGGGGTGAATAAACGACCTAAGAAATAAATACTGTGCAATCCGTTTAGATGTAATTTCATTTATTTCATTCACGTCACTACTCACTAGCACTTACATGTGACAATAAATTGTTACCGACCTTAACACAGTATATAAATGCACGCATGGAAAAAATTGATGCGGAATTCAGTCTCACTTTTCTCACATTCTTTTCTTTCTCAAAGATTTGGACACTGTCCAGATTTGATAAACAATACTCCATCCACAATGAAATGATTATATTATGCTACCTAACAACCTACGTGAAATCTTGCTTGAATCAAATTACGATTATTGACCTCATCGTACCTGTATTTGGCGTCAGTTGCCAATAGGACAATAATCTTTGCAGTCGTAAATGTGTAATCTGCAATGCATCTCTTATATTCTCTGGTTTATTTTCACATTGTCAGTCAGCAAGGTGGTAGAATATAAGTACCACCTTGGTAAGTCACCACATTTATTATTATTATTATTATTAAGATAGAATCATTAGAAGTTTAGACGTGCTCACTTCACACGAAACTCAGCGAAATCCAAGAACTGTATCCTTGCAATTTCTTGAGACTAAAACTATCAATGGACACCGTTTTTGGTTGGTGTATAAATGAGTTTTCAAATTTTATGATATTCAGGAAAGCCTGTATTTCTCATGTTCGACTGCAACTTTACAGTTGCATTGGAAGTTTACTGATAACTCACTTACATTGAAGACAAAGTAAAGCGTTTTGATGACAACTGAATTAAAAGGATATAAAACAAGTCTGCTCATGAAATACATGGTGAAGAAGCAAGCACCTAAGTATTCCTTGCCAATCAAATTAAAATGATTATGTTTCCCATTTATTTCAGCTAATGCCGTGACAGCTTACATGATTTCTTGTCCTCGTTCCTGTTCTAAAGTTAACAAGCCAACATGTGGGTCCGATGGGATCTTATATTCAAATGA
>Ga0210040_10003026_pt1 | contig 23082 bp, 24 predicted proteins | sample CryGeyCG12114_NA_FD_185462 | JGI IMG/M metagenome (GOLD analysis project Ga0210040, IMG submission 185462) | Groundwater microbial communities from aquifer - Crystal Geyser CG19_WC_8/21/14_NA (SPAdes) (version 2) | ecosystem: Environmental > Aquatic > Deep subsurface > Groundwater | place: USA...
ACCAGCGAGTCAGCCCGCCGCAGAGCCCTGCCGGCATGGCTCCACGAGTACAACCATCACCGGCTCCACACCGCGATCGGCAAGGCCACACCCATCAGCAGGTTGACCAACCTGCCTGGGCAGTACACCTAGGCGAGCTCGACCTGGTGCTGCAACCTGCGGGGAGCTCGAGTTCGCCGAGCTGTGGGACAGCGCCTGCAGCGGGAGCTCGACGTCGTGGCCGTCGAGGTCGCGAGCCTCGAGCACCTCATCCACAGCAAGGCCGCGCCCCTCGGGTCCAAGGAGCGGGCCGCGCTACCCGTGTTGTGGGACCTGCTCGAACGCCGGCAGCAGGGCTGACGGGCGCTCGTCCGCCCGCGCAGTTGCAGCACCACCGTCTTCCCCAGCACCACGACCAGCAGCACCCCCGCCAGCCGCGCCTGCCCGTGGATCACAAGCACCAGCGCGGCGCCGGGAAGCACCTGCACGACAGCGGCGACCCCGGCTGAGGACACGGGCGGGCACCGGACTGCGACCCCCCGGTTGGTAGTCGCCGTGGCGAACCTCGGCAGGACAGTGACGGTTGAGCGGGAGCCGGTTGATGAACCCGCTCCCGCATGATGAAGTGTGATGCCACCCTGGGAGAAAGAGGCTGCAGTGACTGAGAGCGTCCTGAATCCTGGGTCCGAGCACATACTCATCACCATCGAGGTTCCATCTGCTAGCAACGTTGACAAGGTGGAGCGTGAGGCTGTCGAGGCCGTGAAGCGGCTGCGGCGTGAGTTCGGTGATGACATTGGCATCATGAATGTTGCCTCTGGGGGCTACGTGGATTGGCAGTGATGGGTCAGTAGTCGAACAACAATTCCACGCGAGCTGCTACTATCCTGCCGAGCGTGTACTTGACACGCTTCATGACCGCTCGGCCACGCGCGAGAACGCCCCCACGCGCATAGCGGGTGTCGGTGCGACGCTCGTGACCCGCCTGGGCGAGCTCGACCTGGTGCTGAGGCCCGCGGGAGAGCTCGAGTTCGCCGAGATGTGAGACATCGCGGTGCACCTGGGGCTCGACGGCGTGGCCGTCGACCTCGCGGGCCTCGAGCACGTCATCCGCAGCAAGGTGGCGGCCGGACGCGCCGAGGGCCGCGCTACCCGTGCTGCTGCCCCGGCTCGAGCGCCGGCAGCAGGCCTGACGAGAGCCCATGCTCCAGGCGCAGCACCGCCGTGTTCACCAGCACCACGGCCAGCAGCACCCCGGCCAACCGCGCCTGCCCACCGGAGAAGAGCACCAGCGCGGCGCCAGCGAAGAACGCCACCTGCACGAGCACGGCAAGCGCAGGCGACGACACCGGGGCGCGCGGCGCCGCGAACACCCCCCACAGCACCGCCGCCACCAGCGGAGCCCCGACCCCGAGGACAGTGCGCGACAGCCCCGTCGTGCCGGCCTGCACCCCCCACCAGCCGTACGCCGCCAGCCCGCACAGCTCGAGCGCGAAGGCGAGTGCGAGGCTCGGCCAGGTCGGTCCGGTCACCGCTCCGCGGCCGTCTTGACCGCCCCCAGCCAGACGGCCATCCCCTGGGAGAGCTTCTCGCTCCCGTACAGCAGCGTCAGGAACGGCCCGGCCATCGACTCGTCGCTCTCCAGCAGCGTCGCCCCGCCGTCGAGCGGGTGCAGCACGTGCCGGTGCACCGCCCGCGCGCCCGACGACACCCCCGTCCACGTCAGCTCCCGCCCCGGCTCGACGACCGCGAAGCGGGAGCGGATCCGCGCCCTCCCGTTGCGCCACCGGAACGGCGCGTCCACCGCCACGCCACCCGGCAGCTCGTCCACGTGGATCGCGGGGTCGACGACTGACCAGCCGGCCACGTCGCTGAGCACCTGCCACACCCGCTCGGGCGCGGCCTCGACCCATACGGACTGCGTGGCCCGGACCGGCGCCCGCTCGTCGGTGCGGCCGTCCTTTGCGTACGACGCGTGCAGGTCCTCGAGCGCGGGACCGCGGTAGAGCAGGGACATGCAGACTCCTGGTGAGAGCAGTGTTCTCGGCACGGGTCACTGTCCACGGGGAGGGGCATCACGTCAAGAGCACTGTTCTCGACTCGGAGCAGCGATACTGCTCCCATGAACGCTCCCCGCACCGCCCGCTCCCGGGCCCGCGCCGAGCTCACCCGCGAGATCAAGGACGCGGCTCGCCGCGAGCTCGCTCGCGAGGGCGCCGGGCAGCTCTCCCTGCGCGCCGTCGCCCGCGAGCTCGAGATGGTGCCCTCGGCGCTCTACCGCTACTTCCCGAGCCGCGACGAGCTGCTGACCGCCTTGATCCTCGAGGCGTACGACGCGCTGGGGGAGCGGGCGGAGCAGGCCGTCGCCGCCGTACCGGACGACGACCTGCGCGGCCGCTGGCGGGCCGGCTGCCGGGCCGTGCGCGACTGGGCCGTCGAGCACCCCCACGAGTACGCCCTGCTCTACGGCTCACCGGTGCCGGGCTACCGCGCGCCGCAGGACACCGTCGGTCCCGCCACGCGCGTCCACACGCTGCTGCTCGGCGTCGTCCAGGACGCCCAGCCGGATGCCGGACCCGCCCTTCCACGAGGGCTGGACGACGACGCCGCGCGGCTCGTCACCGCCCTCCACCTCACCCTGCCGCCCGCCGTGCTGCTGCGCGCCATCACCGCCTGGTCACAGCTGATCGGCGTCGTCAGCCTGGAGCTGTTCGGCCACCTGGAGGGCGGGCCCGATCCCCAGCCGTTCTTCGACCACACCGTCGAGCTGATGGCCGACCTTGTCGGGCTCCCGGCCGACGCCTGAGGCTCAGACCCACGGCCCGTACACGCACCGCCCGTCCAGGAACGTCGCGTGCACCGGCGCCGCCACCAGCTCGGCGGGGGACAGCACCCCCGGGTCCGGCACGTCGAGCACCACCAGGTCTGCCCGGTCACCGGGCCGTACCCGCCGGGCGCCGCTCGCGGAGAGCGCCACCTCGAGAGGCACCGCCTCCTCCGGCCGCCACCCCGGCGCGCTCCCGTCGCTGCGGTGCACCGCGGCCGCGATGCTCAGCCACGGGTCCATCGGCGACACCGGCGCGTCGCTGCCGAGCACCACCCGCGCCCCGGCGTCCACCAGGCTGCGCACGGCGTACGGCATGGACGCGGTGTCGCGCCACACGTCGTCCACCAGCGGCGCGTCGTCGAACAGGTGCGCCGGCTGCAGCGACGCCACCACCCCGCCCGCGCGGAACAACTCCAGATCCGACCGGCGCAGCAGCTGCGCGTGCTCCAGGCTCGCGCGCAGTCCCGCCGTCTGCAGCGCCGAGAGCGCGTCCCGGGTCGCCTCGTCGCCGATCGCGTGCACGGCCACGTCGAACCGGGCCGCCCGCGCCCCGTCCAGCGCCACCCGCAGCTGCTCCGGGTCCAGCAGCTGCACGCCGTGGGAGTCGCTGCCGGCGTACGGCGTCAGGCAGCGGGCGGTGCGCGACCCGAGCGCCCCGTCCACGAACAGCTTCAGCGGCCCCACCCGCAGCCAGTCGTCGCCCGCGCCGCTGCCCAGCCCGCGCTCGACGTACGACGGCAGCTGCGCGGGCAGCACCACCGCGCTCACGCGCAGCGGCAGCGGGCCGTCCTGCTGACGACGCTCCCAGACCGTGTGCGCGTCCTCGAAGGAGAAGTCGCGCACCGCCGTCAGCCCCCGGCTGTACGCCGCCGCGACCGCGTCCGCCACAGCTGCGTCGTCCTCGGTGGTCGACGGCGCGGGCAGCCGGTCCAGCGCCTGCCACGCCTCGTGCTCGCGCAGCAGGCCGGTCGGGTGGTCCGGCAGCCCGCACGCCCGCAGGGCCGCGGGCGACAGCCAGGCGCTGTGGATGTCCATGCTGCGCAGCACGACGACCCGGCCGGGCGCCGCGCGCTCGAGCAGGGCCGCGGTCGGCTCGTCGGCCCAGCCGGCGTCCCGGAACCGGGCGCCGCGCAGCACGCCCGCTGTCGAACCGGCCGCGGCGGCCACCAGGGCGGCGGCCTGCTGCGCTGAGCCCGCCGCGTACAGGTCGATCTCCCGGCGCGAGCGCGCCCAGTCCGCCACGTGCGCGTGCGCGTCGCGCAGCCCGTGCCGGACGAACCTGCCGCCGAGGTCCAGCTCCGGCTCGCCGTCCTGGCGGTGCAGCTGCGGCCCGCACTCGACGACGGCACCTCCCACGACGCGCAGGTCGACGGGCTCCGGCGCACGGCCGTGGGTGAGCAGCACGCGGTCAGGCTAGGGACTGTCGGAGGCCCCGGGCAGACTGGGAGCCGACGACGAGGAGACAGCGATGACGGCGGAGCAGGCAGGCACCATCGAGGTCGGGGGCCGCACGGTCCCGCGGCTGGGGTACGGCACGATGCGGCTCACCGGGCCGCACATCTTCGGGCCGCCGGCGGACCGGGACGAGGCCGTGCGGGTGCTGCGCCGGGCGGTCGAGCTCGGGGTGCGGCTGATCGACACCGGCTGGTACTACGGGCCGTACGTCGCCAACGAGATCCTCCGGGAGGCGCTGCACCCCTACCCCGAGGACCTGGTGATCGCGACCAAGCTCGGCGGCGCCCGCGGAGACGACGCCTCCTGGTACGCCGCGCTGTCGGCGGACGAGCTGCGCGAGGGCTGCGAGCACGACCTGCGCACCCTCGGCCTGGAGACGATCCCGGTCGCGCACCTGCGCTGGCTGCCCGGCGCCGAGGTGCCGTTCGAGGACGCGCTCGCCACGATGGTCGCGCTGCGCGACGAGGGCAAGATCCAGCACATCGGCCTGTCCACGGTCACCGAGCAGCAGCTCGACATCGCCCTGGGCGAGACGCCGGTCGCAACCGTGTCCAACGCGTTCAGCGTCCTGGACCGCAGCGACGAGCCGCTGCTCCAGCGCTGCGCGCAGGAGGGCATCCCGTTCCTGTCGTACTTCCCGCTCGCCGCCTCCCCGGTGCGCAGCGAGGCCGGCGTCACGGGGGAGGGAGCCGTCGGCGAGGTCGCCGGCCGGCGCGGCGCGACGCCGACCCAGGTCGCGCTCGCCTGGCTGCTGCAGCACTCGCCGACGCTGCTGCCGATCCCCGGCACGAGCCAGGTGGCGCACCTGGAGGAGAACCTCGCGTCGGCGCAGCTGCAGCTGTCCGCGGACGACCTGGCGGCGCTCGACGCTGCGGGCTGACCCGGTGCGGGGACGCGCGGGGGACGGGTCATGACGGGCAGTGACGAGCTCCAGGGCCGGGTCGCCCTCGTCACCGGGGCGCTCGGCGGCATCGGCCGGGCCCTCGCGCTGCGGCTGGCGGAGGCTGGCTGCGACGTGGCGGTCGCCTACCGCACGGGTGACCCGCAGGACCTGCTCGCGCAGCTCACTGCCACCGGGCGCCGGGCCGTCGCCGTGCAGGGCGACCTGGCCGAGCCCGACGTGCCGGCGCGCCTGCTGCAGGAGACCCAGGACGCGCTCGGGCCGGTCGACGTCCTCGTGGCGAACGCCGGTCTCGGCACGCGGGCCGCGCTGGGCGAGGTGGACGCCGCGCTGTGGCAGCGGACGCTCGCGGTCAACCTGACCGCGCCGTTCCTGCTGTGCCAGGGGGCCGTCCCGGCCATGGCCGAGCGCGGCTGGGAGCGGGTGCTGCTGGTCTCCTCCGTCGCTGCCTTCACCGGCGGGGTGGTGGGGCCGCACTACGCGACGAGCAAGGCCGGGCTGCTCGGCCTGACGCACTCGCTCGCCGCGACGTACGCCGGCCGCGGGGTCACCGTGAACGCCCTCGCTCCCGCGCTGGTGGCGGGCACCGCGATGCTGCCCGGCGGGGAGAGCGAGCTGGCCGCGAAGATCCCGGTCGGCCGGCTGGGCAGCACCGACGAGGTGGCCGACCTCGCGCTCGCGGTGCTGCGCAACGGCTACCTCACCAGCCAGGTCATCGGGCTGGACGGGGGCATGCACCCGCGCTGATCGCCCGGGTGGGGGAGCGCTCGGCGGGACCCGCTGAGCAGGCCGGGGCGTGCCTGAGGGCGCGACCCGTGCGTGGGCCCCGGGTGCTCCGCGAGCGGGTCCGCGCGTCAGCCGGTGCTCGCGAGCTCCCGGAGTGCCGCCGGGTCGAGCTCCCGCGCCGGGGCGTCGGGCCGCAGCAGGACGACCGGGCACGGAGCGCAGTGCGTGAGGGTCGTCGTGAAGCTGCCGTCGGTGAACTGCGCTGCGCGGCCGCGCGCCGAGGTGCCCACCGCGAGGGTCTGCGCGTGGACCTGGTGGGCGTGCTGGGCGAGCACCCTGGCAGCTGCGGCGTGGTCGCCGACGCTGTGCAGCAGCAGCCCGGTCGCGGGCACCCCCTGCGCGGCCAGCCGGTCCAGGTGCGCCGAGAGCGCCGCGCGCGCCACCTCGGCGTCCTCGGGCTCGATCGCGAGCTCCTCGACGACGGCCGTCTCGCGGACGTGGACGACCTGCAGGCTGCGGCCCGCCTCCTTCGCCAGCCGGCCCGCCGCGTCCACGACCTGCGCGGCGTCCGGGGTGGAGGTGACGGCCAGCACGACCGGGTGCTCGCCGGCTGCCCCGACCGGGCCGACCGCCTCGAGCCGCGGCGACACGGGCCCAGCGGCGCCCTGATCCGAGCGCACCCCGCCCTGCCCCGAGCGCGCCGGGCCCTGCGCCGAGTTCGCCGAGCCCTGCACCGAGTTCGCCGAGCCCTGCACCGGCCCAGCAGTGACCTGCCCCGAGGTCACCCCGCCCGGCGCCGGCGCCGCGTGCCCCTGCACCGGCTCCGGCTCGCCCTGCCCCTGCTCGGCGGCCGCGAGCAGCCGGTGCCCCGTCGCGAGCACCGCGATCGCGAGCGCGAACGCCCCGGCCCCGACGTAGAAGGGCACGCTCAGGTCGTACGCGTCGGCGAGCCGGCCGGCCGCGTACGGCGCGAGACCGCCCCCGATGAAGCGCACGAACCCGTACGCCGAGGACGCGACGGGGCGCTCGACGGGGGAGACGAGCATGACCGCCTGCGTGGTAAGCGTGTTGTTGATGCCGATGAACGCGCCGCTCACGATCACCGCGGCGATCACCGTGGAGGGCGTGTCCACGCCGGCCGCCACGACCGCGAGCACGACTGCCAGGGCGGCGAGGTTGACGTACAGCACCCAGGCCGTCCCGAAGCGGGCCTGCAGGCGGGGAGCCACGAACACGCTGAAGATCGCGACGAGCAGGCCCCAGGCGAAGAACACCAGGCCGAGGTGGTGGGCGTCCAGCTCCATCGGATAGGGCGCGTAGCCCAGCATGGTGAAGAAGCCCCAGTTGTAGAACAGGGCCGTCACGCCCATCGTCAGCAGCCCGCGGTGCCGCAGCGCCCGCAGCGGCGCCAGCACGGACGTGGGCCGCTCGGGCCGGGGGAGCGCGGGGACGAACAGCGCGGTGGCGGCGAGGGCGACGGCCATGAGGACCGCGACGCCGAAGAACGGGCCGCGCCAGCTGATGCTGCCGAGCTCGCCGCCGAGCAGCGGCCCGACGGCGATGCCGAGCCCGAGGGCCGCCTCGTACAGGATGATCGCCCCGCCGAAGCCGCCGCTCGCGGACGCGACGATGACGGCCAGGCTGGTGGCGATGAACATCGCGTTGCCGAGGCCCCACCCGGCGCGGAAGGCGACGATGCCGTTCACGCTGCCGGCCGCCCCCGCGAGCGCCGCGAAGACCACGATGACGGACAGCCCGACGAGCAGGGTCTTCTTCGCGCCGATGCGGCTCGAGATGGCCCCGACGAACAGCATCGCGATCGCCGTCACGACCAGGTAGCTGGTGAACAGCAGCGACACCTGGCTGGGCGTGGCGTGCAGCTGCTCCGACAGCGCCGGCAGGATGGGGTCGACCAGGCCGATGCCCATGAAGGAGATGACGCAGGCGAAGGCCACCGCCCAGACGGCGCGGGGCTGCCGGAACGGGCTGGCTGCTGCGCCGTGGGACGGGGCGTGCGGGGCGGTCACGGGGCGGTACCTCCAGGAGCGGAGAGGGCGAGCTCGGCGAGCCGGGTGAGCGCGGGGACGGCGCGGTGCACGGCGTCGCGGTCCTCGGGGTCGAGCAGGGCGAGCAGGTCGTGCAGGGACGCGGCGCGCTCGGCGCGCCGGCGCTCCACGAGGTCGCGGCCCGCGCGCGTGACGTCGACGAGCACGACCCGCCCGTCGGCGGGGGAGGGCGTGCGGCGGGCGAGACCGTCGCGCTCCAGCCGGGTGACCAGCTGCGTCGTGCCGGGCTGGGACAGCCGCTCACCGGCGGCGAGGTCGGTCAGGCGCTGCGGGCCCTCGCGCACCAGCCGGGCGAGCACCGCCGCGGCCGGCAGGCTGAGCTCCCCGGCGGTGGCCAGCCGGCGGGTGAGCCGTACGACGTCCTCGAACGCCAGCGCGGCGGCCACGTCGGCGCTCAATTGCATAACCTCAGAATACAACCCGGCGGCCAGGCGTCAGACGAGCGCCGCGCGCACCCCCACGAGCCGGACCGGACCGGTCGGTCCGAAGACCTCGAGCGCGGCCAGCGCCGCCTCCTCCAGCCGGTCGCGCTGCCGCGTCGGCGGGACGAGCGGCACGATGCGCGTCCGGGTGCGGAAGGGCCTGGTGCGCAGCACGACGACGACGGGGGAGGCGTCCCGGTCCTCCGCCGCGACGTCGTCCGCGAGGACCCCCACCAGCCGCCGCAGCTCGACGCGCACGACCTCGGGGTCGTCGACGTCCCGCTCGAACGTCGTCTCGCGGCCCCGGGACCGCACCTCCCGGCGCCCGGGCGCCACCTCGGCGGAGCTCTCGCCCCTGCCCAGCTCCGCGAGCCGTGGCCCCGCGCGCGGCCCGAACTCCTCCGCCAGCCGTACGGGGTCCGCGGCCGCGAGCTCCGCCACGGTCGTCACCCCGAGGCGGGCGAGCGCCGTGGCCGTACGGCCGCCGACGCCCCACAGCGCCGTGCAGGGCAGGTCGCCCATGACGTGCGCCCAGTTCCCCTCGGTCAGGCGGAAGACCCCGGCGGGCTTGCCGAACCCGGTCGCGGTCTTCGCGCGCAGCCGGTTGTCGCCGATGCCGACCGAGCACGCCAGCCCGGTCGCGTCCTGCACCTCGCGCTGCACCGCCCGGGCCTCCGCGACCGGGTCGTGGACCTCGACCGCGAGGAACGCCTCGTCCCAGCCCAGCGGCTCGAGGACCCCGGGGTGCGCGGCGAGGACCGCCATCACCTCCTGCGACGCGGCCTCGTACGCGGGGCGGTCCACCGGCAGGAAGACCGCGTCCGGGCACCGGGCCAGCGCGGTGCGCAGCGGGGTGCCGGAGCGCACCCCGTGCGCCCGCGCCTCGTACGAGGCCCCGGCCACCACGCCGCGCCGCATCGGGTCGCCGGTCCCGCCGACGAGGACGGGCCGCCCGCGCAGCGCCGGGAGGCGGCGCAGCTCGACGGCGACGACGAACTGGTCGAGGTCGACGTGGAGCACCCAGCGCGGCGCGGGCACCTCAGAGCGTCCGGAAGGCCGTGCTGACCCGGTCGGGGCTGCGCGTGCCCGGGCGGTAGGCGCTGTCGGACCGCGTGGCGAGCACCCCGGGCAGCCCGCGCTCCTGGGCGGCCGCGCGCACCGCCTCCCCGCTGCCGGGGAAGGCGGGCGCGACCCGCCAGCAGGGCCCGCCGAGCTCGAGCGCCTCGAGGGCGGCGCGCCGCGCGGAGTGCGGCCGGTCCAGCAGCGGCGTGCCCTCGACGTGCAGCAGGTCCTGCGCGAGCAGCTGCACCGGCGCCTCGCGCAGCAGCCGGCGGCCCGGCCGGGTCGCCGCCGCCCGCTCGGCCAGCAGGGGCGCGTCCGGTCGGCCCGCCTCGTCGAGCACCACCACCTCCGCGTCGAGCAGCACCTGGCGGGAGCCGAGCTGCAGCCCCATCGGGCGCAGCTCCGGGAAGGCAGCCGTCACGTCCTGCCCCGTGTCGTCCTCGACCCGCAGCCGCCCGCCCTCCACCGCCACCAGCACCCGCAGACCGTGCAGCGCCGGCGCGTACGACCACTGCGCGCCGTCCGGCAGCGGCCCGGGGGTGGCCAGCACCGGGCGCAGCCCCCGGGGCAGCGGCAGCCAGCCCGGCGGCCGCCCGCCCATGCGGTGGACCAGCCAGTCGCCGCGCCGGGTGCGGAAGATGACGTAGCGGCCGTCGATGCGCGAGCCGTGCAGCACGACCTGGACCTCGTGGGGTCGCCACTTCTGCAGCTCGTACGTGCCGGAGTCCCAGAGGTGCACGTGCCCGCGGCCGTACTCGCCCGCCGGGGCGTCGCGGCCGACCGTCGCGTGCGCCAGCGCGTGGTCCTCGGTCTGCTTCGCGAGGTGGTTGACGGCGGGGTCGAGCGGGAGGCCCTTCGGCACGGCCCACGACACGAGCACCCCGTCGCGCTCGAGCCGGACGTCCCAGTGCAGCGCCGTCGCGTGGTGCTCCTGGACGACGAAGGTGTCCCCGCGCCCGTCCTGCCCGTCGCCCGTGTGGTCGAGCACCACGTGCGGGGCCGGCGCCGCGTCGTACGGCTCGAGGGACACGCGGACCGTCGTACCCGCCGCACCGCGGGGGCGAGCCCCGCAGCAGTCCCCGCAGCAGTGCGGCGCGGTCTCAGGGGCGCGGCCGCTCCCGCATCCAGGGCCGGCGGCCCGAGCGCCGCCCCTCGACGCCGGCCGCGCAGCGGGCGCACACGGCCTGCACGGCGTCCGCCCGGCCGCCGGACTCCGGCTGCACGTCGGCCCACGTCACCTCCGCGAAGCGGCGCAGCCCGGACCTGCTGAGCTGCAGCCCGCAGACGGTGGAGTTCTGGCCGGGCCGCCAGGCGTGCACCTCGCCGGCCGGCTGCCGCACGTGCAGGTCCGGGTCGACCCAGACCCCGGTCGCCGCCACGTTCGCGCCCATGCGGCTGGCCTGTCCCGGTCGGGCCGGCCCACACCTGCTGCCGCCGGCGGACCGGCTAGGACCCCGCCGGCTCCACCACGAGCACCGGGATCTGCCGGTCGGTCTTCGTCTGGTACTCGGCGTACGGCGGGAAGGCCGCCACGGACCGCTCCCACCACTGCGCGCGCTCCTCGCCGTGGACCTCGCGGGCGACCATGTCCTGCTTCGTCGGGCCGTCCTGGAGCTCCACCTCGGGGAAGGCGAGCATGTTCGCGTACCAGGTGGGGTGCGCCGGCGCGCCGCCCTTGGACGCCACGACCGCATAGCTGCCCTCGTGCTCGACGCGCATGACCGGCGTCTTGCGGAGCTTGCCGCTGCGCGCGCCGCGGTTGGTGACGATCACGACCGGCAGGCCGGTGTCCATCAGCGTGGTGCCCTCGGTCCCGCCGGAGGACTCGTAGAGCTCCACCTGGTCGCGGACCCACTTCTCCGGGCTGGGGACGTACTCACCGTCGAGAGGCATGACCCAGGTCTAGCACCCGCCGCGGCGCGCCGGCGTCGTCCGCCACCGCGAGGTCCCTCCCGTTGCGCGAGGGGGTCGCGCTCAGCGCAGCTCGCGCTGCAGGTCCAGCTCCGCGGCGATGCGCCGGCGCACCCGGGCCGTCGCGGGGTCCGGCTCGCCGAGGCCGAACAGCGAGCGCAGGTGCTCCTCGCCGAAGTGGCCGTTGGTGATGCTGGGCAGCTGGGCGCGCTGGTAGTAGTGGTAGTCGCAGAGCACCTGGTCGACGTGCCGCACCGCGAACGGGTGCCGCAGCACGATGCGCACCACGAGGTCCCAGTCGGTCAGCCGGGGGAGCTCCTCGTCGAAGCCGCCGAGCTGCTCGACCAGCCAGCGCCGGTGCACCAGCACGTTGAGGTCGATGCTGTTGCCGCGCAGCAGGGCCGCCGGGTTGTACGGCGGGCTGTGCGTCTTGCGTGCCAGCACCCGGGCGTCGTCCAGCGGCCCGTCGAGCAGGAACAGGTGCCGGCCGCAGTAGGCGGCGACGTCGCGGGGCCGCAGCTCGTCGACCATGACCTCGAGGAACTGCGGCGACCACAGGTTGTCGGTGTCGAGGTAGGCGACCAGCTCGCCCGACGCGACCGCGAGGGCCGCGTTGCGGGCGGCGGACACGCCGCGGTGCCCGGTGCGCAGGACGCGAAGCCGCGGGTCCGCGCAGCCGGCCAGCACCTCGGCCGTCCCGTCCGAGGACCCGTCGTCGACCACGAGGAGCTCGAGGTCCGGCATCGTCTGGCCGAGCACGGAGTGGATCGCGCGGGGCAGCACCGCAGCCCGGTCGTACGTCGGCATCACCACGCTGACGAGCGGCACGTCAGCGTCCGGCCAGCCGGGTCAGGGCGGCGTCGAGGCGCGGCCAGAACGGGCCCTGCGGCTCGGGCACCCCCATGCGCTCCGCGGTGTCGAGGAAGTGCCAGCGGCCGCGCGCACCCAGCGCCGCGTCGACGTGCTCCGCCACCACCGGTGTGGGGTAGACGTTGACGTCGGTGAAGACCGCCCGTCCGTCGCCGGCCCGGCGCACGAAGTCCACGCAGAACCAGCCCAGCCCGAGCACCTCCCCGATCCGCTGCACCGCGTGCTCCTCCTCCTGCGTCAGGGCGTACGTCGGCGCGTGGCCCTCCAGCGAGCCGAGCCCGACCTCCCAGCGGCTGCTGCTCACGACGTCGCCCGCGTGCACGGTCCCGAGCAGGCAGAACGCGCGGTAGCGCCGGTGCAACCCGTCCGGACCGCGCGCGTCGACGTACCCGAAGGCGCGCCAGCCCGGAGGCACGACGCCCAGCCGGGTCAGCTGCTTCGCGCTCGCCTGCCCGGGGCCCTTGAGCACCACGAGGTCGCCGGGCGAGGGGTCAGGGTCGGGCACGGACACGCCCGCGTCGCGCAGCCGGCGGAACGTGTCGTCCCGGTGGTACGCGTCGTAGTGCTCGAGCGGGTTGAGCACCGGGGCGCGCACCCCGCGCAGGGCGTCCTGCAGCCAGGCCCGTACGGACGGCGGGACCGGGTCCTGCGTGTGCACCCACACCACGTCGGCACCCGCGGGCTCGTCCACGACCGCGTGCACGGCGCGGCTGCGCTCGTTGATCCAGTACGCGGTGACCGGGCTGAAGCGCGGGCCGTCCGCGGGTCCCTCGAGCAGGCAGAGCCGGACGGGCCGGGCCTGCCGGGCGTGCCGGCGGCGGCGCAGCGCGAGCAGGGGGCCGGGGGCGTACCCGATCCGGCGCGGCGGTGTGCCGGAGGCCAGCCAGGCGAGCGGCTGGAGCGGGCTGAACCAGCGGCGCAGCCGCCAGCCGGCGCGCGTGTCGAGGCGCTCCGCCCACCGGCCGGGCAGCCGGGTGTCGCGCACCTGCTCCGACCACACCCAGTACGCCACGCGGCGCCTCTTCCACGCTCCCGCCGGGCGGACACCCGGCGGGACGCAGGCCGTGGATCACATCTGCGGCAGGATCCGCACGGTGGCGGCGACCTCGTCGGCGGTGTCCTGCAGCACGGGCAGGTGCGGCAGCACGTCCAGCACCTCGGTCGCCTCCAGCCCCTCGGCGAGCAGGGCTTCCAGCAGCCGGTCGGCCTGCGCCGGGGGCACCGGCACCGGCAGCCCCGCCTCCCGCAGCGCGGCCTCGGCGAGGAACAGCGCGCCGGCGAGCTCCTCCTCGTCCACCCGCGGCGGGTCGGCGGCGACGGGGGAGCCCGCCCGGCGCAGCTCGGCCTCGGCCGCGCGCACCAGCGACAGCGGCAACCCCTCCGCCTCGGCCTCCACCAGCGGCACGTCGCGCAGGGCGGCGAGCACGAGCTGCTCGGCGTCGATGCGCAGCGGCGCCTCCCACTCGGCCGCGCGCACCACGGCCTCGAGGTCGCTGCCGTCCTCGCCGAGCTCGTCGAGCAGCTCGGACCACACCTGCGGCCGGGTCTGCCGGGCGCGCTCGCAGGCCTGCACGCAGACGGCGAGCACGAACGGGACCAGCACCTGGTCGTCGAACACGTCGGCGTACAGCCGGCCGTCGGGGGTGAGGCCGTTGAGCGCGTCGGGGAACGTGCCGGGCGGGGCGTCCTCCAGGTCGAGGCGGCCGTCCTGCTCGCCGAGCGGCTGCCCGTTCAGCGCCCGGGCGCCCAGGGTGGTGCCGCTGGGCACGATGCGGCTGCCCCGGCGCACCAGGTGCGGCCGGTCGGACAGGCCCACGCTCCAGGCGCAGGCCTCCGCGAGAAGCGCGGGGGTCCGCTCGCGCAGGACCTCCCGGCAGAGCAGCCCGACGGGGTCGACGACGGAGAACACGACACCCAGCCTGCCCGACCGGCGCCCGTCGCACCTGCCGGCATGGCCCGGCGGGGGCAGGGCACAGCGACTCGACGGCGGCGACGAGAGGTGGCACAGGTGCGCGCAGTGGCGATGGACGGGTACGGGCTGGAGGCCCTCCAGGTCCGGGAGGTCGACGACCCGGTGGTCGGGCCGGACAGCGTGCTGGTGGCCGTGGCGGCCGCGAGCATCAACCCGGTCGACTACAAGATCGCGGAGGGCCACCTCGACGGCGGCTTCCCGTCCCTGTGGCCGCTGGTGCCCGGCTGGGACGTGGCCGGTGAGGTCGTCGGGCTGGGCCCGGCCGTGCGCGGGCTCGAGGTCGGGCAGCAGGTGTTCGGCTACAACCGCAAGGACCACCTCGGCGGGGGCAGCTGGGCCGAGCTCGTCGCGGTGCCCGCCCGCGGGGTCGCCGCCGCGCCGTCCGCCCTGGACGCCGTCGCCGCCTCCTGCCTGCCGCTCGCCGGCCTCACCGCCTGGCAGTCGCTGGTCGAGGTGCTGCGCGTGCAGGCCGGCGAGACCGTGCTGGTCCACGCCGCGACCGGCGGGGTCGGGCACCTCGCGGTGCAGATCGCGCGCTCCCGCGGCGCCGAGGTGATCGGCACCTGCAGCCCGCGCAACCTGGAGCACCTCGGCTCGCTCGGCGCCCGCGCGCTGGAGTACGGCGACGGGCTCGAGGACCGGGTCCGCGCGCTCGCCCCGGACGGGGTCGACGCCGTGCTGGACCTGGTGGGCGGCGACGCGCTCACCGGCTCGCCCGCGCTGCTCAAGTCCCCGGGCCGGCTCGTGTCGATCATCGACGCGGACACCGTGCACGAGCTCGGCGGGACGTACGTCTTCGTGCGCCCGGACGCCGACCAGCTCGCCGCGCTCGCCCGGCTCGCCGACGCCGGCGACCTCGTGCCGCACGTGCAGTCCACGCACCCGCTCGACGAGGTGCGCGCGGCGATCGCGGAGGCGCAGGCGGGCGTGCGCGGCAAGGTCGTGCTGACCGTCGGGTAGCGCGACGCCCGCCCCGGCAGGTCGCCGGGGCGGGCGGGACGCTCAGGCCGCGACGGGCCCGTGCTCGGCCGGGACGGTCTCGTCCGGCTTCGGCGGCGGCGGGGGAGTGCCCTCGCCGAACGGCCGGCCGCCGAGCTCCTCGCGCCCGTGCGGCGTCGTCCAGCCGGACAGGTCCGGGCCCTTGGGCACGACCCCGGTTGGGTTGATGTCGCGGTGCACCTCGTAGTAGTGCCGCTTGACGTGGTCGAAGTCCGTCGTGTCGCCGAACCCGGGCGTCTGGAACAGGTCGCGCGCGTACGCCCACAGCACCGGCATCTCGGTGAGCTTGCTCCGGTTGCACTTGAAGTGGCCGTGGTAGACGGCGTCGAAGCGCGCGAGCGTGGTGAACAGCCGCACGTCGGCCTCGGTGATCGTGTCCCCGACGAGGTAGCGCTGGGCGGCGAGCCGCTCGGACAGCCAGTCCATCGCGGCGAACAGCCGGTCGTACGCCCTGTCGTACGCCTGCTGCGTGCCGGCGAAGCCGCAGCGGTAGACGCCGTTGTTGACCTCGGTGAACACCCGCCGGCTGACCTCGTCGATCTCCGCGCGCAGCGGCTCCGGGTACAGCAGGGGCGCGCCCTCGCGGTGGTGCGCCGTCCACTCGGTGGACAGGTCCAGCGTCATCTGCGGGTAGTCGTTGGTCACGACCTGGCCGGTCGGCACGTCGACGATCGCCGGGACCGTGATGCCGCTCTCGTAGCCGGGGAAGCGCGCGAAGAACGCCTCCTGCAGCCGCTCGTAGCCCAGCACCGGGTCGCGCCCGCCCGGGTCGAGGTCGAAGGTCCAGCTGCGCTCGTCGTGGGTCGGGCCGCAGACGGCCAGCGAGATCGCGTCCTCGAGCCCGAGCAGCCGGCGCACGATGATCGAGCGGTTCGCCCACGGGCAGGCGCGGCTCACGACGAGCCGGTACCGGCCGGGCTCGACGGGGTAGCCGTCGCGGCCGTCGGCGGTGATGCGCGTGGCGATGTAGTTCTGGTCGCGGCTGAACTCGCCCGTCGGGTTGACGTACGTGCCGGTGGTGGTGTCAGGCATGCAGCGGCCGTACCCCGGGCAGCAGCGGCCACGCGGCCGCCCGGACCAGCGCCGGTGCGTGTCGGGCCGCCGCCCTCGCGCGACAGTGGGAGGCTGTGGACCGCGGGCCCTCGCGGGGCCCGCCTGAGCGGGCAGGGGGACGCCGTGAGGGGCGACCGGGTCGAGATCGTGGTCGAGGCGGGCACGCAGCCCCGCACGTACGAGGTGTCCGCCACCCGCGCCGGGCGGCGCGTGGAGGTGACGCACGGGCGCGGGTTCGTGGAGGTCACCGAGGTCACCCGCGGCGGGACCGCGGTGCGCACGGCGCGCTTCCTCGCCGCGCGGGTGCTCGCGCTCGTCGAGCACCCGGCGGCGGACGTGGTCAAGGACGACGAGCTGCCGCAGGAGGACGAGCTCCCGCTGCGCGTCGCGCAGTAGCGCAGCTCAGGCCCGCTCGACGACGCCGCGCAGCAGGGCGGCCTGCCCGGCGTGCTGCAGGTCGTCGGACAGCACGCTGACGAGCCGCACAGCGAGCGTCACCGGCGGGTCGTAGGAGTCGTCGACCACGCGGTCGAGGTCGCCGTCCGCGAGCCCGCCGACGTACGCCACGGTCCGCTCGTGCACCGCGGACAGGTAGCCGGCGAGCAGCTCGGCGGGGGCGCGCACCGCGGCGACCTCGTCGCTGCTGTGGCCGTAGCCGATGCCCGCGGGGTCCAGCGGCAGCCCGAACCGGTCGGCCCAGCCGTCGCCCGTCCAGACCTGCTCCGTGCCGGCCACCCCGGCGACGTGGTCGTCCTGCACCCGCGCCAGGTGCCACACCAGCCAGGCGATCGTGTTGGCCTCCGGGTCGACCCGGAACGTCAGCTGGTCCTGCGTCAGGTCCTCGACGGCCGCCAGCGCGCTGTCGCGCACCCGGCCGAACCCGTCCACCAGCAGCTCCGCACCGTGCATCGTCTGCTCCTCCCGCTCGACCCCCAGCCTGTCACCTGTGGTCCGTCCGCCCCCTGAGCCCTGCCGCCGGGAGCGCCGCCGGCACCTCCGCCGCCGACCTGCACCTCTGGTCCGCCCGGCCTGCCCGTTCGCCTGGAGGAGCAGCGCGACCCAGGAGCAGCCGCGGGTTGAGTGCGCGCCGCCCGGGGACAGCCGCAGGCATGACTGACCAGTACGCGATCCAGGACCCGATCACGCAGTACCCCCAGCCGACGTTCCCGGAGCAGCAGCAGCAGGGGCCCGGCCTCGCGAAGGACATGGACCCGCCGCCGGACCACGGCGAGCAGACCTACCGCGGCAGCGGGCGGCTCGTCGGGCGCAAGGCGCTCGTCACCGGCGCCGACAGCGGCATCGGCCGCGCCGTCGCGATCGCCTTCGCGCGCGAGGGCGCCGACGTGCTGCTGACCTACCTGCCCGAGGAGGAGAAGGACGCGCAGGAGGTGGTCCAGCTCGTCGAGCAGGCGGGCCGCAGGGCCGTGGCCGTGCCCGGGGACCTGACGGACGAGGCGTTCTGCAGCGAGCTGGTCGCCCGCGCCGTCGCCGAGCTCGGCGGGCTCGACGTGCTGGCGAACATCGCCGGCAAGCAGCAGGAGGTGCCGGCGATCGCCGAGCTCACGACCGAGCAGTTCGACGAGACGTTCAAGACGAACGTGTACGCCCTGTTCTGGCTGTGCAAGGCGGCGCTGGAGCACATGCCGGCCGGCGGGAGCATCATCAACACCTCGTCGATCCAGGCCTACCAGCCGGCGCCGATCCTGCTCGACTACGCCTCCACCAAGTCCGCGATCAACACGTTCAGCAAGGCCCTCGCGCAGCAGGTCGCCGAGCGGGGCATCCGCGTCAACGTGGTCGCGCCCGGCCCGGTCTGGACGCCGCTGCAGGTCGTCGGCGGCCAGCCCACGGAGAAGCTGCCGGAGTTCGGCGGCGAGACGCCGTTCGGCCGGGCCGGACAGCCCGCCGAGCTCGCCGCCCCGTACGTGTTCCTGGCCAGCCAGGAGTCGAGCTACGTCAGCGGCGCGACCCTCGCGGTGACGGGCGGCATGCCGACCCCGTGAGCGGCAGGACCCCGGTCCGGCAGGACGGCTACGCCCCGCTGCGGGACTACCTCGGCACCGGCGACGGACGCTCGATCGCGCTCGTCGCCCTCGACGGCTCGGTCGACTGGTGGGCGCTGCCCGACATGGACAGCCCGCCGGCGTTCGCCGCCCTGCTCGACCCGGACGGGGGCGGCCGGATCCGGCTCGCGCCCGTGCAGGAGTGCACCGCCGAGCACCGGTACGCCGGCGACACCAACGTCGTCGAGACGGTCTTCACGACCGACACCGGCAGCGTGCGCGTGACCGACGCGCTCAACTCCGGCGTCGCCGGGCGGCTGCCGTGGAGCGAGCTCGGTCGGCGCGTGGAGGGCCTGTCCGGGACGGTGCAGATGGCCTGGCAGGTGGCGCCGGGCAGCGCACTCGGCACGCGGAGCCCGTGGGCGCGCTCGAGCGAGCGCGGACCGGTGCTGCAGGCCGGGGACGTGGCGATCGGCGTGCGCTGCTCGGGGGTGGGGGAGCCGCAGGTCGGGGACCGGGAGGTCTCCGGGACCTTCGAGGCGGTGGCCGGCTCGCGGGGGCTGCTCGGCGTGGTCGCCACCGCCGACGAGCCGCTGCAGCTGCCCGCGCCGGCGGCGATCGACGGGCGCATCGACCGCACGATCGCGGGCTGGCAGGAGTGGTCGGACACGTTCTCCTGGGACGGGCCGTGGCCGGAGGCGGTGCGCCGCAGCGCACTGGCCCTCAAGCTCCTGCTGCACTCGCCGACCGGGTCGATCGCGGCCGCCGCGACCACGTCGCTGCCGGAGCGGCTGGCCGGCGGCAAGAACTGGGACTACCGCTACACCTGGGTGCGCGACACCGCGTACACGCTCGACGCCTTCGTGCGCTGCGAGCTGCACGAGGAGGTGCACGCCGCGGTCGCGTGGCTGCTCACGACGGTGGCGCGGCACGGCCCGCAGCTGCACCCCTTCTACTGCCTGGACGGCAGCCTCCCGGGGGGAGCCCGGGAGCGCGACGTGCCCGGCTACCGGGGCAGCCGCCCGGTGGTGGACGGCAACGCGGCCGCCGCACAGCTGCAGCTCGGGCCGTACGGCGACCTGTTCCAGACCGTGCTGCTGTGCGTGCAGGAGAGCCACGTGCTCGACACCGGCACGCAGCGGCTGCTGGCGGACCTCGCCGACCGGTGCTGCGACGACTGGCAGCGCCGCGACGCCGGGATGTGGGAGCTGCCCGACGAGCAGCACTACACGATCTCCAAGATGAGCTGCTGGCAGGCGCTGGACCGGGCCGCGCGGCTGTGCGAGCTCGGCGAGCTGCCGGGTGACGGGCAGCGCTGGCGGGCCGAGGCCGCGCGCGTGCACGCGTGGGTCGAGGAGCACTGCTGGTCCGAGCGGCAGCAGGCGTACACCATGTGCGCCGGCGGCGAGGAGCTCGACGCGGGCGTGCTGCTGGCCGCGCGGTTCGGGTTCGACCGCGGCGAGCGGATGGCGGCTACGGTGCGCGCGGTGTGCAGCGAGCTCGGGGCCGACCCGTGGCTGTACCGCTACACCGGCATGCCCGGGCACGAGGGCGCCTTCCTCGCCTGCACCTTCTGGGCGGTGGAGGCGCTGGCGTTCACCGGGCAGCGGGAGCAGGCCTGCGCCCTGATGGAGCGGGCGCTCGGGCAGCTCGAGGACGTCCCCCTGCTTCCCGAGATGATCGACCCGGACACCGGGGAGCTGCTCGGCAACCTCCCGCAGGCGCTCAGCCACCTGGCGCTCATCAACGCGGCCAGCGCGGTCGCCGAGACGCGCGGCTGAGGCAGCTCCGTGAGCACGCAGGTGACAGGGACCGGCCGGCTCCGGCACTCGGCGCGCGACGCGCTGCGCGGCCGGGTCGCGTCCGACCCCGGCCTGCTGCGGCTGCGGCTCGCCCTGCGGGCCGTCGTCGCCGTGGCGCTGTCCTCGGCGGTGCTGCACCAGCTGGGTCCCGCCGTCGGGCTGCCGTCGGTCGTCGCCATGCTGCTGGGCGGCATGGTCGGGATGAACGGCTCGTTCGCCGCGTCCAGCCGGACCCCCCGCGACGCCGCCCTCACGCTGTGCGGCTTCCCGGTGGCGGCCGCCGCGGGAGCGACGCCCGCCGCGCTCGCCGCCGGCCACCCCACCGTGCACCTGGTCGGCTTCGTCGTCGTCATGGTCGCCGCGGTGTTCGTCCGGCGGTACGGACCCCGGTGGTTCAACTGGGGGATGATGGCCTGGTTCGCGTACTTCTTCGCGACCTTCATCGGCATCACGCCTCCGCGGCTCGCAGCGCTGCTCGCGGTCGTCGTCACCGCGACCGCCTGCCTGGTCCTGGTCGTCACCGTGCTGCTGCCCGAGCGCCCCGCGGCCCTGCGCACGGCCGCCTCCCGCAGCTTCCAGGCCCGCGTCGCCGCGCTCGCCGAGGCGGCCGGCCAGGTCGTCTCCGGGCAGGTCCGGCCGGCGCGCGCGGCCGCGGTGCTGCACGCCCGCAGCTTCCGCCTGGTCGAGGCGGCGCTGATCCTGGACGGCCAGCTCGCCGACACCGACAGCCGCCCGGCCGCCGGCATCCGCCGGGGGCTGCTGGAGGCCGAGCTCGCCGCGGAGGAGCTGGCCCGGGCGGTCGGCGACCTGCAGGCCGACCGCCTGCCCGGGCCTGCGCGGGACGGGCTGGCCGGCGCGCTGCAGGACCTCGCCCACGAGCGCTACCCGCAGGCCCGGGAGCGCGCCGGTGCGGTGCGCGCCTCGGTCGGCCCCGACGTGCCCGACGAGCTCGCGGGCCACCTGCGCGACGCCGCGTCCGCGGTCGTCCGGCTGGCCAGGGTGCTGGACCGGCCGGCCCCGGAGGCGCCCGGCCACGTGAGCTCCTACGAGCCCGCGGTCGCGCTGTACCTCGGCAACCTGCCCGGCGTGGCCGGCTCCGTCGGCGACGTCCTGGCCGGCGGGCGGCTCGGCTGGTCGCTCAACACCCGGCTGTGCGTGCAGACCGCGGTGGCCGCGCCGCTGGCGCTGCTGCTCGGCCAGCAGCTGTCCGCCCAGCGCTACTACTGGGCCGTGCTGGCCTGCTTCCTGGTGCTCACCGGCACCTTCACGACCGGCGAGGCCACCGCCAAGGGGGTCAACCGGGTGCTCGGCACGCTCGGCGGGCTGGTGTCGGCGACGGTGGCGGTGCACCTCACCGGCCGCAACGACGCGGCGATCGTCGCCGTGATGCTGGTCTGCGTCTTCCTCGGGCTGTACTTCTTCCGCGTGTCGTACGCCCTCATGGCCTTCGCGCTCACGACCGTGATGGGCGAGCTGTACGCCGTGCTGGAGGAGTTCACCGACAGGCTGCTCCTGCTGCGGCTCACCGAGACGGCGGTGGGAGCCGGCGTCGCGGTCGCGGTCGTCCTGCTGGTGCTGCCCATCCGGACGGCGGACGCCCGCGCCGCGGCCCAGGCCGGGCTGCTGCGCCAGCTCGCGCTGCTGCTCGGCGACGTGGGGGAGCGACTCGCCCGGCCCGGCCACAGCTCGGACCTGCTGTTCGACACCCGCCGGCTGGACGCGAGCCTGCACCAGCTGGCCCTGGTCACCCGGCCGGGCGCGGGCGCCGCCTTGACCGGGCTGTCCCGGCAGTCCGCCCTGGAGGCGGTGCAGGGCTGGACCGAGGTCGCCTACCGGGCGCGCAGCCTCGCGCTGGCGGTCGGCCAGGTGGAGCCCGGCAGCCTGCCCGCGCTCGCCGCGCGCTGCGAGGCCGTGCGGCGGCGCTGCGAGGGCGAGGACCCCGGGCCGGTCGAGGTGGCGAGGTCCCTGCACGCGTCGGACGTGGCCCGGTTGCTCGAGGAGCTCGACGAGGCCGTGGCCGCGCTGGACCGCGAGGGCGTCTCCGCGGGCTGAGGTCGTGGGCCGCGTTCGAACCTCCCGCGGCCGGCGTGATCCTGGTCGCAGGCGGAACACCCCGGCGCCCGGCCGGGTTCGGGGGCAGCAGGTGTGCGTCTCCAGCCGGGAGCGTCCGAGCCCCTGCCGGAGGCCCCTGCATGTCCGTCGCCCAGCTCGCCCCGCCGGGCACCGCCGCCCCCGCCCGCACCCTGCCGGTGTGGCTCAGCCTGACCGCGCTCGCCCTGGGCGGGTTCGGCATCGGCACCACCGAGTTCGCGACGATGGGCGTGCTGCCGGACGTCGCCGGCGACCTCGGCGCCACGATCCCGCAGGGCGGGCACCTGGTGTCGGCGTACGCGCTCGGTGTGGTCGTCGGGGCGCCGCTGCTCGCCGTGATCGGCGCGCGGCTGCCGCGCAAGGCCCTGCTGCTGTGCCTGCTGGCAGCCTTCACGGTCGGCAACGCCCTGTCGGCGCTCGCGCCCTCGTTCCTCACGCTGGAGCTGGCCCGGTTCGCCAGCGGCCTGCCCCACGGCGCGTACTTCGGCATCGCCTCGATCGTGGCCGCCTCGCTGGTCCCCGACGAGCGCCGGGCCCGCGCGGTCGCCCGCGTCATGCTCGGCCTCACCGTGGCCAACGTCGTGGGCGTCCCGCTGGCCACGCTGCTCGGCCAGCAGCTCGGCTGGCGCAGCACGTACCTCGCGGTCGCCGTGATCGGCCTGCTGGCCATCGCGTCCATCGCCCGCTTCGTGCCGCGGATCGCCGCCCTGCCCGGCGCGAGCCCCCGCCGTGAGCTCGGCGCGCTGCGCCGCCCCCAGGTGCTGCTCACCCTGCTCGTCGGGGCGGTCGGCTTCGGCGGCTTCTTCGCCGTCTACAGCTACATCACCCCGACGCTCACCGAGGTCTCCGGCTTCGCCGAGGCGGGCGTGCCGATCGCGCTGGCGCTGTTCGGCATCGGCATGACCGCGGGCACCGAGATCGGCGGCCGGCTGGCCGACGGCTC
>Ga0210040_10003027_pt1 | contig 23075 bp, 19 predicted proteins | sample CryGeyCG12114_NA_FD_185462 | JGI IMG/M metagenome (GOLD analysis project Ga0210040, IMG submission 185462) | Groundwater microbial communities from aquifer - Crystal Geyser CG19_WC_8/21/14_NA (SPAdes) (version 2) | ecosystem: Environmental > Aquatic > Deep subsurface > Groundwater | place: USA...
CAGTCATAACAACTGGTTCCGTTGGTGCAAGTGAGATTGCGGGTGAATATCAAAGAGGTTAAGAGCAGACTACTATGCTTGGATACAGATGCCACACGGGCAACAGCCATGCATTGATATCTGCCTTATCTGATTGATGGATGATGAGCCGTACCGATGCTGCAGACTGAAAAGGAATTGATTTGTGGAAAGTGCGACGGTGGAAGGCTCTCCTCGGCTTGCCTGAAGAGGGAGATATGGGTCAGCTCCTCTATTACATGACAGTGCTGCCGCTCTGGTTCAATCAACCAGCGGTTGCCCGTCATCATTCTCTGTGGGCGACTGCGATGATGGCTAGACGCCTCATTCGCTGGTTGTTCCAGACGTAAGCGTATCAGCGGAGCACGACAGACCCGAAGTGTTGTCCCTGCCCAATCCATGCCTCTCTCAACACGGCCTTGCCTGTCGGCCGATTCTCCTTCAGAATGTCTCTAAAAACGCTGCTTGATTGATTCTACTTAGCTTCGACGTAACCTGAACGCAATCGCACCACCCATTGCAGCTGCAGCTGTAACAATCACCGTGCTGCGGACCAGAGCGATCTTAACGCGATTGCCAAGAGTGCGCTCTATGTTCGCGTTGAATTGTTGACCCGCAGCATTGCCATGAGGAAAAGGTTCCTCTGGTACAGGCTTGCCCAGGAACTCACACAATGGCCCCCATCCGTCCTCAACTGACCAGTTTATATACTCCTTGCCGTTACGTTGGCACGATTCTTCCAGCTTTTCATAGTGAGCAAGGTGTGCCTCTTTGCCATAACGACCATAGTCACCCTTGGCCCACTCAATCAGACTCAAGTGATAGGTCCTCCACAGCCAGTACAGCGTCCCATCAAACCAGCCACACCACCACAGCAAAGGGCTGAAAGCTGCAATCGCCGTCCCTTGCATACTGCGGTACCACGCATCTATCTGCCGGCGATTCAGGACGATCTTAGCGTCCGGATACGCGAGCATCAACTCTTCTCCGAACATATTGGCTGGCGCATCTGTGATAGCCTCACGGTCGCCAAGAACTGTGTCGAACTTGGCGGCGGTCAAACCAGGTAGGAAGCTCATACGGTCATATCCCCCCTTCGCAAACTTTCGTTTGAGCCAAGGGATCCAAAAAGCGACGTCTTCAGGCGAACCACCGGAGATTTCCCAACCATGGTACACGCCGCGGTATCCAAGCATAACGAGTGCTTGACGAAGAGAGTCTGTGCCGGAGCGTGAGAGGCCGAGGGCAAGCACTTGCATTTTGCGATCGGTACGCTGTTTGCTGGGAGCGTTCACGGGATAGATCGCAGACCACAGCCGGTCTTGTGGGTGAGAGATATCGGCACCCATAGGGGATGACATTGCGAGGTCGGCACCAAGGTCGGTGACGCTTGACGACGTGAACTACGGCGCCCTGGTCACGACTGCTTGTATTGCTGCAGTGAGCTAGTAGAGGCCGCAAGCTCCAAAGGTAACTAGAACTCAGATGACCAACATCTAACGACGATGATACCAAGAACGAGAACGGGACCGCGAGCTGGATGGTTCTACTTGCTTTCAATCTGTACGATCAGGCGATCCTGTACTTATGTTCGTCGGCTAATGATACCGAAACAGACTGAGAAGCAGCTCCTTGTCGTGTTTCAGATCCCGCATACACCGTTACATAATGCATAACGCCTCGGTTACTAGGCCTGCAGCTCGCGAAGGACCTGCCGTGGTGAACCGTGAGCTCTCATTGCCAGCGCACATGCGACAGCAGTTTTAGCGCAAGCGTGGCTGCAGTAACTCACGACCTCGGGACGCACGCGTTACCAACTTACGCCAATCAATAATTAAATTAAGCGAGACGCGTCCCAATCGCGTTCGTTTCGGCAGGGGACCTCCGACCTGTAGATAATCTTCGTGTACATCGCAGAGATCAGACCAGACCATTGCAAAGCTCAAACAGTCTAGCTTCTATCCGTTCTCGCTCCTGCCATAACCCAGCAATGTCGTCGGGGCCCGCCAGCATGGACTACTTCCGCACCCGCGCACGAGCTTATTCGAAACCGACAATAGAAGAGCTTAGGATGCTCGAGTACCTAAAATTCCAACCCCAGTTCCAATTCCAATTGACGCCGGACCAGTATGCCCAGCACCGAGAACCGAGACAAGTAATGTTCTGCGACCTCACACAGTTCGGAACTGGGCTGCCCACGCCCGAGGACAGCGAGATGAGCGGAACGGAGAACGTCGAACCCTGGATCCAGCCTCAGCAACAACCACAACCACTGTCGCCTACAACACCGTCACTCACAGCTTTGACTCCGCACGAACCACCCTCTCACATATCCCCGCGGCGCCCCACCAAGCGCAAACACCTAGCAGATATCGACGCCAACATCCCCACGCAGTCCCCGCGCCCAAAAAGGCCCAGACGCGACCAACACCAACACCAACGCACGCTTCCGCCGCACGAACCAACATCAGACGACAAAACCACCTGCATGAATTGCGGCCGCTGCTTCGCGCCCCCGGGTAACCGGCACAACTGCATCTACCACCCAGGCTCATGGATACGTGCGCCGCGGACCCCCGGCTACTGGTCATGCTGTAGATCCTCTCTCACAGATTGCGGATGTCTGGTCTCGAGGCATCGCGGCGGTCTACCACCGAGGGGTGGAGGGCGCGCTGCGACGGGGCTCCCAGGGCAGCATTCGCAGTTCGCGATCATGTATCGTAGTGGGTCGCTGGGACGGGGGCATGACTCGGACATGACATGCTCGTGCTCTGACGGTTAGTGAGGTGGCCGCAATCAGAACTTCGTATACGAGTACCTTACGGGTGGCATCTTGCGTGATCCTGAAGGTATGGGAAAGCGAGGCGTTAGCGAACACTTGGTATTGACCTTGTACATAGTGTGACTCTTATGTATTAGCATCTAGAATATAGACAGCCCATGATTGGAGTTGGAAAGAAGGTACTTTGAGCAGTGGCTTGACAGAGGTTCCTGACATCTTAATGCTCATGCAGCTAGATGCAGCCATCTCAAAGCAGTTGCACGGTTGTCGCGCTTGAGTACGTTTGCAACAACTGTGGCCAAAATTATGCACAACCACCACAAATGCCAACCTCAAAAGGCACTACATGGCGTCCAATTGCAGGTCCAATTTCCGACAAGTCATCTCGTGCCCGATCCTTTTTCACCAAATTGACATCCCACCATTCCATCCATGTCTGCGCTGGCGTAACATAGAGCCTCTTGCACCAAGCACACCGCCGGTCGCCGTCGCCTTGTGCAGTATTCAAGTCCTTCAGCATGTTGTTGATGTTGACAGGCGCATCATCTAGCATCAGTGGCGATAGGTCCCGCTTCGAGTTGTTAAGCTTCGATAGCTGGCGAAGGACAATTTCCGAAAGAGACGGTACTTGGCGTTGTGAAGTGCCGTCCAAGTCACTGCGTGGTTCGCTTGTAGCGAGTTGTTGGAGGATCAGATGGTAGTCTTCGTCCGACCGCTTGGGATCCCTGACCATGGTATGCAGCGACGGTCTGCTAGACAGTCGTGATCTCTGTTCCCTCACGTCTCTCTGCGCCTCTGTGTATGTGAGCCATGGGTTGGGTTCGCTCAACAGTTCGGTTAAACGGCAGTTGATCATCAATTCCAGCACTTCCACGGGAAGGGATTGCAGTTTATTCCCGGAAATGTTCAGCGTCTCCAGTTTCGACAGATTTCTTATCCCGGGCGGCAGGCGCGTCAGCTTGTTCTGCCGTAGACTGAGCAATCGCAGATTGCCGAGCTCGAGTAGTGGTTGGGGAAATTGCCTCAATACATTGTTGGATAGGTACAGGCGTGGGCGTGCTACTAAGGAGTCGAAATGCATCTGTGCCGCAGGATCGTCTTTGATCATGGTTGATAGCTCTCGAAGCTCCAGCGGAAGCGAGTCCAGGCCCATACCCGATAAATCCACATCCTCTTTGCTCTCATCGAGACAATCGCGCACAATCGAGAGGACAATGTCGTGCTTTGGATCGCGACGGATGGATCTCCTTGCGGAGTGTGGTGTCAGCGGTGACATGTTTTCGAAGGTCAATGCGAGCTTGGAGGGAGCCATGACCGGCGTGCGTGGCGCTGGTGCGGCCTTTGGCGTAACCGCGTCCTGTCTTTGTGCCTCCATCAGCTCATTTCCAAAGCTCGAATCGGAGCTGAACTCGGCATTGCTGCTGCCGTCGTCACTGTTCATGAAAATCCCTGAGTCGAAGTTACGCGTAAATTGTCGCTTCTTCACCCTGTGACTGCTCCCATTGCTGCTTGATGCTCTGCTCCCAGCGATCGTCCTCGAGATCTTCTCACCCCACCAAGTGCCTGCATATGTCTTCTTGCGCCTTCTCTTACTGCCTGAGTAATTCTCTGCGTCCGGAGTCTCGTCGCTTGAGAACAAGGCCGGATCAGAAGATGTGTGAAATGTATTCGAAAGCGTGTCGTCCTCCAAAAGCTCATCACTGCGCATTGACCGCTTGCGTGAGTTGAGTCGAAACAGTTGTGGCTTGGGAAGTTGTGGTTCATCTCGAACCAGCGGAAGCATCGGGAGCTGGAGGTCCTCTTCTTCCATCTTGAGTATATCTACTAAGGCAGGGTGGCGCGCAGTTTGGTCAAGAGGTTGTGATTTGTGCTTCGAAACGAATGACTGTATTTATGACGTGTGGGGCACAGGGTAACAAGGTAGTAGGTGCAAGGTGCAGACCTTCAGCTGTACACCGCGACCGTTAAGGATGGTAAAAGTCCCGTTGCTCGCGTGCAAGAGGGAAAGTTGCTGACAGGGAAGGCACGATGATGTCAAATCTGGGACGCGTCGGAAGGTGGACAGCTAAGACGTGTTGTTTACCCGAGGCGTTTGTCTGACTCAGCAGGTGGAAACCAGCAAGGGCACGAGCCTACAGCACGGATACGCTCGACGACAGAAAGTTAGGTGGTCTACAGCGAGGCTTCGCTTGATGGTGAAGGTATAGGTAACATTCGTTTTATAGACCACTACCCATCCTAGGATTTGAATTCCACCAAACCATCCAGCCAACACCACCACTAAGTACATGAATTGCATAACGCTATTATGCTGGATTCTATGCTTGTGATATCGGCTTCGTTGGGGACTCTATCGTGCCATCTGTGTGCAAAAAAGAAGTACCATGCTGGCGAAAACTGCAGCATGTAAAGGGAAATAAGTTCGGGGTATCTCAAGAAAGTTATGCATGTATCCTGATTGGCAGCATTCCAAACCCACGCTGGGGTCAACTGCATCTCTTTTGATCAGGTTGAGTCCTTGCTGCGAACCTCTGTGCGCTCCAGGCGACGCTCTCTGGGCGGGGTTTGTTGTAAGTTATGATCTCGCTGAGGTCGTGGAAAGTGTATGTGCAATGAAGTAGAGCTCAACAGCATCTGCTGGAGGATGTGGCTCATATCGCAAGCTGCCGAATCGATCGGCAGATTTGAGAACGATGCCTTTGGCGATGCTATCTTAGTCTAGAACAGACCATATACCACAGCACCAATACCAGCTAGAGCGGCGATGCCATCCAATCCAAGTGCCGTAGCTGCGCCGGTTGAAAATGTTGCGATGGGTGCGGTGGTGCTGCTGGCAAGCGGAGCAAACGTTGCGCTGGCAGGCTTTGAGTACGCGCTTGTTGTGACATTCGTCGTGACCGTGGCAATGATGCTAGATGCGGCGGTGGTAGAAGAGTATGAAGTCATAGTCATCGTCTCATTGGCGTGTAGAAGGACTTTCGTTATGGTAGTCACTGGCTGATCGGGGGCCCAATTATCCCATGGACCCGTTTCCGCAAATGCGAGGGTAGATGATGCAACCACAGTTGCGACGACCGTAGGCAGACGCATCTCGTGTGAGTTGATTTGGGTTTGGCGCCCAGCGTATTCGATGACGTTGGCTGCTGCTTTCGCTGCAGCTTCTGGGGTGCGCAAGAGTTCTTGAAGTTGCGACTTGCGATGAAGGAGTGACTATAGTTAGGCCGGCCTGGAGGTAGCCAGGAACTGGGACGACTCACAAACGGAGTCTGAAACGTTCTGTGAAGCAAAGAGTGACCACGAGCTTTACATCAAAGAAAGAAGAAACGCTGACAAGCAGGCTGGACGTAAGGGTGTATTTAGTGGCGTTTGGTGTTTGCTCGACGTTGTACCTACGCTGGAAGACTGCATCTTGCACTATCCCACCTAGACGCTGGTGTGCTACACGGACTGTCTGGGCAAGGCGATCTTGCAAGATTACCCCTTCTGGACAGAGCAGGCACATCGCGTTAGTGAGGTGTTGGCAGCGAGGATTGGGTACAGTGAAGGGAACACGCAAGCAATCTCGCAAAGCGCGTGACTAGCATCACTGGTGAAGTTTGGGTCAAGACCAGAGATGCAGTTTGTTGTGTAATTGGCTAAATCGGCCAACCCATGAGCACCCACATTTTGGTCTGAGCTAGGGCGCTAGAAAGTCTCCCAATGGTCAGAATCCCTACTGGCGCCGGGTGTCAACAGGGGGGTTGGCCCTTGCAGAACCCCAAATTTCGTGCACGCAGGAATTGCTACATCTTATCATGAATCGCAAGCGGCGTTTTGCCGAGAGTAGTGAAGACTGTGTCAATTGCTGGAGCCTATGGCACTCGCTGCTTCCCACGATGTGAGGAGGTCACAAACTTGATGCTATCGAAAGTGCCAGACATGGTGTGCGCGCGAACTCAGAAGCAAAGTCATTATAGGTAATTGTCCTTTGATACGTGGCGCTAAGTACATGAGCTTGTGACACTGCGTAATGGTTGATTAGTGAATTATGAATCCGCGAACTAATCTGCATTTGCAACCGTCCGTCCTCGTGTTGCACCGAACCTCTCTACCTCGCGACAGCGCCTGCTTGTCCTCCATGGTGGCATTCGTAGTGTTCATCATGTGACCGAGTCTCGGCATATGAGTGCTTTAGTTGTTGGATATCTTCGTACATTTATACCCGGCTGTCATGAGACCGCAATATCTAGACATTGTCCATAGTAGCTGAATCATTGTGAGCTGGGTCGATGTTGTTGTTGTTGTTCTGCTGAGAGCCGGGTGCACGCCTCTCGCCGCCATGCACCTGCTCAGTTGGCTCATCAATGTACAGACCAAGTCGAGCAATGTCAATATTGCGGTTACCCCAGAGCAGAAGAGCGCCGAGAATGGGCTTTGTCGCAAACATCGAGAATCTTGGAACGTAAGCGTTAGTAACGGGGTAGGGGAGAGGGACGAGCGATCAAGAGAAGTGAGTGGTGCGTATAGGGGACGAAGTGTGATGAACAAGTGAAGGTGACAGGGTGAAGGTTTGGTGATGCTGCAGCGTGCCCAGAACGACTTCATCTGTAGAAGACTGCTTCTGAGTCAGATGAGATGACATTACCACCTTCGCATAGACCCCAGAAGATTGGGTACGAGAAACCAAAGGAAGATTGTTCAGACACCGCGACATGTGAAAATCTTCTCGATGGCCTTGCCAAGTGCACGAGCATGGGCGCGGCCCTCAAATATAACAGTATGGGCCATGAAGAAGAATGCGGCGCTGCTAAATGAATACTAAGCCCACTTGTAGCTGGTTTGCACCAACGAGGCCGGTCACAACCATGACCTCGTTGATAAGCATGGTGGGGACGTAGGTCAGTGTTGGCAGTCCACAGGTCAAGAGTAGGCCGAAGGGCAGAAGTGATGTGGTCACGAACCAATCGATATATCGGACGTAGGAGATTTGCCGTGTGATACCAGCAACCACGGGATCTGGTCGAAAGCACTCGACTGCAACGGCGGTCTAGCCCAAGGTTGAACCCATGGAGAAACACACGACAGTGGCGACTAGCGTAATCGCAGCCGTAATGTGATAGAAGAGTCGTTCACTTCGGGGCTCGGTGAAAGCTAAGCCTAGGGATACCAAGATGGCAACGCCCGTGTTCGCTGTCACTGTGTAGTACTATCATAATGTCAGTTTGCGACACCAAGTGTAGCAACGCTGGAAACGTACCCAGTCGCTCCCATGAGTCGTGATGCGGATACCGGCGTGCACCGTATTGGCGAAGTCATTGACGTCCAGCGCGCTTCTTCTCTCTGTAGGGTACTCAAGATTGCGGCGAGGCTGGCACATAGGCCTGCGCATGCTGAAGACCTGGGAAGGGTAGTATAGTTACTTGCAATCCGATGACCGAAAAAGCCAGCTCTGGAAGAGATTGTCTTGCGGTTCACATCCAGAAACGTACAGAGTACAAAAAGGAGACAATGACGTTGCTGAATCACTGTACATCTCAAAGTTGCCCAAAGCTTCAGGGGAGCGGCGGGGAGTCAGTCTGCTGAGATCTCATATAGTGAGTCATTGCCCTGCGTGCCATACATCAACCGACGGCATGCTTGACAGAGATAAGCTCACTCCCGCGTGCTTATTTCAACCGATGAGGCTCGGATGAAAAAGTGGGCGATATGAGAAAGACATCTCCCGCCAGCAACAATAGTAACGCTATCGCATGGTGGACATGTACTCGTCGACCATCGATGAACCCGTTGTAGCAGGCTCTCAGACATGGCATAACCGACGTCCCTTTGACTCTGTCCGTCACAACGAAGCACCTGTAAAATGTTGGCATATCCATGGCGTGCACTTGGAGAGCTCCGAGCCCATGGTGAGACTCTAGCCAGGCCGAGGGGCCCTCAGTAGTCGCATACATCTGCGAAAACATGATTCACCGTTTGAGAGGTTCCGTGCCTGGTTCCCGTAATGATACATCCCACTGGCAATTGATTGTTCAGTAGTACTGTATTCTATACTTTAGCCTCGTATCCTTGCGCTTCGTAAGCCCATTTCTTACTTAGCATTTCCCTCGATCGTAGAAGTACTGGACATAAGCTCGAAGGTAAGTACAACAAGCTAAAGACGTACCTCGATCGGATATTATGTAACTTCTTAGCCTCCGACAGGGAAAGGGCACACTTTGAAGCTCAGTACAGAGGCTGTAAACCATCTGCGATGAGCTGTTCGCATAGGGTGGACACCGTTCTGCTTGTATGATCAATGGTAGCATACTCGTACAATAATTTATTGAACGGAGACTTAGGCAGCCTCGTGATGAGTCAGCAGATCGTTCAGAGTGGTGGTCGATCCATGCACGATCTACAGGTCTGGATCGTAAACAACAAAAGCTGTGGAATAGTGGGCCTGGTCTTGATTGTCATCTGAAAGCTGCAGACTGCAAACCGCCTTTCAGTATAGGGAGTACGTTAACCTAATACGGATAGTGCTCGGGACGTCTTCTGTACTAGCATGCTCGCCTTTTACCCGGTAGTGCCGATGTTTGGATCTCGCTGAACCTTCAGCAGCCGCTGTGCAGCAAGGTCACAGACTCGCATCACGGTCTGAAATTCGTTGGCAGCTGCGAATCTTTCAGGAGGGCGCCGTGACAAGCTTCAAGCTTGAGGGACTATTACTACCATCGAGAAATATTGGAGGATTGCATGCGCTCATGTTTCGCGGAAGATACGGGTATCGGTAGAATCCGTAGAGCCGCAGGAGCCGCCGGCGGCATATTCGGGAGTCGGTCTTCAGTCCCGGCAAACTGAGAGGTAGGGATGTGTCAGAGTGGTGACGAACTCACACGTTAGTCATATTCACATGCACGACGCGCTAACGGATCTGGACTAGCTTCCACCACTTCCACCTGGATTAACGAGATTATGCTAGCTGAATCGAGCCGCCCGGCGTGCTGCTTTTCGGAACACCAGCCACAACTTTTGATTTGATGTTGAAGGGGAGGAGTCCTCAGATTAAACAATCCTGCCGTCTATCGAAAATTAGGTGAAACCTATCTACTTTGTTTCGAGAAAAACAACAAACACAAGACCATCACCAGCGTGGCCAAACCAAAGAGCACAGTCCTCGTCAAGTCATACGGTATAGACCCTTCCTTGTCCAGAGAACTCACCACCCTCCTCTTGTGTGTGCCAGGTGCCCAAGGCTTCATCATGCCATAATCGTCAAGTATCTGGTCAGATGTGATCTTGCTTCCAGCCAGAACGATTGGCACGCCGGTACCTGGATGAGTGCTGGCGCCCACAAAGTAGAGTGCGGATATCTTGTCGTGTTTAGTGTTTGGTCTAAATGCCAACACATTGAAGAATGAATGGCTTAAGCCAAGGATTGCCCCTTTGTCCAGGTTGAATTTCTCTTTCCAGGTCGCTGGAGTGTTGAGTAGTTCGCTCGCTATATGCGCTTTCAAATCAGCGCCTGTGCGAGCTTTTATAGTATCGCACACAGCATTTCGTGCCTTGGACACCATGGCATCCCAATCCTGCTGTGAACTCGGATTGAGCCCAGCTTTCGCTTCTCCTTCCAGAAGATGCCCACAAGGCACCAAGACCACCACTGTGTCCTTGCCGGCAGGTGCTGCACTGTCATCCACTCGAGTCGGAACATGTACATAGAACGATGGCTCTTTTGGTATCAGTTGTCGTTTGAAGATATCGTCGAAGCTATCCTGATAGTCATCTGCCAGAAAGACGTTATGAGCGTTTAGTTGCGGTATAATAGTGTCCATTGCCCAGTAGAAGGAGATGCTCGCGCATGAACTGGGCTTCTTGTCGAGGGCTGTTGCTTTAGAAGACGACGGCAGCAGATTCTTGTACGCATATACCAGATCCGCATTCATCAAAACGATGTCAGCCTTCAAAGTTTCGCCATTTTCTAACCTGACGCCCGTGGCTCTTTGGTTGCGGTCATCTACGATGACTTCAGTGACCGAGGTATTGAATCGATATTCGACGCCGAAACGTTCACCGACTTTGACCAGCGCGTCGAGGATCTTGTGGAAACCGCCACGAGGGTACCTGTCAATGTTAGCAAACCGTACTGTCCATGCAGACCTCGACCTACCAGATGCCTTCTGCAAGTTCAGTGTATTGCAACAGACTATATGTGCCAGGTGCTTCGAACGGACTCATGCCCATGTACATGCTCCCGAACGTGAACGCCCGTCTTAGTCGTTCCGTGTGGAAATAACGCGCAGATCGATTCCATATGCTCTCGAACGGGTGCAATGCGCTAAGGTATCTCAGGAAGTCAGGCCGCACCATGCTCAGCAGACTTGTGAAGTTTCGGCGTAGCACATAAGTGATGCTCGCTTCGTAGTGGACATGCGCCTCTTGAAGCCACGCAAGATATCGTTCGAAGCCATCCTTTCCCTCCCACTTTTCAATCTCTTTCTTCATGCGCGCTGTGTCCGTCGACAGTTCTACCATCTCGCCGTCGCCGAACCAGAGGTTGTAGTTGGGATCACATTTTAGCAGCTCGACTCCTTCCGCTTCTATTGAAGTGTCCAGGTCGTTGAACACTTCCTGGAAGAGATCTGGCAGCAACAGTAGTGACGGGCCTTGGTCAAAGCGATAGCCATTGTGGTGTATCAGACTGCACCGACCGCCTGAGTGATCGTTCTTCTCGACAACAGTCACCCGAAATCCAGCTTTGGCAAGACGTGCTGCGCTTGCGATTCCACCAGCTCCGGCACCTACTGATTGTCAGCATGATGTTGCGCTGCCAAAGTAGCTAGTCTCTAGCAATCGTAAAGTACTCACCGACAACTATAACACTCCTGGGCTTCTCCATCTTGCTGTTGTATTGTCTGCACGTATTGATGGGATATGTTGAAACTAAGTCCACGACCTGCGTAGTATGCAAATCGTGGCGACGCGCGATCACATGCAAGAGAAACGCTGTGTCAAAGCATCGCATACATCATGACTTTCCGTTGGTGCCATTGGCAGCTCCGCCAGGATCGTTCTCTCGCCGATTCGCACATGAACGTGGCTAACCAATAGGCTAGTGTTAAGGACTGTGGCCTTTTGTCACCGGCGCGCGTTGAGCGTTACTTAACATTATTCTCGAAAGCCCAAAGTTGACCATCTTACTAGATTTAAGAATTGTCGGAGATGCGATCGTTTCTGCTACTAGTAGCTGACGCCATTCACACGGGGAATATCTCCGAGATCCATCCGATCTGGCCAAGAGGATTATCCTTGTCGCCTGCAAGGTACCAGATGGCATCATGAGGAACACAACAACAAGCCTTGCCACCGCGGCGACTGATTACTATTCTAACTTTGAAAGTCCCTACACCAGTGAACTTCAGAGGGCATCAGAAGCGAGTCATACGCTGCCTCTATGCCCGGCCATCGTGGTCCATCCAATCCACACTCGACGCATCTTCGGCACACTCGCTCGGCCTGCTTTACCACCACCAGCAAAATCCAGAGGCTGATTGTTCTGTATGCGCTTGCGCAGTACTCTGCCTATCTCAATATAGCTTTCGACCGCGACACGAATACCACCCCGGGCATAGCTAGGTAATCCTTCGATGGCATCTCGATTTTCATGGTATCCTTGGAAAGCTGTATCCAGAATGCGTTTGCGGCACGCCAGAATATTTGCATCCTTCGTCGCCGCCGTCGAGGGCGTATCAGTAGCTGTGAGCCAGTGGTCGGGAATGTAGCAGCGACCAGTCTCGGCATCATTTGTGACATCTCGAACAATATTGATATATTGCAGTACTCGACCCATGCGTATTCCAGCTTGAGTGCACTCGTCTCGATTGTCGTGAGCGCCCTTCACGTGCTTGTCTGGATCGTGCGCGTACACAAGGCTCAGGCAGAGCTCTCCAATCGTCGCAGCAACACATGTTGCGTACCTCTCCAAGTCCTTTTCTGTCTGTATGGGTGCAGGTTTCGAAGCATTTTCGTTTGAGAAAGCAAGGTCCATCCGGAAGCCCTCAAGCAATTCGTAAAGCGGTTGAGCTGGTAGCTTGTCGACCGGAAGATATCTCAAGATAGTCTGCGCTTGAGATGGGAAAGGTGAAAGGGCTTTTTCAAGCTTGCTTGGATCTTTGGAATCTGAATATGCCGTGTTCAAGAAATTTGTGAAATGGCCGATCCACGTTTCGGCTTCAGCTGCACTAGCAGCATCGTCGATTAGGTCATCTGCTACTCGACAAAATCCATAGAGGAGAATCAGATCAATCCTCAGCCGACCGTTGAAGACGCCAGACGCCAGATAGAATGACCTGCTTTTCTTCGCCAGTACAGTCAGTGCATTCTCAATCCCAGTCAGGCGCTCCTGATCGTATCTGGAGGTGGATGTGAATAGACTTTTCAACATGAGAAGCGGCGGTGGCATCCCTGGGACTTCTGGGAATATGTTCGGAAATGCGTCCAGTATCGCGACGGCGTTGTCGAATGCACAGGAACCCATGACAATCATCGAGTTGGTGACCAGAAAGAAGATCGCTTCCTCTATCTCCAGGTGGGGCCAAATATGTATACCGAGCTTCGTGCCTGATTCTATGCTCCAAGTGCCTCTTTGAAGAGCCAACGTGTCAACAATCCATAGAAAGAGCGTAGGCGCAGCGATGGGAAGCAGCGTCTTTGAACGAGGCAAGCTCAACAGAAGCTGATATCCGAATGTCCACAGCATGAAGAAGATTGGCGCGACCCATACGACGATCAGCTTCATGTAGGTGCCCTCCAGATGATCCGCGGGTAAGAGAATTGGTACGATAAAACATGCTGCGAAGAACAGCTGCCCAACCCGCTTGTGAGGCTCGAACTTGCCTTTGACCTTTTCATTGCGAAGATATACTGCAGCCAAGACTGGTTTGTTGAGCAATATATGTAGACAAGTAGTCTGGTGGGGGAGTCAGGAGCCAGGCGTAAGGGTGGTAAGACACAGCCAACTCACAATGTATGTCTGTACCACGAAGAAGAACAGCTCCTCAGCAGGTACGGAGAGCAAGGTAGGGCCAATGACAGCCTCGGGCGGATACGCTGCACAGTATTAGCGTTTGTATACGCACATTCAATGAAGGCTTACTCCATATACGGTTCCTAACTAGGTAGGAGTCCCTGAAAAGGCGTAAGTCGGATATCTTTTGCGGCGTGATGCAGGAACACAACTCACCATGGCACCGTATATGAGAACGCGACTGTTATCAAGAAGCATATCTTGTACACGTCGAGACGTGTCAGCAACGGGGCTAACACCACACTCAGGGTGAGAGCGATGGGTATCGTGTAAATCACATGGCTTCGAGGTGATGATCAGTGCATGCTTTTCGATCAAGAGTAGAATCGTACTCACACCCAAGCATAGTCGTACATGATCGCGAAGCGCGATTTGACTTGCAACGTCCACACAAACTCAAGAATCACGGCTTAAGAGGTGAGTAACGTGATCCTGGCATTATACAAAATACAGCATCTCTAGAAGTGTATTTCTAGACTAGAGTCTGCTATCATTCAAATGGTGGGATGAAAATGACCGACTCTCCGTGGAAAATGAGACCAGCCAACCGGCAAGGCAAGGAAGGACCACGTCAAGCACAAGCAGCGGATAGCGCCTCCCAAAACCGCCATTCCCTTCAACAGATTTTGCTACCACACAAAAATACGGCCATCACGGCGACTGCGTGCAAAACTGTCGAAGCTTATCCGTGCAAGGCTGGCAGAGCTTAGGACGATTTGGGCGTTTAGGTGACAACGTTGCAGCAAGATGACTTCATGACTTTCTTGCCAGAGAGGCAGCAGAAACAGCAAGGTGCTACGACCGAAAGGTGATAGTGCCAGATCGTGCTGTGGCACCTGCTGCAGACCAGATGAGGGTGACGTCGTGTGGCAGGCACGATCTAAAGGCATGTCCAAGGACTCCGAATGGCAGGAAGCTCCCTTCTCCACCTGCGGTTCTGCTTCAAGTTTCATCACTGTGACAGCCTCGATGTTTGCTCATACCACGTCGCACTCCTGGCTGTTGACGATAGAAGTGTTGCGGAACAGTAGTCCACGAAGCTCGATCAAGCTTTGGGTATTTCCACGCGTCAAAATTGGTTTCCCTATGCCAGATCTCCGTACCTATCATTCACTGTGTTCGATTTCCACATGCTTGCAACTTTCGAGTCGTGAAGCTTGTTCCGACCTTTCGACCACAGCTCGGTTGACGCCGCGGTAGAACGTCATTTGCATGTGGCACTTGGTTGACAAGAGAGATTGATTCCTTATGGCTGTGGTTTCTGCTTGCTTCATACGTTCGACATCGACCAATGCAGCACCAAGCAACACGAGTGCTTGTGTCAAACGACCATGTTCGAAGCAGCTGCACTACCAAATGCTCGCAGCAGAAAGAGAGATGATGTACACCCCTACCTCAGTGGCAACTTCGCACCAGTACAACAAACATTCCCGCTCACCTCATGCACTTGGTCTGGCGACATCCCCGAAGAGCTGTATGGCGGAGAGTACGTGCGGAACGGTGGCAACCCAGTGTTGAACGAAGACTTGGGACGAGATGCACACTGGTTTGACGGAGACGGTATGCTCAGTGGTGTCAGCTTTCGCAGGACCGACAAGGGCGTGCAGCCCGAATTCGTCAACCAATACATCCTGACTGATGTCTATCTCTCTACACGTACCTCCAAGAACCTCAGGAAACCCATACTCCCAAGCATTGCGACGCTCGTCAACCCAGCTGCTACACTATGGAATGTGATGTATGTCATATTCCGCACTATCTTCCTTGTCATATTGTCTCGACTTCCGGGTTCTGTACAGGTAATCAAGAAGATCAGTGTGGCAAATACAGGCATAATATTCCATGATGGAAGGGCATTAGCTACTTGTGAATCTGGTCCTCCTATGCGCATGGCTTTGCCAGGACTCGAAACTGTCGGATGGTATAATGGTAAACGAGCCGATGGCGAGAAAGGTGGTGAGGAGGGGACCGGCTTTGGAGGTGAAGGCATAATCGGATTCATGCGGGAGTGGACTACGGCGCACCCTCGAGTTGACCCTAAAACACAAGAGCTTATCTTGTTCCATTCGACCTTCGCACCACCCTTCGTCCACTATTCGATGATACCCTCAACACATCCACCAGTCAACCCTGAGGCGCCTCTGGAGCAGCCCACACGCCTTCTCAATGCACCTATTCCTGGTGTTTCGTCCGCTAAGATGATGCACGACTTCGGGGTTTCTTTTGGCCACACTGTCATTATGGACTTGCCGTTGTCCTTGGATCCACTGATGATTGCCAAGGGCAAGCCCCCGATGAACTACGACGCTAAGGGCAAATCGAGATTTGGTGTCTTTCCTCGACACAGCCCGGAGCTCACGCGATGGTTCGAGACCCAAGCTTGCTGCATCTTTCACACCGCAAATACGTGGGACGACGATTACACCGACAAAGAGCACGGTACAATCAAGACGTCAGCAGTGAATATGCTTGCATGCCGGTTGAACTCAGCCTCGGTTGTCTATGCTGCGGGTAACATTGCTACTCCTCCGTCTGCATTGGGATTCCTCAATGGGGAAGAAGAGCAATGCCGTCTGTACTACTACCAGTTCGATCTGACCCAAGCGGGCAACAAGGTTAATCATCAATTCGGTCTATCGGCGGTATCCTTCGAGTTCCCAAGCACAAGCGAACAGGCAGCAATGGGTCCCGCACGCTATGTTTATGGTTGCTCGGCGTCTGACACAACGTTTAACACTTCCCTCGGCAAAGCAAGCAAGATTGACTGCCTCGTCAAGATGGATGCGGAGACTCTCATCAAGCGAGGTAAAAAGGACCCTGCAGTTGTTCCAGTAACTGGCTGTGTCGACCAGCGCACGATCACTGAAGTGCTTGCTTCTACTGACCGTGACGACCCGATTCAGGTGTTCCAACTTCCGCCACGTCACTTTGCGCAAGAGCCACGATTTGTATCTCGGAAAGGCGGTACGCGTGAGGACGATGGGTGGCTATTGTCGTACGTTTTTGACGAGTCACAGCTCGACGAAGATGGCGAGTGCATACCGGATGCTAAATCCGATCTCTGGATTATTGACGCCACTGACATGAAAACCGTCGTTGGGAAGGTTCATCTACCAATGCGAGTTACGTACGGTTTGCATGGTACATTCATTGACGAGACGAAGGTCATACATCAGAGACCTGTGGAGACAATCCGAAGCCTGCAGGCCAGACCAGAAAGACAAGAGAAGGGACTCTGGTTAAGCATTAGAGATTATATAGAACGGTGTTCAGGCTGAAACCGTGGCATGGACATTTTATTGTTTCAGCATAGCGATGGCGTTAGAGATACCCCTTGAAGCATGGCAGTAACACACACCGGGCTGAGTCTGGCTCGTGAACTATACTGTATATACAGTGACCACAAACTAATCACTTAATGCTTTGTCGACTCAGTTCATCCTTCTCACCCTTGTCTGACACGTTAGTATTGTCACGGCTCATGCGAACCTAGGTGCGTAGCCTTAGGTAGCTGAGAAGCATGAACACCTGAGTAGATTGTCACGTGACTGGACCAATATGATTATTCTCGAGTCCGATGAATGAAATAGATCCGCCTATGTCAATGATGCAGCAGCAGAGCACGTCGATACTCGCCAGCAGCGCCGGCGCAGCAGATCCAGCACCCAAGGCTGCGACGAACGTGCAAGCAGCAACTCCTCTAGACTCGGACATTCGGGTCCAGCCGTTACATCCATCGGTTCCTGAGGTCAAGCTACCCCGAAAGGTCGAGAACGAGCTCACGTCGGCAGATGCAGCTGACAGGAAGCAAGAAGAGCAGAAGGGGCTGGGCAGCCCCTCAGCCACGACCCTGAACCCAGTTACTCTTCAACCCTTTACTCTAGAAGAGTTGCGCTCATATAATATTGATGGGCTCTTGCGTCAATACTCGACACCTGATTCTGCAAGGAAAGCACAGGACGAGACGGCCAAAGAGTTGCGCAAATTGCTTGACGAGAATGAAGTGAAGACCAAAGAGATTGACCGTGAAATGGAGGAAAAGGAGAAGACGAGGGAGATCGAGCGCAAGGTCTATGCCCGGAAGCTGGGAAAAGATGGCTAGAAGACATCGTGAGTCGAGCTTGGATAATGACCCGTTGTCCTGTCAGTGGTGGGTCAAAATTACAAGGAGAGCTTCACAACGTAACACATGCATCCGCGAGGGGATGACTGTTCTGTTAACGTCGAGGGTGCGAAGGCCTCTTCGTCAGGCTATGGTTGTGGTGGGAAGATTACGCAGAATGTGGTACGGCACCAACATTCCGGACCCACGCGACACCGTGTGGTCAAAGCTCTTTGTTTACGCCCTTATTCTGACTGGGCCTGCTCGAGCGCCAATTGCACCTGGATCATCGCAAACATTGACCATGACTCGCTACATCACGCATTAGCGGGCCCTTGTTAACGGGTGTTCGTTGAGTCGCCTGGCGGTGCAGTGATCTAGGCAAGGAGAGTCGCATTTTAGAGAACGTGGAAGGAAGAGAGCCGACAAACGCCCAAGCCCCTGGAGTTACAGGGCTGTCGAAACATGTTTTATGACGAAGACGAACAAGGTGTCTCTCCTGGCCCTTCAGAGCCGGTAGAAGAGACTGAAGAAGACTACCGACTCACGGAACCGGCCACTCCACAGGGGCCCAGTACGAAATGCTGTACGCAACATACATCTGACACAGAAGGAGTGCTTAGTGAAGATTATGACTATTTGTTCGAAGGTGAACCTGATTCTCCCGCCCGATTTTCGCCTCCAGACGTGCGAGATGGGGATGTAGATCCATTAGCACTGTTGAACGTCAGAAGGGACGTGGACGAAGACAGGCGGCTGAACGCCGACGGTCATGGTCAAGGACAGCAAGAGGCACCATTCATGAGCGGCGCACTGCCGTCAAGTTTCGACTTCGGCACTCAGGATAGACCAGAAATTCGCATACGTGATCCACGAGCCTCTTTCGTGCGCAGTCGGAAGGAATCTAGAGGACAAACGCCTACAGAATCTGACCTAGAACGGGAGGATTTCCAATTCCATAAGGTCATTGAGAAGATCAAATCCAAACACACAAGACAAGCCTTGCAGGGCGTGGACCCAAGCCTGTCCCGGCAGGAGCTCTTCCGAACATACCGTCGCGCTGTCGAAGCGGAAGGTGACGACTTCGAACTGTACAGACCAGACACGCCAATGCAGGAATATGATAGTGATGGGCTCGATGATTCGCCTATAGCTGGGTACAACGAGGACGTTTCACCCTGTGATGATGGAGAAGAGCCAAGCGGTACCCGACGAGAGAGTAGCTGCAAAAGACCTGGCCAATTGCCAAAGGGCGACAATGTTCGGCACCCACATCCAACAGAGATGCGGACCTCGTCAGCGGAGGCCTTGCATCAGTCACTAATGCATTCAAAGCCACACTTGTCAGAGATCACGCCTACCGAAGCTCAAGGCCATCATCCTTCGGTTATCCCTCGTTCGCCTCAAAGACAATCATCAAGGGCTAGTTCCCTCTCAAGTGAGACGCGCCTGAACCTTCCGTCTCGGATACCCGAACCGCCGCCGCTGACAGAAGAAGCTCTCGCAAGGAAGAACGAGGAGGTACCCTCCAGCGGCTTAGCCATTCTGCTATTTCCTGCACCACCTACCGAACGACAGCCGAGTCCTTTTCGACGACCTAACGAACCAGCAAGCTCGACCATATTAAGCAGTCCGTTGAGGAAAGCCTTTGATTCAATTGATGCCTCTAGTACAAGGGCAATGATCGGTTCGCCGGCGCCGACTGTTTCACAGCCAATATCACGCCCTGACACTCCCAGGCCATCTTTCGCAACGCAGCGAACCCAAGAAGAATCAGAACGCGGAGACTATCTCAATCTCTCACAGAGGTATTCGCAGCCAGCACAAATTGCCACATCAAGTACACCATCTTCTTCCACTGACAGGGACGTGAGTATGCTTGACACACCGGATCTCGAGTCACCTACCCCAACCAAGATACCAACCCATGCACAAAGCGCCGCAGGGATATCGTTACTGCACCTACTGCCGCCCAGCTATGCAGCTATCAGGTCAACTGCTTTGCTGCCTGCAGCTGCTACATATCCAGAGGTGTCGTCTGCGTTTGCGGCGAATATTTCCCCAGAGAAGTCTCCACTTCAACCATTACCTGGTTTGACTTTGCAGGAAACACTTGCTAGTGTATTAGCGAGCGTAACTCGTAATCGTAGCCCAACTAGCCAACAACTCGATGCACCCCCTCCAAGAAGCATTAGTCTGGCCAGGCCAGCGCCGTCATCTCTCGACGAGCCATGGCACGAGCCTGTACGTGCCACCGACAACTTGAGCCACTATCCTCCTGTCAAATCTGCGAGTCCTCCGAAGCGACCGTCGCGGGGGCAGCATCAGCGAAATTCGAATGCTACCAGGCAGCTGTTACCGAAAAAGCCATCGGACCCCTTTGCAGCAAACAACGATATGATCACTTTCCTCGCGCCATCGGATTCGCCACCTCTTTCGCCCCTCACAGGCATTGCGGGTCAGATCTACCAGTCTAAAAGAGGTCAGAGAAAAGCAACAACACCTGGGCGAGTTGCCAGAAGGGCTGCAACAGGAACCCGAGCTGTAAGCGCTATATCTCCGAGGAAAGCTAGAGCGCCTGCAAGAGACCACGACGAGAATTCCAAGGAGGCCATTGCAAAGAGGAGCAAGTCTACGAACCTGGGTGTCAGGGGCGATGGTGCGAAAGTGACGAAGACGAGAGCAACGGGCCGTAAGGCCAGCACCAAGACCCCCAAAAAGAAAGTTACCGAGTCCGAAGGAATCCCGGACGTGCCAGCCTTGCCAACCGAGATGGAAATCGATTCGTCAACGGAGCAAGGTACGCCGATTCGACCAACGAAACTCGCAGGCCGCGAGCAGGAAGAGCCAAATGTAGAATCAAGCACACCATCACGGCGAACTCCAAAGAAAAAGAGGGAGGAGACGCCTCAAGCTATGGACATTGACAGAATCGAATCACAAGCTACACCCGACGTTCTTGAGCAACTTGAACGCGACCAGTGGCACGTAATCGAAGGGGCTGCAGGTCAGCCAGTCACGCCGATAAGGAGCGAAGCAACGACGAGCAGGAGGAGCCAGGCGGCCAAGATCGATAACTCACCTAAGACTCCTTCTCGTAGAGCGTCACGGAAGAACAACGCAGACCTACCACAAGAGATGGACATCGATTCACCTCAGGGTCAGTCCGAATCACAGCCTGTGCCGTCCTCCCACAGCGACGTGTCACCCAAGCAAGCGCCAGGACCAGGCTCGAGACAGCAGATTGCCGGGTCGCCCAGCAAACGGACACTCAGCAAGCGCAAACCAACGCCTAGCCAGAAGAAGCTTGCATCGGACGAAGCACAGCCACCGAAGACACCGTCACGGACACCAAGGAGGAAGAATGAGGCAACAACGGGTGAGAGGCTTACGCCACGGTCGGCGCAGAGAGCCAAGGAGCGGCAAACGCCTACGAGGCAGTCACCGCGACTGATCGAGAAGCGCAAAAGAGAGCTTGGTGAAGAAGTAGAGTTCGAAAAGGGACCTAGTGTGATGTGATCGTCCGATAAGGCCCCAGCATGCGCGGTGGTACTCAGATGACTTGGCTGAGGCTCGAAGGTATTGTGGATTAGAATCGCAGTAAGAGAGTCTCTGTTGCTTCTTCCGTCGATCACTTCCGAGAACTCCGTTCAACTTTATCGTTGCTAGGTTCATATTTCGTCCTGTTTGACCAGAGACACTTCGTAGTTGCATCGAAACAGCTCATTCGAAGCATTTGCTTTCCCGGGTTGCTAGTACAACGAAAAAACCTTGGAAGCACCGAAACGAAGTTGAATTTCACAATTTCCTTGACTCGGATTCAACAAATACAGCCAGAAACCGTTAAACAGAGGAATTACATCAAATCTAGCAAGGGAAAACGTGGCTCACGAAGTCACGGGATATTCAGGGTCCTGTGACAAGAGGAGAAGAGGCGGCTTGGCATAACTATGTCCCCGGAATATGAGCTTTGTGACATGCTTCGGAGGGAATGATGCACCAGGCACCAAAGCTACACTGCAAAATTGATTTGGTCGGCAGCAGTACAGTCTAGGAACATGTCTGCTGCACACAGCTACAACACGAGAACAGCATGCTGAACAATCGAGTTTGGGAACAGTCGAACGACTGAGATCAACCTGAAGGTGAAGATGCTGATCATGTCCGAAAAGAGTCAAATCATTCAGGGCCGAAACATCGGTGATCGACATTAGCGTCACTGCCGCGGGTCTGTGCCAACGAAGGCATCAGCATTTCCACTTTCAATACAGGCAGGTTGTTTCACTGCTGCTATACATGTCCTTCATCGCGTAGCGGGAGCTTCGAGCCTTTCTCCAGGGTGTCAAGCTCAGCTCTCGTTCTTGTTCAGGCTTCTAACTTGATCACTACAGCTAGTATACACCTTACAGCACGAGCGTGAAGCCTCGTCTCAGCAATATCAGGACTCTGGACCATTTCCCTCAGTCCTGCTGAAACGGATATTTCATCCTACTATGCAGTCCCCGCGTCGAAACGACAGGCAACCTACTCCAAATCGCCAAGTCAACGACTCCTTGATCTCAAGAAATGCTGCTGCCTGTCCAGGCGTCAACAATTCAAAGCACATGGATGCGGCAGCACTTGCTCTTGATTTAGCAACTGGCAGCCCATGGTCCGATGCACTATCTTCGTCTGTTGCTTCGGATCAAGAGAGCATGAATGGCAACTTGACGAGGTCCCAGGAACTCAGCTACTCTCGCAATCATATTGCAACTGAAGGCACTGGTCTTGAACCGCCTCCACCATATTATCCCCCTCACGAATACGACTTGAACATAGATCTGGCCGATCCTGAGCTTGAAGATATGCGTCTATCGGTGGCTCAAGAAGAAACGACTGCCTCAAACAGTCCAGTACATGGCGCTGAAGAGTCAGAGCACGAAGACGATCTTGATGCTCCTCTTTTGGATGAGTCTGACGAAAAGTCACCTGGAGGCCGGTACCCTTGGATGCGAGTCAACAGTACTGCGAGCATTCGAACACTTCGTTCATGGCGGCTGTACACCGCCATTGGATTAGTGGTGGTATTGCTCATAAGTGGTGTTTTAGGTTTTCTTCATGTATCCTTTCCCCTTGGGCGATTGAGGCCA
>Ga0210040_10003028_pt1 | contig 23072 bp, 19 predicted proteins | sample CryGeyCG12114_NA_FD_185462 | JGI IMG/M metagenome (GOLD analysis project Ga0210040, IMG submission 185462) | Groundwater microbial communities from aquifer - Crystal Geyser CG19_WC_8/21/14_NA (SPAdes) (version 2) | ecosystem: Environmental > Aquatic > Deep subsurface > Groundwater | place: USA...
TAGTCTTCAGAGATTTCTCATAATGATAGCTAATGTGCTCACCGGTGTGAAAAATACTTGCTACTACGATCGTTACTACGTCACTCCCAATCCCAACTCCTTTCTCTTTTGCTTTCATGAAAACGGATGTTGCATAAGAAACAAACGCAAAATTATTTTTTCTCAATTTTTTTCATTTGATAACTCAAGACTAAACTTTTATAAACTGGAATGAGAAAAGTTCTGCTAACTAAAAGCAACCAAAGCGTATTCTCTATACAACACGACTGCGGCACACAAATATATAAATTTTTGAGATCCAATTTCTACACCCATAGAAGTGGATATTGTACTATCCTTTGATGCTGGATTGTTGTCTGGACTGCAAAACATAATTAAAGTTGAGTTCACAGTGTTATATTCTTTTAGTTAATACTGTGTAAAACGCAAAATGAGAAGAAACCGTGAAAACTTACGATATAAATATATTTAGTTTTTTCTCTTCTTGACTACGTTGGATTCCATTTGCACCAGGATAATAATTTGCCACAACAACTGATAGAATCTGACCATTCTCCATTTCTTTAGTGGCATATGCAATCCCAAACTGAGAAGTGGATTTCCATACCAATTGCTCAAACTCATCTGACAGGATCAAATAGGATTCAACTATAAAACTTTCTCAAATTGCATGAATATAAACTCACAGAGGAAAAATACTTTGAGACTGCTCTAGAAAATCATATAGGAACACATGAAATATGAAAAATTTAGTTTTCAACCTAACAATTCAGAATATGCTGAATTACCTCCTCAATATTAGATTGAAATAAAAACAGCAATAAAACTATTGCATAAGTTAGTACCTTCCTCCCATTACAGCTTAGGGCAAAATTTATATTCCATGTTATATCGTTTATTACCTGTTTTTGCTGTAGAACTCGAAGACAAAAGCTTGGCTCCTGCTTTGAAATCGTAATGCCGATGTTGTTTATACCATAGGTTTATAACATACTGTGGCTCCATTGCTTTATCCGATAGCGAATAAAAGATATTTTCACCGAATCCAGCTTTTATATTTGCATCTTCATTGTGCTCCCACAGGTCAATTTTGTAATCCTGGTTGAAACTTTTGGCTCCTTTGTCCACTAACTTATTTGCCCAGGCTTGACTCATTTTGCACATCTGAAAACATGGTTAGCGATATTACTCTGAAAAAATTTAATTTACTCTAGAAGCTGCTGTCTTACTTTTTTGTTCAACACTAGTTTTCCAACTTCATGCTTTTCTCTTAACAAATTTTGAGTTTCATGTGCCGTTTCCATCCATGCATTGCTAGCAACCAATTCTTTGGCCTGGATAATTGGATTATACAGAAATACAAAATGTACATTGAATTCATATATTGTACTAATTGTTTACGAACTAACCAAAGGAATTTCCCAGTATATAATTTTGTTAGTTATCGTCGCTTGAACAGTTTCCGGATCCTCCGGGTCCATCTCAGTATTCTTATTGTGAATCCTAGGTTAGTTTTCATTATTAGACAAAATAACAGTTAATTTAATTGGAATATTAGTTTCTATCCTCCGTGCCTATACAATACAAAAGTGGAACTTAAAATTGCAGTGTACTCACGGTAAAACATTTTCTATGTAATATTTCCTGCTAAATTTTCCAGCATATCGAACATTTCCACCGGGGTTGTAATTTGCAACTACAAAGGTCATGGTTTGTCCATTGGGTAACTTTGCAGCTGCATACGCAGTCCCTATTTGTTTTGTGGATTTCCAAATGAGTTGTGTAAAGTGACCTAAAAGTTACCATATGCTTTTTACATCATGCATTATTTCCTTCAAAGTGGAAACATTGTTGTTTTCCGTACCCACCGATCATAGACTCAGGATGGGAAGTGATTTTTCGGTCACCAGTGCTGAAATCATAATGCTCAATCTCTTCATACCATAAGCGTACAGGTAAAGATGGTTTCACAATGGCATCGTAATTCACTGAGTAGTACAAGTTTTCCCCAATTCTAAGTTCCCTCAACTTGTCATAATTGTGCTCAAAATAAACGACTTTTCCACTTTCTGCGAAACTTTTAATCCCCCTGTCAAGTAGATTATTGGCCCATGCTTGGCTTATTTCGGATAACTGTTTGTGATAAGATTGACTTATAACTAACAAACTTTTACACATTTTCGTATACTGTATTCAATCTTTTTTACCGTTTTATTAAATTCTAAATTAGGAGCTCCATGCAATCCTCGGTAAAAGTTATGTCTTTCGATCGACTCTTTAATCCAGGACATTTCTGTGGTCAGAACATCCTAGAAAGATAAAAAGATTGTATTGTATTTACGTATTAACATGCAATAAATTTCTAAAATTCCCCACCTTATCAATGCTTTTTCCTTTTTTCACGCCAAACTCTACACCATTACTTGAAACTATGATAAAAAACAAAGTGAGCACAACATTTTGCCTTAAAAGTAAATCACCCATAGTAAAGCTAGCTAAACTTATACTGCAAGATATTATTCCTTTTTAGTTTAACTCTAACTCCAACGAAACACGAAAAAACTACACTGTAGTGTTAATAAATCTATCTGCATAGTACAGATATGATAAAACACATTTAAGAGTTGACAGTAGAAAAGGAAACAACAAAATACGTCACAAATCACACTACACTGGAAATCAGTATGTGGAAAGAATGTACTGTAGCTTTTGGGATTAATTTCGCCTTTTGGCTTCCGTTTATTGACACTGTCGGTTTTACTAGGAAATGTGTCGGCAAGTCGGCAACAAAAATTCAAATTCTGATTACTTTGAATACGCAATTTAATATTTTTCAATCGTCCATAGAAAATTAAGTAACTTGATAAACAACGGATGAGTAATATAATGACACACATACACGAACAAATCCTCTACGTATGAATGTGGATGCATTTTTTCACACCATTCATTTTGACTGCCTTTGTTTTCAATTTGATTTAGCAGATGCGAGCCAAATGACACATTGTGACTCACATTTGTTTTTTTTAACTACTATTAAGAATGTATGGTCCATTCGTACTGTTTAGCTATTGTTTTAGTTTTAGTGAATAGCGGTTAAAGTAAGTAGGTTGGCAATGAGTAATCTTGGTACCATTGGTAACATTCGATCGTTTTGGAAAGGAAACTTGCCCTTCAAAATGTTGTCACTAAGGTGATAAAAGCTAAATGTTGTTCACTGGGCTTGGAATCAACTTATTGTTCCGATTTTGCAAAATTCTGAAAGATTTGTAAGAGACTGAACATTGCTAAAGAATTTTTGCTGACATCATGGACGTTTTTAAAAAGTACGCCTTCGATAACTACAATATGGGCATCATGGTTGGACTTATAGCCCATTACAACGAATTTATAGACTGTTTCCATAACTGTCCCACATTTTCGCTGAAAATTGAACGGCTTGCAATTGCCGTCATGTATGTTTTGTACACACTTGGGTACAGTGTACCAAGTCAATGGTTTTTTAAAAAAATGGAAAGGTATCGCCGTTACATACAATAGCACATTTTTTTTTGTTTGAGTTACACTACTATTATTTGATTTCTTTGTACAGAGCAATTAGTACAGTGGCGTTGCAATTTTCAGATACAAATCTTGAAACATTAATACCTGAAAATCTGCAAGTAAGTATGTTATGTCTGCATGCCAACTTTTAGCTAATCCGTGCGCTTTCATTGGTCCTTATTTTGCGCAGGCAATGGCATCAGGTGTATTTGTTCCTTATTTTTCCACTTGGATGTGGGATTTCATAAAAGATGGCAGTCTATGCATACGCGAGGATTCTTGCGAATGTGGCACGGTGCTGGACTTAGTTAGTCAAGCTAGATCACAGGTTTGACGTTTTTCGCAGTTAGACTAGCAGTTATTAGTTTGTTTCAGTAATTGGTTATATTCCATTCGGAAATCTCCACAATCCTCTTTAGTACTGTACATCCAGCTATACCGACGACGAGACATCAGTTTGTGAAGAATTATTTAATGAGTCGCCGTTAATTTTGAGTGCCATATCTTCTCTACCCTTCATGATAATTTACAAGAAATTTGCGGTAAGCTTAATGCGCAAGTAAAAATTTCATGCCATGTCAGATTAAGTTACATCTATTTATCTACCTGTCATTGTTATCACTTTAGCCAACAGATGAAGAATTAATGATAGAAGAACTACTTGAAAATTCAAAACCGACTGATACGACAGGAACTACCGAAAATTCAAAGTCAAAAGAAGGAACTAACGAGCCAGGAGAGACGGAGCAGAAAAGTGAATCAAATGAAAACACGAACTCTACACAATCGGACGAAACGGATCCGGAAAACGGACAAAACGAGCCAAACTCGACGTCAACACCCATTACAGGAGGTGGATATCACACAATACCAAAGATAAACCTAGGTACCGTGAATCCTACTCAATTCCCAAAAAAATTATAAACCAAAGAAAGCACGACTAAGCTACCATTTCAAGGGAGCAATGATAGGATTTACGGCACCAAATAAAACCTTCATATGGCCAAATAGCAGGATTATGGCATATTGTCGCTATCGTTGTTGGTTTCAGATGAGCCCAACTCGTCCGATCCCCCACCAGCCAATAGACCAAACTTTCCGAAAACTCTTGAACTTTGGAAATGTAAACTCTGCCACCGGGCAAAGTTTCCTCCAGACGTAGATACTAGGTCAACTTTAAATGTAGCCCTGAAAAATTTCGTATGTGGACCTTGCATGGACGAAAGACGTAGGCAGATGAAAACTCCGACCTCTGAACCGAAGGCGGTGAAAAAATTGAATCCCTTGTCAACTGAAATGACTGCTGAGCAAAATCTTTTCAATGAAGTTCGTCGAAGTGAAGGAAGACGCAAAAAGGAATTGCAAAGTGTAACAACTGACATCCAAAACGCAATTCACGTCCATATGGATGAATATATTGACGAAATGTTGACCTGTCTTTGCCTCACTTGCAAAAAGAAAATGAAAGAGTTGAGATTGCCGATGAGAAGCAGTAGTGCTAACTCCTCTTTCAGCTTTCGAAGCTATCTTTGCAATGCCAAAAAATGTTCTTCGGTTAGCCCCCGTTGTCGAAAAAAGTGATTGGGATGAGACAAAGAAATGGAGAAGAGAATTGACAGGTAGACAAGTGCAACGAGAATGGAGAAAAAGTAATGCTTTTCAGAAATTTCGCGCGCTTATAGTTACACCGTGTTTGATGATTGGTTGCAATGATTTTATACAGAGATGTATTCAATACTGGCGCTCAAAGTTTTTTTTAGCTGATTGTTGTTTGGTAACTAAACTATGTATTGTACGTTTTTAACAATGAATAAATTAGATACATTCTGTTTGGTTCCTGAAATAGTGAAGAGTCAGACTCAATTTAGTTACATACTCATTTAAGTTGGAATGAGTAAAAGTCCCATTTGTATGTACTTGAAGACAAGTACAAATTCAACTGAGAGTCAAAGGAAGCCGACAACACTTAAATCTAAAATTAATAACCAAGGCTTGGTTTAATGAGGCTTTCAAGCTAATAGACGTTAGTCACGGATTTAAAATCCTGATTGTTCTTTGCAAGTAGAAGCTTATATAGTTTTACCAATCAGAGAATACGCTCAGTAAAGTAATATTTTTCTCAGATCAGCAAACAGTGTGCATGCACATAAATAGAGTGACATTAAGCTTGTTTAAACATGCACAATATGGAATGCTATCGGGGTTTCTTGATTAGATAAAAACATCTGGAACAAGTTGCGCCATTACTAATAAAAATATGAAGGTAAACACAGCTCGACTCGAATAATAAAAGTGGCATAAAAATATCAATTCCATACCCTACAAAAGAATGATGATGATGCGGTATTTGGTTACTTCGTTTGATTCCATTGTGCGACTGATTACGTAATTAATCTCATTAAGGTACTAATGCAGAAACAATGTAATAACAATGATAGTTTATATCTTCCTCTTCCTAAATTACAAAATATTCAGGCATTCCGATCTTTTCGGCAAAGCCATTCATACAAACACGCAAATAAACTAAGTCACAATCAATCGCACTTTGTTATCATCATTACATGAAAATATTAGTTGATAACCGGGACTGGTGAGTTCATTTCTAAATGAAACTGGAACAAAGTCGGATCATCATCTTGTGTTACCACCAGTGAAGTGTGTAAAAGCAAGTAAATTCTAAAAAGTAAGTAGTAAGTAAGTTGAATTTCGAACTTTCGTTTTTTAGCAAAGCATAATGGGTAGGACAACAATTTGTGATTCAGACTAAATCAATCGATCGATCCAAAACTTGCATTTTCATCAGTAATTTTACCATGAAATCATACGGATCTAACACTGCACGAAACTATATCGATTTAAACATCACAACTCTCCTACAATATTCCGATGCATTCTGTACTACAGGACTCTGAAAATCATTATAACGGTTATATTTGAAACATTTGCGTGCACAACTCAAAATAAGACAGTAATTCCATGCTCAGGTAGTTGTATATAGTATAGTAGTATTTTATTATATTGACTAACAACTATAGTTAGTTCATTCATGTTTCTAACCCATATTCTTTTCTGAGTTGACAGCACACGCATGGAAATTCGCAGTCAATTTGTCAGCTGTTCAATCATTCATAGTAATCAACTCCAAATTTTCTATATAACAGTTATAGTTAGTTAGTGAATTAGCAATTTAGTGATGCACATTGCTAACTAACTGACAAACTTAAATAGCCTGCTAGTCAGTTTATAATATTCTCATTAAGTTGCTCATACTGTGCATACACTATGAAACTTACTAAATCACATTCATGAGACGATAAGACTGTTTCCTTCTTAGTTAGGACTACATGGAACTGAAACATAACTCTGCTTTAGAGCCACAGTGTGTGTGATGAACATTCAGTATGTTTTTCTTCTTTCTAAAGTTCTCCTTTTGTTACTGACAAGCAGAAAGGAAAATGAAAGTTTTTACAATTTATTCATTCACAGTGCAGGAGCAAAATAGAGCAATGACGTATTGATTGATAATACTTTTAAACTGAAACTAAAAGTAAATCCGTGAATCCGTGCACCAGGATTAATCTAGTCCGGTCCAGTACAATTGCAATGATAGTGGAAAAGTATGTTGAATAAGTATTCTGGACGAGAAAACAAATCTGTAGGGATTAACGCATTTAGGAATGTTTATCGTAATACAATGATGGCTCCATCAAGTCGCTCAAACATGCCATATTGTAATAGATAGACTTCAAAAAATCCCCGAGTGATAACCAGAACCGACCTTGCATTAAAAATAAGTATGATCAAGTCGCTCATTTAAAAGATAACATGATTTTATGAAACCGGGATGTAAAGAATGTTGGTACACCAGTTACTTAACGATAATTGTTTCATTCATTCAGCAGCAAAGTAAATACAAAAATGGGGGACAAAAAATTGGTATCGACTGATACAAAAGTCGCTGAAAAAGTTGAAGACAAAGGAAATGTAAGTACCCTCGATTTATTTATTTTTCATGTGGATTGTGACGAAATATCATTGCTTATGCATATAGGGAGTCACCGTGAAAACTATTACTACCACAACAGTGGAAAAATATGATGATGGTTCATCTTCAACAAAAACGCAAGTTCAGACTATCACTGAAGGAGCAACAATGCAGCAAATTGATCCTCTCACCGGAAAACCGACAGGGAAAACGTATAATATTGCAGAAGCTAAAGACAAAGCTCCAAGGGTTAGTTAGTTAATTAGTCCACTTAAGTGAATTTAACATAGCAAGATGATCTTTTTATCACAGGCCAAAGTGACAACAGACAAGAAATTTTTGAAAGCAGCTCTTGAGGCTCATAACGATTATAGGAAAAAGCACGGGGCCTCGTCGTTAAAGCTTGATGATGATGTGAGTTGGAAAAAAGGGCTCTGCATTCGAAATTACAGTAAAAATGGAAGTTGAATTTGAAATATTGGAATGCAATATTGTATATTTATCCAGTTATGTGGAGTAGCACAATACTGGGCTAATAAGATTGCTGAAGACGACAAAATGCAACACAGTGAATGTGGCTATGGAGAGAATATTCATTGGACAAGCGCAGACATAGATGATGGGAAAGCTCCAGTACAACATTGGTATTCTGAAGTGTCTAGTTTTGACTTCAACAAACTAGAACATCAGAGAGGAACAGGTTGACTGGAAACTAAGTTTAATAATAGAATGGTTTTAATGGTTTTAGTTTCATGATGACGGCTAATTTGTTTGTGGGATAGGTCACTTCAGTCAAGTAGTGTGGAAAGGTTCAAAGAAACTTGGAATCGCCAAAGCAAAAGGCAAACAGGGCGGCACATATGTTGTGGCAAATTATGAGCCTGCAGGAAACTTTATCGGGAAATATGCTGAAAATGTTGGGAAACCCAAATAAGTCGGACAAGTGTTTCACAATGCCGCATTTATTTTTGATTATATGAAATTATTTATCAATAGATAACAATAATCAGACTTTTTCGAAATTTTAAGGTGTTGTATTCCAGCATGCATATTCAAATTGTGGACATAAGCAAAATTCAGTATTTACGGACATAAGAGAAATAATTCTAAAAGTGCTATTAGTCGATTTCATTGAGTTATGCTCTTCTAACGTTTCATATGGGCCTTTTGAAGCAAGAAAATATTTCGAGTTCAAAACATAAATCAGTCTAATCATGATGCAGTCTTGTTCTTGCTTTAAGTCCTAACATGTAAGCATGCATACACAATCCATTCCCGAGTTCCTACTTTACAGTGACATCTAGTGCGCGTACGAATACTAAATAAATACATTCCGTTATCTTGTCAGCCATATTTTTTCGTCACCATATTTATTTTCCGACAGTCCTTTCCAAATAACTGCTATATAGTATTTATCCAGGTTTATTTACCATATATAAATAAAAAACCTGTCAAAAATCGTATACAATACAAACCGGGTCGTATAAATTTTTCCCTTCACAACTAAAGAATCAAATACAAAAAAACAAGTAAGCTAATAAGCAGAAACATGGATTTTCTGAGCCCTCCCAGACGGGTCAGTGGGGCAACCCCAATCAGCTCTAGGGATCCATAATTTTACAGTCCCTTCTGCAGCCGTCCCCCTTCCAAAGTGTTGCTCAAACATCATGCGATACCAGAAAGCTTCCTTAGTGGTTGGTGTATCCTTTGGATACCGTTCAAACCTGGTCTCAAACAATTCATCGCTCACCTTCTTTTCAGCTTTTGACTTCAACGAATCGATCCATGAGTAGCCAATCCCATCTGAAAATTGTTCCTTCTGACGCCATAAAATATTATTCGGTAAATAAGGCTCTTCTGGACAATCAAACGCTTTCCTCAACACATATTTCTCCATTTTTCCTTCACTAATGAGCTTTTCATTGGGATCCAAAGTCATGGCCACATCTAAAAAGTCGGTATCCAAAAACGGCACTCTTGCTTCCAATCCCCAAGCCATAGTTGACTTATTTGCTCTGAGGCAGTCACTCAAATGTAAATTCTTGACTCGAGAAATGGTCTCCAAATGCAAACTTTCCGCATCAGGTGCTTTGTGGAAATACAAATATCCTCCAAAAATCTCGTCACTCCCTTCACCCGATAATACCATCTTGACTCCCATAGCCTTGATTTTACGACTCAACAAGTACATTGGTGTACTTGCACGAATGGTGGTCACATCGTAAGTTTCCAAATGATAAATCACATCCAGTAAAGCGTCATGTCCTTCTGATAATGTGAATGTGAAACCATGATGTTTGGTTCCAATGAAATCAGCCACTTCTTGAGCTGCTTTCAGATCCGGTGAACCCGGCAATCCAATGGAAAAGGAATGAATTCTGGGCCAAAATGCTATCCCTGAACAATTATCGTCATCAGGATACGACAATGCTTTTTCTGCCTCCCGTGCTGCAATACTGGCAATCAAACTTGAATCTAACCCGCCACTCAATAGTACACCAAATGGGACTTCACACATAAGTCTACGACGAACAGATGTTTCCAAGGATTCTCTCAGTTTTTTCAAATCCGTGGCCTCATGTGGTGGAATGTACGAGTTGTCATACCAGATTGGATTGAAGTAGCTCTTTGTTAGTTGACTGGCTGAGTCGTAGTAATGCCCTGGAGGAAACGTATGGATTTCATCGCAGTTTTCTAGTAGGGATTTCATTTCAGACGCGTAAAACTTGGTTTCAGGGTGTTTCGTATTCCAACCGTAGTACAGGGTGGTTATCCCAATTCGATCCCTGGCCACTATGTGCCGATCGTTACGGGAGTCGTAGAGAACAAAGGAGAACATACCTCGTAAATGTTGGAGCATTTCAGAACCCATTTCTTCGTACTGAGAAAAAAACGATCATTTTAAATGCGGATTATGTGAATCATTTAGCCAAGTTTGTTAAATGACTAACCAAGTACAACAGGATTTCACAGTCGGAATGTGTTTTAAAATTGTAGTTTTTCTTGAGCATTTTACGGAGTTCCATATGGTTGTAGATTTCCCCATTCACAGTTAATATGACGGTTTCATCTTCATTGGTTAGAGGTTGAGAGCCACTGTCGATTCCAACAATGGCTAAACGCTCGTGACAAAAGATGTTGTTTTTCCATGCTTTGCAACCACTCCAGTCTGGTCCTCTGTGTCGCAAACTGGAATTTCAAAGAAAAGTAGCTACATTAATTTTACATTTTTGCATAAAACAAATATAACATATTTTTTTAGATAAAACAATCGGGAATATTTAAACTCTCTTTGCTTACAGTTTGGACAATGCTAAGGCTTTTGACCTCACTTCCTCAATGTTCGAATGATAGTTCAAAATTGCAAAAATTCCACACATTTTAACCAAAAATTCTGATTTACGTTCTATTCAATAATACTTGTTAAAAATCTGGTCTATTGTGTACACCTCACTCCCGTTTTATATGCTGCAGTAGGGAATCACTCCACAATAGAACTGAAATAATCCACGTGTTGCATCAGACTACACGGACTTTTTTAGCATTACTATAAGCTGGTATGGTGCAAGTTAAAAAGAAACTAGTTCCTCAGTGCTCCTGACACTGCACACTACTCAAAAACGGTGACAAGCATTAGTAGTTAATTTTAATCAACTATTAAAAGGTTCCCCCTGTTATTTGGACATTAAATGTGCAATTCAGAACTCAGCATTTTGAAAAATACATTTTACGCGAATATGGCTGATGTTTTCAAAACGCGGTTTATCCATCTATACTTTTAATTAAGTTTTAAAGAAGCATGAAGGAAATATTTCCAGTTGCTGGTCAGATACATTTAGAATTAACGGCAACCCGGCCACACGGATTCTCACTTGTTAGCGTCAGGTTAAAAAATTGTGTGCGTGGAGGTATTTCAGTGACAAAAGTCACGACGTTATCACGCATTCTTTTAGTGTGAGACTGGAAATGCTGAGCTAGTAAAAAACACAACATTGCGGTAGCATAAAAAAATCCTAAGTTGTATGCATGCTAGGTTAGGAATTTATAATATGAGACGGTGATTTATTAAATCCAGTAGAATAGAGAAGGGATCAGTTGACATTTGTGTAAAATATAAGTTAGGAAATGTTAACATGTAATGTAATATCTACTTCTATAGAGCTGCTAAAAACCGGCTCGTACGCAGGCAATGAATGCAGTCGCAGTAGTGATGCGGTCTCAGTCAGTACGTCTTTTACTTTACTACAACACTGATTTCTCGTCGGATTAATGTATAATGACTGTGAATAAAATCAGGAAAATATAAAACACCACTAACCAAAAAAATAATCCTGTTACTGCACAAGGAAGAGTACAATACGTTGAATTTGATAGATAAAGTCCTTAGGTTTCATTAAGAATTTGATTCATTTAGTGCATGTATTCTCATCTTCACTAAAACCATTTCTTTTTCCCCAAAAACTGATCTGGATATCGGTTATGAGCTACTAATTTTCGTAGGTAACATTAGGTTTTGTTTTTGTAACTACAAAACTAGCATACCGTAACTACACGTTAACACGCAAGCTAGGTGAAACCACACCTTCATGTAATATATTCCGCATTGAAGCCAGCCATACAAATTCTGTATTTAAAAAAAATGAATCATAGTTTAATTTTTTGAAATGTGGAAAATTTTTAAGAACAATGTATAGCTGTCAGGATTGTATGCAAAACCACATTCCACAGGCATGGTAACTTTACTACTGTACTTTTGTCTCCATCGTGTAAACGTTCCAATTCTTTCAATAGTTACTATGTCAATTCCATAGTCATGTCAACAAATTAATTTTGCGCTAAAAATGCATTTCGATAAATAATACTATGGAGTTCATTTCATGAAGATAATCCCCTTTTCAGATTGCCCTGAATTGTAGTCTCCCTCCATCATCACAACTCAAATATGCATTCCACTTAACTAGGTTACTCCATGTTGTTGCAACATGGCTACAAAATGGATATCTGACGCGTCTGGGGAGCTGTTGCCGGCAATAATCCAAGAGGCATCAAATGTTGTTCACAAAAGGGCTAAAAGACAAGTGGCCGGTGGTACAGCTGCACCGTTAGAGCGTAAAATTGAATATATTAATCACAATAAACATTCAGTTCAGTCAATATATTGACAATATATTTCCTAGTACTATAGAAGTAGGAACGATAAATCATGAACTGACCAATAATTCGTGAACTTGATCTTACACAGCATACCATACCGGTTCAGACCTACTATTTTTCTCGGTCATCATATATTGGCTAATAAGTATAATCCTGCCATTGCTGTTCACTGCCGATGAGTTCTGCAGAACAATGCGTAAGCTCAAAATCAGTTATTTACTTTCCCAAAAGCATATAATGCTGAGATTTTGCGTATACTAAATAAATACAAGGTGGAGAAGAACAAGTTGAACCGAAACTTCCAATCAACACCGAAGTGCCACCTACCGCTGCGCCCACTCCATTGGAATCTGAACTACCAACAGCTTCTCCATCCCTATTCGATGTCCATAGTGTAGACAAATCTATGCTATTTGGTCCCCCAGAAAAACTTTTACTAGAAAATCCTCCCAGTTCTAAAATCCAAGTGAAACCTTCCCGTGGAACTGAGTTCACAGATCCTTGCATAGATGAATTTGACGAAATAATTCCAAGGAAAATAGGAAATTTGCCCACACCACCAGGTTCCACAGGATCTCATTGTTCTGAAGTTCCTTCAGAAGTTGCAATTGTCATTGAAAGGAGTACTTATCCACTTCACAAGTCTCAATCTTATCCCAAAACATCCAAAAACAAACTTAAAGATCCATGTACAGCGGAAGACGCAACACAAGATGGTGAACAGAAGGTGACGAATCCGGATTGTGTAACCCGTGATGAGAAAAAAGAAGAAGCAGGCCCAATTAGTAAAAAGGCCGGAAAACCGTGTGCAACCCGAACCTGTCAAGCTTGTGCTTGCCCAATAGGGTACAGACCGAAAAAGACGAGAAGTTTGACCTGGATGGAGTTGATTGAATACATGCAAGCAGATGGGGGTTGGGCATATCCTGAAAACACGAGTGGAGAAGAAGATGAAAATTCGCATCATAGGAATTGCAAAAACCATCCCAGAAACCAAAAAGATGGGAAAGATGAGCCCAAATGAAAATTAAAAGGCAACGACTTCATAGAGTTTGTAAAGTCTGTTTTATTAGGTCATTTTGTCTTGGAAGTTTTCAACATTAACATAATACAATGTATGCAGTTCTGAAAGAATATTAAGTTAAAAATATAGGTCTATAATAACATAATGTGCATTTTTGAGCGAATCTCACTTTAGTTTCAGTTTAGTTGGTTAGTATTCAGTTTTTAACTTTTTACGTTTTTTAACTTTAGGCGTATTTAATTCTACTTCTACTTCTACTGGTTCTGGCTCCACATCCTCATGCTTACGTTTCTTTGATTTCTTCTTTTTTGGAGAATGGGAGTTACTAACACTAAAACCATTGTCTGGTGTTTCTAAATAGCTGTTATTATTCTCGCTATAATCAAACTCGTGTTTGATTTTGGATTTCTTAGATTTTTTACACTTTTTGGGACTAACACTAGGGCTGGGAGAATTTTGAATGGAGCTAACTTTGTCATTAACACGGTTGAAAACGATTGTGTCATCACTATCAGGGTATTCCTCTTCTTGCTCAACTTTCTTCTTCTTTTTAGATTTTTTCTTTGGAGAGACAAAAATGCCATTGACATCATCATGGATGTCATGATTTCCGTTCTGAACGAGATAATCTTTGCGTACAGCATTTTTACTGACATCTTCGTAACCGTTCAGTTCACTGGAATCCCGTTTATGCTTCGATTTCTTCACTTTCTTTTTAGGTTTTTCTTCAGGGGCCGTAGCAGTTATAGTTGTTGTTTCCCACACATGACTAAAATCGACTCCGTAAATGGGATGCCTGTGTTTCACTCCTGATGGAATTTTCAGGGGTTTTTTAATTGGGACTGATATACTCGGTGCTTCAGTCTCTTCTAACGCTTCTCGTACAACAACGGTGCCGTGCACCGGAAGTGAAACTGTTCAAATAAATTCAAAATTGCAATTTCACAACAATCTGGAATATTTAGTCTTTCTGTTAAAAAACGTAACTTACCAAGTTTTGGGTTTCCATCATAGTCAGGCACTAAAACTGTGGTAGATTCTTCCCCTTCTTCATAAGGGAGTGCTAAGGTTTCAATACTTCGGTCGCCGGAAGTTCCATTACTCGACTCTCCAGCAAAAGATACTGTTTTAACTTCGTCAGTAGTAAATTTAGAGGTCGCTGATAGAGAACATTTTTTCCCTAGCAATAGACTTCTAAAGGGGATCTAAAATGAAAAACAATAAGGATAAGTATATTAATTTAATGGACTGGACAGTTCAAACTAACTTTTAGATTTACAGCATTACATTTCTGTGGCACTTGAAAATCCATATTCCATCAGAATCCTCCAAGTCTTCAAAAGTCAAAGAGTTGCCCGATTTATGGGTAACTCTATTCAACCCTTCGATCAATATGCCCGGCAGCTAATCAGACAATTTAAAGACATTATAAGTTTATATTTCAACAATACCATCAGCATTAATCAATTCTAAATTGCAAACCAACAAACCTTCGAAATATCCACTTCTTGAGCTACATATTTCTTTAACTTTTTGACAGGCTCTTCTTCAACACGTTCATCCGAATCAGGAGCTTCAGTTTCAATCTCAGCAACCACAGCATCTTCTTTTTCGTATCTCTGGGACTCATCTTCATCCCCACTACTGTGCCGAGACTTTTTTGATTTTTTCGATTTCTTTAGCTTCATTTTAACTGTCTTTTAAATAAATAATTTGCGTAACAAACTTTGTCTCAAGAACACAATCGGAGCTAGTTCGCACGTGTTTCTAATAAATACGAAACTCCAAATGTTTTTGTATGCTATGAAATTTTAGCGCACTAGATCGATCCGTCAATAGGATTTGCCCAAACAGTGTAATGTGACTATAGTTGGATGAGCATAGCACATGAGCCAAGATTACAGCGAATAGAAAGCTAGCCCATGAACAAATTTTTCATTTAAATTTTTGGGTTGGGTGTCTTCCTTAGGAGGCAGATTATGTTAATCATGGTTTTAATGGGTGTTGTTATCAATTAAGAAACACAATTGGTTTAGTAGGAGTGTCTTCAAATTTGGACAATCATACAGTAGGATAGTAAAACTATTCTGAACATTTTTTGCAGGTGAGAAACTGGAATGAATGATTAGAATGGTTACTCTACCGAAAGTAGTAAAAACACTTTTTTATTATAATTTGTTGTTTAAAACATCATTTGAAAGTCCATTGTTCACCCTTTTTTCATATGTCATGAAAGTTTTGGGTTTCGGCATCTAATTTGAACTGCAATAAGCTATAAATTGTTGCATATTTGATTAGACACTTTTGTGCTGACGCCGTGATTGTCGAACAATGTCGGAGTATTGGGTAATCTCAGTACCAGGGGACAAAACACCTGCCCAAGCATATGACGCTTTAAATGCTGCGACAAGTAAACAGAATAGTCTGTCCGTGAACAATAAATTTCCCATTCCAGATCTGAAGGTAAACCCGTCGTAACCTTTATTTGGAGAGTATTCATAGTGGTGGTTATGTTTCAACCTAACTAACTATTATTTTTTATTAATTTCATGTTTAGGTTGGTACTCTAGATCAATTGGTTGGACTATCTGATGATTTGGGAAAACTCGACACCTTTGTCGAAGGTGTTGCCCGTAAAATTTCTGCATATCTACGTGAAGTTTTGGAACATCAAAAAGATAAGCTAGCGGAAAATCTTTTGGCCAATAATGGTATGAACTATGACTTCTAAGCTAAGCAGGCATATTATTTTGTGAAAAGATTGAATTTGTAGTTTTATTAACTGTTTAACGTACCACTTTGTATTTCAGCCGAACTAGGACAATATGTTACTCATTTCCAATGGGATACTGCAAAGTATCCTGTGAAAATGTCGTTACGCAATCTTACCGAAATTATTGGCAAGCAAGTAGGCCAAATTGAATCTGATTTGAAAGTGAAATCGCAAGCGTACAATAATTTGAAGGGCAGTCTCCAAAACTTGGAAAAGAAGCAAACGTATGTATCTAAAAATTCGTTCACGATTTGTTTCCTAGTAGGATTGATGGATTAACGTTAATATTCAATTTTTAGTGGAAGTCTTATCACAAGAAATCTGGCAGATATCGTGAAAAAAGAACATTTCATTTTGGATTCGGAGTATTTGGTCACTTTGGTTGTCGTTGTTCCCAAGTACGTAAGCTAAAAATTAATTGCATATGTTATTCATGGAGAGTAAGTAAGTCAGTTCTTTTATGGAAACTTTCATTTACAGAAATAACTTCAACGACTGGAATCTCAAGTATGAAAAATTGACAGATATGGTTGTTCCGCGCTCAAGTCAATTGATTTTCCAAGATCAAGATCATGGTCTATTCACGGTAACTATGTTCAGGAAAGTTATGGACGACTTCAAACATCATTGCCGAGAAAATCGGTAATTTTACTATATTAATTCGCTCCTTTGTACTTTATCACCATAAGAGTACTCAATCAATTCTCCAACTCCAACTAGGTTTGTCGTTCGAGATTTTACGTATAACGAGGAGGAACTTGCAGCTGGAAAGAGTGAGATTACCAAGTTGGCCACTGACAAAAAGAAGCAGTTCGTAAGTTTTTAACCAGGATTTCTCATACCAGCACCATATGACTGTTATTCAATACCAAAGTATTACATGCATTTGATTATTTTGGCAGGGTCCGTTAGTACGCTGGCTGAAAGTAAACTTCAGTGAAAGCTTCACAGCATGGATGCATGTCAAAGCTATACGAGTCTTTGTTGAGTCCGTTTTAAGGTACGACAGGGTCAGAATTAGAATCATTCATCTATTTGTTCTTTGCCAGTTTTTACAGTGACAATAACGTCCACTCTCTCTATAGATACGGGCTTCCTGTAAATTTCCAAGCAGTTATAATGTACCCCAACAAAAAGTCAACCAAACGTCTCCGTGAAGTTTTGAATAATTTGTACCAGCATTTGGACTCCAGTGGCAGCTCAGGGTCTAAAAATAACGATGTGAGTGTTTTTGGATTTGAAGCGTGATGAATGTGAAATATGAATAGACTTATAACTTGCATTTGTATTGACCAACACAACATGCATTGTTATTTGCAGTCTATGGATATGCCCGGTCTAGTTTTCGGCCAAAGTGAATACTACCCGTATGTGTACTTCAAGCTGGACATCGATATGATTGAGCAAAGTAGATCCTCCTAGATGGATATGCCATTCCTAAACGTCTACATTCCATTTTGTGAAGCTGAAGCCCTTACCGCATTTTTTTAGGAACGTATACCATTGAAAAATAACATGCACGTCAAAGTCAATATGTTTTCACTTGTAGTCAGTCTCCTGGTTCACGGAGAAGCAACAGAGATCCAAAAAATATTTTATTCTGAAATCACTACGCGAAACTAGAATGAAAAGTAGTTTACATGCATGCTTCATTAGTTAGTTTGATGGTGCTTTATAGAGAACTTATATGATTAATTACTATTACTTAAATGAGAAGGATGAGTGGATGGATTCCCCTAAAAGATATTCCTTACTCCAGTGTCATGTTACGTCTGTTCTAATCATTCCTCATATTCTGTGCAGCAGAGTGAATAAAACGCAGTCAATGTAGTCAGTCATTATTTCTTTTCCGTTTTACACCCTTCTGTTTCTCTCAAATTCTCATCACATCCTTCACTGGAAGAATATTATTTTTAGATTCTCTTTAGGAGTGTTATAGTGTGTGGTTTTAAATCCTATTTAGGAAATTCGTCAGTAAGTAATTAAATTCGAGGCTTAAAATCTTCAGTTCACTCCAATTACTGCAAATTACAAACAAGCTGGCAGCTGGCATAAAGTCGGCTAGCTGACGCTGCAGGAATAAATGAACCAAAACAGGGCATCCATTTGCTGATTACTTGTGTTTACACAAATCCTTCATGTAGTTAATTATCAATCAACATCCATGTACAAGCAACAGAATATTTCACACAAATGCATATATTTATAATGGAATGTGAATTTACAGCTCGATAGCCGAATTTTGCATCATACAACAGTGTTTTTTAACACTTCTCGGCATTCTAAACTCGAAGTCATGCTTGCAATAACAAATAATTAGTTCAATAGCAATTCGTCCCTTTTGATACCCACTTGACAATAATTGACATCTTAGCATGACGCTTTGTGTGGCTACACTTGACTGTCGTCTGCAAACAAGTGATGCATACTTCCCTACAAAGATGCAAATCAGGAAGACTTGAGAAAACCCTTCCATATGCCAGTACTTGTCACTTGAATTTGCTTTACTTACTTTACGGACATGCCATATAAACGAAAATAGATTTTTGTTTTTGCTTTTTATTCCTGCTAGTGAAAGGAACGAAAAGATGATAAAGCACAGTGGTCGTATACACAAGCCTAGTTACATGTAAAAGAATCTGTTATATACTAGGAAATGTGAAGTATGAGAGGAAAACTTGCTACCTTTCACTCTGACTTGGCTTGGGTGAAAACAGCCGTTTGCCTCAATATGATGACGATTGCTCAGCGAACTGAAATATGGAATACAAAGAGCGTGGGAAATTCTCAGTCTCAGTCAGTACATGACGGTTTGTGCTGCAATGCAATCCAACGTGGTAATGAAAAAAATTGCATGTAGCATAATATAGTCAGTAAGTATTGAGTGACGATATAACAGCAACTACGCTCAATAAAATATTCCATGGACAAAAACAAAATAAAATCAATCTTTGTCCATCGGCGGCTGTATGGCTTAACTCTAGAGCTCAAAATTTACTTGCGTGCTTATAGTGGTTGTGAATATTTAGCTATTCTTATAGTAAATGATCCTATTTTTATGCATAGGTCAACGGTTTTTTTGTACACGTTTACCATAATGTTTTATTGCGTCTCAATGTGTTCACTTATAGTGAATTTGGGGAAGCTCAATAGACAATAATATGTAGATAGAGAGCGAAACGATTTTTTGCCAGCAGGAAACTGCTACTGTGTCTAGCTGGACTAAACTAGACTGCCGTAAAATGAGAGAATTTTCCAATTTCAACGGACTAGAAAGATTGAACGGAAGAAAATAAAAGCAAATTACCAAATGACTGGGGGTTCTGAGAAAATTTCTCTTTCATGCAATCACTTGCGTAAGTAAGCAAACCTTTTATGTCCTTTTTGTTATGTAGCATCAAGAATCTCGCACTACATGTTAATTTTAAGGAGCTCATATATTTCATCCACTTTTAATGCAGTATGTTGTAGAGCAGCACCGACACACTAGATTTGAGTGCTATAAACGAAAGTATAGCTACATAAAACCTCAACACGATTGATTATATTTCAATGTACTCATTCACTCTATCACTGTAGAATAAAAAAATTCACTGTTCTAGATTGAATCAATGATGCAATGTTTTTCCCCTGGTCTCTTCCCTTTAGTGAGAAAAAAAGCAGATCTTATTTCCTTCGCTTGAAACTGAAAAAAATAGTGAGAGCCCTGTTCTCTTTGTAGTACAGGGAAATTTATTTCACATTTATTCTCATTTTCTCCCATGCTACTATAGTTTCCTTATGCGACGAAAAACAAATTCACCAATGTCTTCCTTTACTTCAAAGTCTTGGATCCATTATTTTCGAGTCTGCAAAGTACTTTATCCCCACTTCACACTGAAAATGAAAGGAATTCGCAATACACTCTCTTCAGTTTTCATCTTGCAACCATTCCGTCTAGCTTTGTTCCCGTCAAGTGGGAAAAAATCTCCGGTAAAACTGTGGGAAAAAAATTCCTCTTGTTAACAATAACACACGCAAGAATGGTGTATTTCAGATTCATAACCCACAGGTTAATTTTACTTGCACGTAGTATAGTGAAGTAGTGCACAAGCCATAGTCAGTCAGTCAGCGCTATGCTAACGCTATAGCTATAACCAAACTGAATTTAGTTTTCTGTGTTTCTTGTTAGCTACACAGCTAGCTTAACAGCAAAGGATTTGCTACTGCTTTCCCCATGCTCGATACTTGTGCACTGTATAAAACTACTACAGCACGGCTACAGTTATTTTGTGCGCTATATAAGACGGTGCAAATTGAGAAATGAAAGCAAAGCAATTCTGAGCTCGGAGAATTCACTACTATGTCGCCATATTACTTTTACATGGTCAGTCCGTATCGCACTTTCAGTTGTCAATTTCCTTAAACAATTCCTTTGCATATGTATAAAAGTGTGTTTTTTGTAAGTCAACAAAAAAACATTATTGAGTGAGTTTGTAGGATTTAGGCTTTTTTTGTTTTTGTGCTCCGACATTTATCCAGTGTAGCAAAACAGTGAGTTTGTACTGTATGCATCTGCACAGTATTGTTTCTTGCAAATTTAATGAGATTGTTTGATTTAATCGGCGAGATTAAATTACTCACTAAGGTTGTTCGTCAAACAAACTGAGTTGTGAGAATTTTAGCCAGCTAGCTACCGATTTTCCTGCTGGTGAAAGGAGGTTAATACATACAATTGTGATTCGCATGTAAAGCAATTTAATTTGATTGGTACTACACTCACTGTTTGATTTGACGAGGTGAGACACAAGCAAAGACCAAAGAATACATTTTTCCAATTATTACTTTGAAGATATAGAAATTGGGAATTCTCATGGGACTGGGGTACGACAGAGCTTGTGCTATTTTTTATACCACATGCTTAACGGTAAGTAAATAGTACTAAAACTAACTAATTAAATTAAGTAAAATATAAAGTGATGAATGAATGAAGATAAAATTAATAAATTTCTTACTATATTTAATCAATTTATTTTGACAGGCTGTATCCGTATTGGGCTTTTATGTTTCCCTATTGGATTTCACACATAGGACACTGCCCGTAAGTAATATGATAATATTCATTATTTCTAACTGGTGTACTGTACAGTAAGTTGTTAAGAAAAATTTCGTATTTTTCAGTCAGGAAAATAAAAAATGCTTAGCTATATAATTGATAGTGTGCAAGTCTTCAGTTTGAACTGAACAAGGAGCAAAAAAGGGTAGTTGAAATCTGAAATCCAAATGTTCCGAGCAACAAGAAAGAAAAACAGTTCATCTAATTTGTGCGGAAAAATGAGACCAGAAAAGTTTTCTATTAGAGAGATAGTCTGAGAACATAACATGAACAAACTACGCACATGAAATGGTTTATCTTTTCCTTGGAAATAATTAAGCAAAACATCTTTTCCAGAAAAAAATTGAAATACTACTTGTGAAGGAAATAATATTCATTTTTATTGTTGTTACAGATTTCACTGCTGTCCTTTACCTCCTGCCTTTTTTACACTACATGGTTTATTCTAGGAATCATTACTTTCTATGGACTATATGCGGTATGTCATTTCACTGTAGACGATTGGTTACTCTACTGCTTTGTTCTTAGATGTCAAGTTTTTTGATCTGAAAGTAACTATTATATGATGAAAAATGAGAATCTCGTGTAACATGAACTAAACCAAATGCACTACGGAAGAATTATACAAATGTTAGAGGAGTCAATCAATACGAGTAGGTAGAAAGTAGAGACTAAACCTTAGGTAAACAAACTAATCAAATACAAAAACCGAGTTTTAAGTCCTTCATGTATTATTTTTAATGATCAATAGAAATAATATGAATCCCAATACAACTCAAACATAAACACAAGTTATACGCCCTACATTAAGAAGAGTATACTGCAATACACATAAGGGGTACACCTGAAGCCTTGTATTTTCGTAGATTTCTACATGGCGTACACATCCCAGCCAATCGGATCAGTAGGTAGAGGTGGTAATCTTCTCTAATTGGCTGGGAGATGTACGCCATGTAGAAATCTACGATAGTACAGGGCTTCAGGTGTACCCCTATACACAGCTAACATCGCAACATAGCGTGTCTGTGTCATTATCAAAACTGATTGTTGCACATTACAATTGGTCTGTTTCAGGTGGTCTGGCATCAAATCACTATTGAATTTTTCAAAAAAAGCTTCAATTCTTTTATGGCCGGAGAACAAAAGTTTTAAAAAGTTCATATTATGATGAAGAAAATCGAAATTTCTAATGTGTTGCTTGTATAAAGACTGAATTTGTTTAAAATCAATCTAAAAACTGTCTAATATTGTTGAGTGAATTTGTAAATTATTTGTACATGCAACATTCATTGGAGATATTTTACTTATCTATAATTATATTTAACTAGTACTATAAGTACGTTCTTTGTTTGCTGCTGTACAGCACACACAGTATTTCTGTAACTAGTTGTTCAGCTTTTTTTTTGGTTAAAAACAACTGAAAGCTACAAACACCTTGGTTTAGGGTGATAAAGTGACAGTGTGATCGTCTTTTTATTCATAATCGGAGACCACACGC
>Ga0210040_10003029_pt1 | contig 23069 bp, 11 predicted proteins | sample CryGeyCG12114_NA_FD_185462 | JGI IMG/M metagenome (GOLD analysis project Ga0210040, IMG submission 185462) | Groundwater microbial communities from aquifer - Crystal Geyser CG19_WC_8/21/14_NA (SPAdes) (version 2) | ecosystem: Environmental > Aquatic > Deep subsurface > Groundwater | place: USA...
ACTAGCACACATGAACTCAATTTAATCATTCAGGCGCAATCTGATCTGAGTTAATTAGAATAACGAAACCAATGACCGATCCTTCGCAACTTGAAAGTCCAACATATTTATTCTATTTTTTAATGAAAATTCTAAAATATACTAAAATCCTCCTCCAAGTGAATGTGAAGCACGTAAAAGAGCACAGTTGGTTGGACTATTAAACCAGCATGAGCTGTGCTCCCAGTTTTCTCGTTGCCCCATGCGGGCATTTCTTGAATGAATGAGCCCCAGTCAGTCAGTACAAGATTTTCATTGAGCTCTTTACTTGAGAAGACTATACAGAAAATAAATAAAACACCCTTATGATCATTCTTATGATGATGAGCCAGAGCAATAAAACTGAGTGCATCATCATTTGCACACACACATTGAAAAGAGTGCACCGTTCTCCAAGTAAAACATCATATTGGTCCCTGTACGACTCGACGGAAGTCTTTTGTTTGTTTGTTCATCTTGATGGAGATAAGTGTTCCGCTAAGTAAACTCCAGTTAACTCATCATACAAACTAACCATAACTAGCTTACTACAGTATACATATATGAGGCGGCATGTCATCATTTATTATTAGGTATTTAGTTAGTTAGTTAGTACTATACATAGCTTTTATAAAACTGGGCACCTATTTCCACCAGCCAAAGTTATATCACTCTTCTCCGCCAAGTTGTTTCAATTTAACTAACTAAAACAATTTGCTACGTCTTCAAATATTGACTACAGCAGAGTATTATTATTATGCAACAGTCAAAATGACTCAGAAATCAATTAGTTGCACACAATGTATGCATAATTGCATTCAATCGACCATGGATGTTAAGTAGGTAAGTAATCGGTGCTTAACAAATTGAAGAAAGGAAAAAACTTGTACTTATGGTTGTAGGGTCAAAATCGATACCCAGTTTAATGCAATATGCTTGTACTTGGAGAATGGGCATGAAAAGGAAGCAATCTGCCCATTCAGTTTTCCATCGCTTGTCTAACTCAATGTGTCAATAGTGAAAGGGCATAGATGTAGCGTACAACGATGAAGGGTCTATTCGTCATTTGTTTTTCAAGTCCCTTTTTATGCGTCCCGTAGGGCGCATATATACGACATGCTCCACATTTCTTGGTTGCAGTTTTACCCAAGTTGTATAGTTAGTAGCTGTAGTGGTATTATTATTATTATTATTATGAGCGTTTGGTGATGATAATCTCCCCTTGATCTTAATAGCAAGCTGCCTACTTAAAGCCTTTAGAAAACTGTGAGCTATTCATCGATAGTTGTTAGTTAGTAAGTAAGTATGCAATAGTCGGTCATGGATTGAATAGAAAACCCAAATGAGCAGTTCACATCTATATTTTCCAGCTCATAAAGCAAGTTGAAGAATTTTTTCCCTTTTTTCTCCCAAGAAACATTTCTCCTTTTGTTTACTTTTCCATTATTCCTTTTTATACATCTTGTGTGTGTTGTTGGCTGGTAGCTAGCTAGTGAGTTTGGTAAGTATGAAAAGCTGTCCATGAGAGTTTTGTTTTGAAAGCCACTTTGTGTAGTCGTGTACACACAGAAGGACCTAAATGTGCAGTCTAAGCACTAATAGAGGCTATTAGGGTCCATTTGACAACATGGGAAATTTCATGAAAACCTCCAGCTGTGTACTGCACTATATGTGTTCCAGAAAATCAAACAAGCCCTTTTGTTTTACTAACGGACTATATGGCTGTCCATAACAAACTGGGTTGTTGCAGCGTTTGTTGTTTCAAACAAGTAGTTTCACAAAGAATTTTGAGCAAATTACGGTTGGTTGTAGCACGACTATTTAGAATACTATAGTCTTAGGTTAGAACTCAATTATTGCAATACTTTTACCGTTTTTTTGATCCAGTGGAATTTTTGTTCTAATGCTACCATTTAGTTCTTTCATCATGTCTTGAAACTATATAATGTTGCGCAGCAGTAGAATTTGTTTCCCGAAACTTTGTTCTCATTTTAAACCAACTGAAGCCAAACTATTCCACGGGCTTCTGCATTTTCCTATTTGTGACTCTGACTTTACCTTCAACTCTGATCAGCAACAGTTCATCTCATTTTGGTCTGAACTCGTCAGTCATCCACCAATGCTCCAGTCCCAGTCGTCGTCCATGTCAACCTGATTCAATTGAAAAGTCAGTCAACCTTGCTATTCATATGCATACATCCTTTTGTTCAAAGAAGTGGAAATTTTTACCCAACCAGAAAGTGACTACCACCGCTTTTTTTACTCATCCATATTGAAAAAAAGTTTAAAAAACAACCCTTGTAGTTCCACCGTAAGGATTCTGTCTCGGTATGATGAAAGACTTTTCATATATCTAATCTAATTAGTAGACATTGTTCAAGTAGCTTGCTGATAGGACTGACTATCTAACTGAACTGACTGAGTAAACCAATGCTAACAAAACGAGTTCACATCATGTCTTCAACTCACTCACTATCTAGCTATAATTTGATGCATGGATGGAGCAGTTAGTTTCCCAAGATGAGAAAAACTCTAAGATGAGCTACAGAATAGAAAAGAGATTCAATTTCTTTCAATTTCAGTAGTCGCTCGCTCGCTCATATAAAATATAATACTTGTTCGTTTGTATTAGGGCACTGGATTCCCCCCTTTTGTTTCTGAATGTACCGTGTACCTTGCTTGCACTCTAATCTTAACTTGTAACAACCATGTAACAATCTACTATCATCATCCTCATTGTTTCCAACTTTTTTCAATTTCATCATCATATTAAAATGTAATCCAATCCCGTGTGCACATTCAAAGGGAACACTCACTTTTGGTTTTCTCTTTTCCTGTCTCTTCCCAAAAAACATTCCCTCTTTTGTCATGCAAGACTCACTCATCATCTTTTCCTTCCCATGCTGCCAACGGGAACGGCATGTTGTTCAAAAGTTCACATTTCCCTGAACTTTGTCTTTTTCAACATGTCCATCTCCTTGGCTTGTCATCCAACTCGTTTTGACAATAATAAAACCAACTTGCTTTCTATTTATTATCTATACACATACAGGCTCATCACACATTTTTTGCCGTGAGAAAATAGATCTCAATGTAAAGACTAATATAGCATACAATTACACAAAACGAATGCTGCAGTAGTCTCTTGTATCTACTGCATACGAAAATTCTCAACCTCCATTCATTACAACTATAACATTGTGTTTCAAGTTTGAACCAGAAACCCGTTGATATGAATACTTTTTTAATGTTACAACAATGAGAGGAATTTGTAAAACCATTCAGCTCCTGACTTTACTATACTTTGTATGAGAGACGAACTGTGAGTGTATGTGACTTGTGATTTTTCAAGTCCATCTCAAATATCTCAGTTTTTTGCAAGGTGTACATTATATGTATTGCATGCTACCAACCAGCTATGATAACAATAATACTCATAGTGCGGAAGGATGAGGATTCAATTACAATGAGACAAGTGAGGAGCACACCTACAAAGATGAATATACGGTTTCAATGAGTTCAGTTGCTCTACAAACTATGGAGCGAGTGAGACAGTAGCATTTCCCTTTAAATATGATATCCAATCTTTTCGTTAGTTAGTCTAGAAATGACAGTGGGATTTGTGAACAGATAGTATTATAGTGGTATTAGTTATGTAGTAAATAGTAGTTAAGTTAGTTAGTTTGAGAATGATAGTAGTACCAAAAATGCAACATCAACAATACAATGGGTACATCTATGCAAGTTAGTAAGTGAGACATAGTACACAAGAGTTTGAAATCCGAAACTGTGGAAACATTGGTGAAAATATCTGAAATCTCTTCTTTTTTTTTGCTCTCCTTTGTTGTTTTTTCTTTAGGGGCTCTTCTTTTGCACACAAGCTGTTGGCAACTTACTTGCTACTTACAAATTACACCGAAATGAATATTATTGGTAGCTGATAGCATTTTTTTCTTCGGTACAGTTCTATGCTCGGTATCCATGCATTCTATAAGACGGTTCAAAAAAGTTTTGGTTAAGCAGTAGTAGCAGCAGTTCAGTTAGAATCCATTGATGCATGGTTTTTTTTTGGCACAACATATTTTTGAGCTTTGCTTTCTTTTATTTTGTTTTCTATTGTGACTGTGAAGGTGAATGTTTGAAGTATTGTTTGACTTGAGCTCAATCGACTGAGCCCATCCATTATTCAGCTCGTTAAAACAAGTCAAAGCAAACTAAAGAATGTTTGGCTCATTTCTTTCTCTATGTACAATCATCACTTGAGTTTTTGTAGACGAGCGGACGATATACTAAATTTGTAGACGGGCTTGGTAGGAGCAGAGCGCGAACACTATTGTCTTTTACCCTGCTGTGAATTCGTGAACATGTGTAAAAACATTGCGTCTTTTTAGCCCCCTTTGTGTTGAAACATCAATTGGTTCACATTTTACTGCTTTTCAGCCATTCCTCAATACTCTACTCTATTTATCCATTCAGGCAGGATATAATTAAAAGTCAGTTGCTATCATGCAAAATTATTTTTTCTGTAGTAAAATATTAGCCCAAGTAAACATATTGAAAGGAAAGTATTAAGGGAAATTATATATTCTATCACACTAATCTAATGATTATGCATGGAATGGCTCCAACGCATTATTAACGGTATCTGTGCAATGCTCATAGCTCATAACTTGGTTAATGCAACACAATGCAGCTGTTCATTGTTCTCGGGAGCGAACATACAAGATATGGTGAGCAAAGTTTGTCCTCCTATTTTTCAGTCTTACTGTACCATCAGTCATCCTTGTCGTGTCTTAGCAGTCAGCGAGTGCAAGTATGTAAAGAATTGTTCAAGAGTTGAGCCAAAATAGCTTCATTTATACTTCCAAAGAACTATATAGTCTGCCTGCATAGCTACTTAGGAAAAGAACAAAGCAAATTGTCGTTTACCAAAGGCAGACACGAGTTCCGGATTAGGGCACAAATATTGGTGAAAATTGATGTGTGAAGCATGAAAATCGATGCATATAGCTAGCTAGCACTGTTTGCACAGCAAATGGACGAAGGAACAACCCGGGAGAAAAAAACAACAAGTTAGTTGGGAATTGCATTCACAATGTTGGATGGAAATATAGTGCCTTTGGAGAAGAGCAGAGAATATTGAGTCAGTTGGAAATTTCAACAGAATTTAATTAAGTTACACACATAGCGTAGTTTGAATTGATTACCTTGTCGTTGCACATGAGACAACTCGGGTTGGTTGGTTAGTTAGTTAGTGAGTTACTTTTGAGGCAATAATATAGGGACCATGTACATGTTTGGAGTTCTTTTCCTACAGGATGGTCATGACCACCTGGATTTCATTCAAATGTATCAAATTACTTGTACACACAGAGACACATCCCATAGCTGTATTGACTCAATCTATTTTTTGTCTGCTCGTTTAGTTTGTTAGTTAGTTAGTTAGTTAGTTTGAGGGGTTTGATCAAAATTCATTAATTTGGGCTCTCACTCTCTTGTATGGAAAAAGGATGCGGGATAATCAAGCAATAAACTTTAAAGGATTCTCTATCATTTCTCACTGCGGTCAATACTTTGCAGGATTTTGATGAATCCACCTTTGTGGGCTCAAAGAGTTAATATTTTTATTGGGTCAGACCGTTTACAGAGGAAAGGGTTATGAGTACGCAAGGGAACGCTTGGGTCCAAAGGGTTGATTTCATCATTAACCAGAATCAATCGATTGGTGGGTTAGATAAAATTTTGTCTTTATAATGCTATTCATAAAGAGGAAAAATCTGGAAGATTGTCCAAAAGTTCTCACCATAAGTTTTACATTTGACTTCTTGAGGTTTTTATTCTAAGTAACCCTTTAGAGGACAACTGACCTTTTGTGGATGCGTTTTAAACCCTTTCGGTATAATAGTGTGATTGCACTCAAAATGGTCAGTAGTATTCAAAATTATTTACCATTTTGTCCCATCTTTTTCCATACTAGCCGACAAACGTGAAAAAGGTAGCGATTATGCCGTGAGAACTTTACTTAGGTTAAAGAATCACGAATAATTTAAAAAAAAGGGTTGATTTAGTTCAAATATTCAATTTTTTTCTCCTAATTCTCAATATAAAAATCGGTCAAAAATTGTCAGATTCATAGAACTACATATCACACCCAGCTATGTATGACAATTAAGTACTTCTCTTGTACCATATGTCAAACCCCTTAATTTTTCAAGCCATTAAGTTATTCGTACACCCAGAGTCCCAAAAAAATTGGGATTCACTAATCCAACTCTTCAGAGACCCACATATGAATACCTAATGGATGCTATTTATGTGGCTTCCTCGCTAACCAGCAAACTATAACTAACTAACCAAACGAAATGCCAAAGATGAATGGACCAAGGAGCGTGGAGAGGACTGCGGAGATCATTAATAATGAACCGTATATCATAGCGAGATGGTGAACACATAAATCCTTTCAAGATCTTGTCTCCTCACACACACCACATGAATATCACAGTGCATAGCCCATAAAGTAACAGTAAACTATGCTGACATTATTCCCACTTCAGCACTACCCACCATATTAATTATTGTCCACCCGGGACTCTGCCTAACTAACAATGTGGGCAACCATATCTCACGTCCAATCTTAATGCTCCCTACCCGTACTACTCTCCTGGATGTCTCTGATGGGAATCTCACTTTTAGTTCTTGTCCAGTCTAACATTTGTTTTTTTCCTTTTCTTTCACCCCAGCTTGTACTTGTACTCATACTTGTATTATCACAGACCCATTTGTCTTCCGCATTTCTGGAATTACGTGTAGATTTGGATTTCTTTCATATGGAATATGTACTACATACAGCAAATGGGAGGAAGAATTACAAATTTTACGGTCGAATTTAGTAAGCACTTTGTTGTATGCAAAGTGTATGTATACAAGTTGCCCCATGTCGTTGTTAGTTTGTTAGTTAGATTGGGAGAAACAGGGTGTACATTATTAGCCACGTACTATGCTAATAGTACACTTGGACCATGGAACGAATTTTACATATGTTATGCTTACGCTGCGTTTGTCAATTCCTATCTTTTTATAATCAATGTGCTTCTGTAATCGTGTGGAAATTTTTATCCACGGATTATAAAAGTAACACTTGTTTCACTGATAACGACGATACTAATTTTTTATGAAATGGCGCATCACATTGGTGGCATGGTAAATAGAATGTATTGCTTGCAATTTCATCCAAATGTTATGATTCATTCTATTTTTCGCTAACTTTGTGGTTTGAATGTAAACAATTTTTCCAAACATTGCTGCCCAAACAGTAAAGAATAGAGATTATTCCGCAAGTAAAAAAAAGAGTCCTTGACATTTATGATTTTGTATTGAATTGACCAGCTATGTTTGACTGTTGAGCAACTAACAAGCTTCAAAAAAAGTGTTGCCCAACTCTTTCACAAAAAATTATGTTAGACATACTTACCCGTACTTATAGGTCCAGGTGTGAAAATAGAGTTATAACAATAATAATAATGGCTCAATAAAGAGTCCAAATAATAGACCAAAAGTAAACCATAAGGGTTCATTATACTGCCTATTATGTACTATGGCCCAGCAAGGGGCTATTCTAATCTCAACTATCAAGTATGCAATTCAAACACTGTGAAGGATAAAAACATAAACAAGAATGACTTGACTCCCATTATTACCCTCACTCTGGTCTCTAACTCACATTCAACTCATTGAGTTGATAAAACTAACTCTTATTATTATTAAAACTTGACTAGCTAGTTTTTTCCCTTCTTGAGTCCATGAAAAGTGCTTCTTATTCTTTCTCTCTCCCTCTCACACAAATCCCACATTTCGCAGTCAATGAAAGTGTTTTCCACCCTTCCTTTGTACACAATTTTCATATGTGAGTGCGTGTATCTACACAAGTTTTGTACCCGCATCAAAACGTGGATAAATGGGAAGAAAAAGTTGAACAACAGCAGCAGGGGTTCATGCCACTAGAAAACAAGGCTGAAAAATCAGGTTGTCATGAACATTGTCACCTTCCCATCTGATAGTCCAATATTTATAGCTCCAGTCACGTGAGTCTCGCGCAATTTGTCCATTCCCCAATCTCATATGCATCTTCAGAGATAAATAAATAAACAACACACACGTTCATACATAAACAAGTGAGCTAGTGAGAAGGACTGCCTAACTAGCCAACAATGTTCCAGCTCAGCCTCAACTTCTTAATACGGGAAAAGCACATTATCATCCCAGAATTAATCTTGTTGGATTCTTGTAGTTGGTTGTACTAGTAGGCTTAAAAAATGAGTACAATTGTACACGGCACACACGTACTCACTACTACTATATCACTTGATGTTCTATGGTCATTATTGTTGTGTGAGTAAAACAAGGATTTTCTTATTTGAACATCAAGACTATAAGACTACTATACTACGAGTACATGCGTTCGTTCGTACGACAAGTTGACCCATTAGGCACATTCCATTCCATGTTTTTACATTCTGGTCGTTACACAAACTAACTAACTAACTATCCTAAGTTAGTATTATAAGAATTAGTGTTATATCATTCGGTAGACCACTTACCCTGGAGGAATAATATAGGGTATGATTTAGGCTGGAGTTTTAATGCCGGATTTGCGGTAACTAACTAACTTATGTATGTGGTATAAAGTGATGAGCAAAACGCAAGTCAAATTTTTTATTTAATTAAGTACCAATGGTTATAAAGAGATACTAACTAACTAACTAACTAGCTTGATTATCTCATAGGAAATTTGTTTTCACATGCACGAGAGCAAATAATAATAATAATAATGAGCGAGAGTTAGGACAGTTAAGTTGGCTTATGGAGAAACGAAGGGAGCAGGTTTCTTGTTTTTAGTGACTGTGTACGAAGTGAGTGAGTGAGTAAAGACACCCATCATCCTACAAGCCACTTAATAAATGAGACTGTCTTTATTCATAAATTACACAAGTTGTGGTTGACCAAGAGAAAGAGAGTGAAAAAATTTCAACCTGATTTTCAACTTTGGGTATGATGATCACTATCTGGTACATGGAGATTATAAGCTAAAAGAATTCATAATTCTAGTTGATTGAGCGACTCACTGGTGCTTTCATGTTCAACAACATGGAACATCAATTTTATCAGATTTAAGAGGGTGGATATAAATTTGAGTTGGCTCAGGCAATGACACAATGTGGTTGAAAAAGGTGACAGCAAATATATTTGACTCTTTTGAGTTCATATTGGTGAGGTGAATAAGTGAGGCGTTCTTTTTGGTCCACAAATTATGTAGTTTAGTTAGTAGTCTGGAACTCATGCTGTGGGATTTACTTTTGGAGCGCTTGTAAACACTAACTTGTATTGACAATGTGGGGTGCAAAAATGTAAGTTTCTTAGATTTTTGGGAAGTGAGATTTTAAAATCATGCAGAATTCTTCAGAAACTGTAGGTTCAAATAGACAGGAGGAATTCATTAGTGGGTAATTGCTATGGAGAGCTTGACAAGCCGTCACAAAGAAAGTCTTTCAGAGCGTGAACATCTCACTTCCAATTCTCAATGTGGATAGAATATGCATTAGTGGTGCTCAAAAGTCACATTAGTTTCGTTTGCTGCTCTTTACGCTGAATATCAAGTATTTTTAAGAGCATTCTTCTCCCTTCATTTGTATGTGTGGGCATGAGCTGAGTTAACCAGAACGAAACATGCTAACTTGTTCAAAAAATTGTTTTTCAAAAAATGTCCCGATTTGGTGATTGTCCCTATTATATTTCTCCGGAGTTAGGTAATTATCAAACAATGTCAATTTTACATTTCACTTCTTGTCAACTCTGACAGCTATCAGTTATTTGATCCTTCATTAATATCTCTGTCAATTTTTGTTTCACTTATTAAAAAATCTGACTTCAGGTCACAATAGCAATGTAATCAATTTATGTGAAACGCGCTAATGTCCAGCATTGCTAAGTTTTGGGAAAAAATTTGCTCCGATCGATGATAACTAACAACCAATGGATTATAACCAGAGCGATAATGCTCATCATTTTGAATGTCTATACGGGACAAGCTATATATGAGGGTTAGGACACTGATGGGACTTGATGTGGTTTAATTTGACAAACACTACAAATGACTCAAGAGAAACGAAAATAAATGCATGTCGGTTGGAGTGGTTTGTTAGAAACTACCGGATGCTTTTCTCTTTTCACCATAACTACATTTGTTCAGCCCTAATGGCCTCTCTTGTCTAACTAACTAAACTGTACTCTTGTGGCTCGCTATAGAACCTAACTAGATAGTTAACTGCGGCTCCGAATTTCGCGTAGTTTTTCCATATATATCTTATACTCTGGCTCCACTATAGTATATGGATTTCTACTTTCACATTCCCCCAACAGTGCAATTCGGACTCCATATATTGAACAAAAATTGTCTTTTTTCATACCAGCAGAGTAAACAATGGCCAGCTTGAACGCATAAACCATCCGTAAACGCTGTTATGCATTTTGGTTTGACGGCAAACATTAATAATAATGATGATAACTGAAACTTAACGTTCAACATTATTTTTATTTACTACGGTAAGTTTTTAGTAAACCATTGTCAGATTTCCGCGACAATAGCGACAATAGATAAAGTTCTATATATTAGGGGTACACCCGATGCCGTGTAAAGTCGTACATTTTTACGTGCGTAAATATCCCAGCCAATCAGAGCAGACTTCCAACTTCTCCCTACTGATCTGATTGGCTGGGAGATTAACGCACGTAGAAATGTACGACTTTACACGGCATCGGGTGTACCCTTATTATTTCTGTATTGGCAGTTTTGCAACAATGTTTTTATTCCGCCTAATGCATGGATACTTTATTGTGCAGAACTTGAAAATCAGACACAACATTTGTGAATGTGTTTAACAATTGCTTTAAAAACTACAATGCTGCAATGAAATGCCTTATCCCATTTTATAACACTGCAATATTCTTTTAGTCTTGTCATGTAGGCAGTCAAGTCAGTAAAGCATAACATTCACGGTCCTGGAACTGGAATCTGATGGCTGAGAATGGCAAGCAGACAGCTAGCTTATTAGTACACTAATAATAAGAAAAGAGAGGGATGCAAAGAGTGCTGGAAGTGAAACCACATGTGGATTCAAACAAACCAAAGCGTTCATCATGTATACCATAATCTGCTGGGTTCGCTCATAGGCGTAATATGCACAATACACATATGGACCTACAACGGACCAATCCATTTTGAAAGAATTCTAAAAAATCACTTCATCATTTCTTTTTGCTACGTTAGCAATGCCATAATGATCTCGTTTATTTCATGACCAAGACCAATACCACAGTAAACATAGTCTAGTTAGTCAGTAATATATACTTACAACTGTAGTATGGTATAAGAAGAGAGCTTATACATAATAATACAACTTGGGAGAAATGCAGTCAGTCTGTCAAGTACAGCTACGCTCCACTTCACACTTCAACTCCACATCAATTCCAATCTTTGTAGGAAGAAAATTTAACCACAAAAAAGATTCCAATCAGCTTGTTTGCTGTAGGTAGACTTGATGGAAAACAACTACCAATGTTTGTTTTCTACATACTTTTACTATATTAGCGGGATTTGTTGTTTCTTAAAAGACGTATATATGTATTAGATATTTCAATTTCGATAAAGATCTGCAAGAGAAAATAGGATATACATGAAATGTTATAGGTTGGATACCCAGTTCTTATAGATTAGTGTGTAACCTTGTCAAACGAGAACAATGATCGTATAGTCAAATTTAGCTTAAATACTTAAATATTCCCGTACAAATTATTGGAAAAAGTGATATTTCCACTTGGTTTATTTGTTGTAACGAAAAATGTTGCAATGCCACTACAAATTAATGAAATTAGCTGTCAATTTGAAAAAAAAGTTTTTTTTAAAACCATATGTACTATGTTCTATGGTTGTTGTCAAAAGTTTTCATGCTTACTGCACCATATCCCAGTTTGCATGGGATTTGTGTGTCTGGGTCCCCATTTGTGTGAAGTGAAGCGACCCTCCCCGAGTCTTTTAATTATTATGGGCTGGAAAACGTGCAATCATTATGAATACATGCACACATAGAGTCATGTGGGATCTTAAAGGATCTGGCTCACTAATGTGCCCTTTGTCAAGAAACTAACTAGGCAATAATCGTATGAGGAAAAGAGTGGTTGACTAACTAACTTACTAATTCTGTGACTAACTTGAACAAAGTACACATTTTCTCGTTATTAATATTTTTGGACCGGTTATAGATGTGTGTAACGTTGACTCGCTACAGAGTCAACACCTATAGCAATAGAAGATATTTTAGTGACGTCGACCTTAAAAGACGAAACTCGTATAACTATTCCAGCATGGCGGTGGGATTGGGAAACACCCATCAGTTGAAAAACAAATGGAGCAGGACTGCAGGACTCTCCATCAACACGTATCCATCAATCAATTGAAAATGGACAGACTAGAGAGAAAAAGAGTGAGAAAAAAATGTCTAAAGGCAACAAATAACATATGTGGAAAGAGTGAGAAATCTCATGGCGTGGAATGAGAACTTGTATTCCCACCTACTCAATCGATCTCAATCATGTTGAAATTATTCCTCACTGCTTATAGACCTTTTTTTGAGCTCACTGGAAGCGACGTAGAAAAAATATTCCTGAGTAATGTCGAAGAAAAAAGATTTTGAAAAGCTGTTTAAAGATTTCTTGCACAGGATCAATAAGTCAGCTCAGGAGCTAATTAGGTGACTTTTTATTCACAGGTGTGAGTTGTGGTTACAAGCATATGTAGACGCATCATTAGTCGTTGATTGAAACGATGAATATTTAAATGATTGAACGTCTACGATCTGTGCATAAATAATAAAAATAATCCAGTTTACTCGATTGAATAATAACAACAGAGGAGGAACAGGAATGTAACCATGAACTCGAAGGAGTTAATCATGAAGATGAATTAATTTCATCAGTTGATACATACATTTGATAAATAAATGCTGAGTTCTGTCAGGATTCTTTAATCGTCTGCATATCAGCGCCAATTTTCAGTAGTGGCAGCTTTTTTAGGTTTCCTTGATTTGGCACGTCTCACTGATTTTGAAATGACGTTTTTGGCCCAGTGGAGGTCACTCGAAGACATGGTATTAAAAAAACCCTTTAAGAATCGCAACTTTTCGCTTGTTGATTTCCCGTAACCAGCAAGGTACAAAATCTTCTCGAACTTTTAGCTTTCTCAGCGTGATAACTCATCCTATTTGGTTAAAAGTAAACAACTTTCAATTAAAAACGAAACGGCCGATTGATTGGAAGCAAACTTGTATTTGCTTACATCGATTTACTTAAATGTATGCATAAATTTTGTAGTGATTGGTATTATATTGATGATACAAAAACGCTTACTTCGGCATGGTCAATTCTTTCCTCAATATTGGGGATATTTAAAATCAAAATGACGAAATCTCTTAAACATTTAATAGCAAGCCTTGTCTAACGAGAACGACTGCCTACCTTTCGAAGACATCATAGTTATTTCTGATACAAATATTGGCTATGTAATAATTGTTACAAAAAAAATTTTTACGCGGAGTCAAACATATACAAATGGCTGTGTAAATGCACAAAATTCTACAAATGCGCATTTTCACCAAACAATCCATCCCTTAAGATAATACATTAAAAAATGCAATTCACCACACAATTTTTGAGCAAACAAGCAAAAAAAATGCACACATAAAATGTAAATTGACACCTTCACCCACTGACTGACTAATCCTAAAGTATTAACCACAGTATGCCTTTAAAAATATTGCAACCGAAAAATGTGAACGACAGCACTTCTTTCCACTTGCAGGCTTAAGCACACATAAAATTTAATAATGCTAAAACTATAGAAAAAATCCATTAAACTGTTCTCACAAAGTGATCCTCACTTGGTGACATTGGAAATATGCAGTAAGCTAGAAAATAATGCAAACTACAGCGACAGCCACTGCAGCAACCTAGAAATATCATCTGTGGTAATATTACTTATACTACCACCACTAACTAATATTCCAGAATCCACTAATGGGTACACACCAATCCATCTCCACAAGTAAAATGCCTTATAATAGTAAACCCTAACTAACTATAACTATGATCTCATATCGAACCGAAATGTGCACATCCAGTAGAGAGCATATAACATGGGTGCAATGAGTCCTTTTTTGTTCTTCACAACTCGCATGTGGTTGAAGAAAAGACCCCGTTGTAAACTGTAATAATGACTGATGTTCATGAAGAAAGAAAAGGAAAGACTACCCAGTTTTTACGAACTAACTAACCAACAAACTACTATGTTCACAAAAGTCCTCTTTTTCTGTACATACACACGTATACTTATGTAGTATGATTGAAAAGGAAACACCATTTATGTCACACCGAACAAACACACATTTGAAATTTTGTTGCTCCATAAGTTCGGTTAGTGTCCTTTTCTCAGCCTTACGCTCAACAAGCTCCTTTTTTCATTCATCTCGCTTTATTGTTGTCACATAATCATCGTTTTGGAATTGTACAATTTACATTACTAACTTACTAACTAAAGTAAGATTTCACGGGCAATCAAATTGAAGAGATACACAGTATGGTGAGGGCAGCAAATCATTTTTGGTGACGTTATCAAGTACGTGTACAGATTACATAGTCCATGCAATTTTAAGGCCACTGTACTTTTGATATATCGTTTGAAAGTGGAGCAAGTTAGGATAGATTTTTTATTGTTTAGTTCCATTCAGAGGCGACATATTGATTCGCTGTGCTAGACACATGCACTCTGCTTTTGGTGCAAAATACGCAGTGTTTACTGATTACGCGTTTGTTTACGTGCTATAGACTTCTGTTACATCTATGGTACAACTTGTGGTGACAAAAGATTCATAAAATTATTTTCTTTTGACAATAAAACCTGACTTGCAGACAATGCGGAATGATAAGGTCTGAACTCACTGTCTTCAGCCGTTGACCTGTATGGTTACTTTTGATAAGCTAATGTTTTTGTGTTCATGAAAGTGAGTGTGCTTTTATCAAATCTTATGAAAAAGTGGACCAGTTGCTGCAGTTTCAGTGTTCATTCAACTCAAACGTGAAAACATTCCTGCTCCAGAAAGGATACATACGGAAATATGTTGTAATTGTTCCATGGCCTTAACAGCAAGAAGGTGATTATCATTATTTCTCAATTATGTATCAATTATTTTTGTTTTAAAAGGATTTTGTTTACAAACGGATAAACGCGGATACTTTTGATTTACATATTCAAACTACACTAGGTGCTAAGAATAGTATGGACAAATATGTTAGATTTCCCGGCTTCTACTATAATAACAGTAACAATAAAAATTCATTGTTCAATATACGGCACGTACAGGCTGTTTAGCATTTCATAGGACTATACTATTGAACAGATTCGCAACAAACTAAAGCTGTATAATTTAACCACTGATCATAAGACTTTATTATCAGCAGAACTAAATCGTGCGGTCAAAGTATTTGTGGTTGTAAATTTTCCACATGATTAAATTGAATGAAATTAGACACACTAGTCAATTTTGAGCCGGATAGAAGAATACATAGATAAAGATCTGACTAGAAGGATCAAAAAAAGATAAAAACCTCGTAGGGTCATTTGTAAAAATCGAAGAAGAATATCAGTTTAATAATTGAATTTGCACTTAATGTGCGTTAAAACATTAACAAGATATTGTTTTGATAATAATGAAGAAACCCAACCCTTTTAATGAACACACGTTATGGTACAGGACGTAGATGTCATGAGAAGCTCACCTCTTGATCAAAGTCACTACACTAACTATACTACAAAGGTATTGCAAGTGTTATTTAATGATTTAGTGTCAAATTTCTTGAGCAAATGACTTGTTTGCTTACACAACTAACGTGATTATATTTGGTTGGACTATGTCATGTTAAATCATCATGACTGTTAAATATATCAATCAATTTCATTTTATTCTGACTATCAAAATATTAGGAAAGGTTAAAACATCCATCCATGGTCTTTTCTATGTCCTTGAAGTATATTTCACAAACCAATTTTTTTAACTAAAGCACTTGCAAATGTAAAATAATAGTTTCTGGAGCCTGATGGCCTACATTTAAATCAGAGTAAAATATGCAAAAAAATTTACATTTCTTTGCATAAGGTCCCATGGATGGAAGATACAATGCATGAGGAAATGATGTGAGTTTTGTGTGACAACAATAACAATAAATTACGAGCTAAAGTATCAATTACACGTATGTCCATCCAGTGTTTATTCCTATATAGTTTTGTCCCAAGAAAGTTAGCCAAATGTGCTGGATTGAGAGTAGACATGAAATTCAAACACTATGTGCCCTTTGACACTATTATAATTTTGCGAGATTAAAACCAAGTGGTCCATGACAGAATCCTTTAGTTCCTTTGCAAGTAACTACCAGAATTGACATTAACATTATTGTTTAAGTTCATTTCTGGGTCTTCTCGCTGTTTTGTAAATCACAGTCTTCTTATCTCTTCACTTGTATTTTGGGACACTGAACTGACCTAGTTTCTTAAGTGTGAGATTATAAAAATCCATGCAAGTTCTTTCGTCCGCCGTGAGATAGTGTTGTGTACAAAGAATTCTGAAAACAATAGTATCGAGTGCATATAACTCAAAAAAATTTGATTACTAAATGTTTTTTTGCTTATAGTGAAAATGAAAAGTTGTTTAAAACTGGAGCAACAATTGCTGAGGTAAATAACAGCATGGTTAAAATATTTTGATTTTTTCTCATAACTAATGCATATGCGTTACACATGAAAACTGAAAGTGTCATTATCATTTTGGTCATGTGTAGAAACAAAAATTTGAAAAAATGTATGTGTTTCCAGTAGACTATGGGGAACAACAAACATGATGTATTGCATTAAGTGCTTAAGATGATCCCCTCTTGTACTTAATGCAGTTGCTGGTCGTTATTTACTAGGACAGGATGAGAAAAGTAGGCAATGCTCACATTATTATAAGTGCATAGAGAACGCAGATGAGTCTGCTCAAGGTGGTTGACAATATTTGTGAGAATCGGTAGGGATGTTGACACCAAGTGTTGGTGGAGGTTCTGAACTGAAGGGTAAATTTTTTTCTTGTGCAACTCATATAGATCCGAGTTAAGATGGTATATATGGTGTCTGGAAAAAAATGAGAAAAAACTCTTTAACTAGCCTAAACCCCATTCTTGAGAAGGCCGTTTGTCAGTGAAATATACTTTTCTCATCATATGGGACCCACATGGGTAGAAACAACCTGATAAAAATGGAGCAAAAACATTCCTAAGGAGTTGTTTAAAAATATGCGTGTGTGTGTTGTTTTTATTTTCTTATTTGGTCATGAAGAGACCCTTGGCATTCACTATGTCACTGCATGGACTTGGAAAACTAATTTATTTTTCAGTAAAGTTTAAGCAAAAAGAAATTTTAAATACTAAAATGTACAATCGGCACTTATTTTCTGTTATTTTACATATTTTCAATACCAAACATTCCCAAAGTTGATGACATTCAAATCAAGGGGTGACTTAAGAGTGTTATACAAATTCGTTAACAAATTTTCTACCTTTGGGCATCACATTTTACTTCACATAAATCCATCTAACTTTATCATTACTCAATCTTGTACTCATATACACATGTGCAAGAAAACATTTGATTTTACGTTAAAAAGTCTTGTATCCTAACCAAAACAAGGGTTACTTTTTGGGCTTAACATTGGACATGTAAAGAGAGTCTTGGGTTAGACCACACAAAGACAATTTTCACGGACGGAACAAGTTAGCTACGAAGTACTAGTAGAAAACACTCAAGGAGCTAATGTCGCCCAACTAAATCTTGTCACTTCATTTCTTGACTTTTCTAAAGCAAATAAACGATAATGCTCATCATGACTTACTTTGTGCATTTTATAATGCTATAGTCATTAGCTTCTCACTTCACTTTCTTGACATTTTCTTGTATAAATAGTGAAATAAACATATTTAGGATTAGGATGTCAAAAAAATATGCTATCGCGTTGGAGTCCACTTTTCAACTTTTTCAATCTTAAAAGAAAGGAATCACAATCAACATTGCCGAAGAACAAACTTTTATTAGAGAAGAAAAGTTTTCGTGTTGTTTGGTTTGTTCAACGCTGTTTAACAATATTTTCGAACTTAAATTTCATACAACAATGAAAGAAGATTTGCTTCAGGGAGTTGTTTGTGAATCCAATCAGTAATTTCGACGATACATTGAAAAAGAGAAAATGGGCTGAATTTGCTATTTTCTTGCAGCAATTGCAATTTTTTGTTTGCTTTCCAGGGTGACTGCAGATCCCAGCCCTCGTTGTTCGTCAACAGCCGCCGAATCTCCCCATCAACCAGAGGGTCACTATTGGAGTCCTCATCAAGTGAATATGGGGCTCAGTTCCGATATACCTTCGAATGGTAAGAAACTAGTTTCATTATTTGAGTAATTAGACGGGAAGTTTAAGGATGACATATTTATTCTTTATACCAAGCTTTCAAAGACAATTTGTCTTCTTCATCAGGGCAACAAAGCTACGATAGATGAATTTACAAAATTAGTCTAGTTACAGTCTGATATTTCAATGATTAGAAATTCAAAAACTAGTTTCAGTTTTATGTCTCAACTTGAGTTGCTTACACGTTCATTGAATTGGACTGAATCCTCACTTACGAACCAATCGATGTGCATAAGATTACATAAGAATCCTCATATCAGATTACTTGTTTCATCATTAAACTGCATGTCAGACAACAAACACAAAAGATGCCGATCCTTATCAGAGAAAATATTGGAGAATATCGTCCTTCTCACAAAAGCAAATATAAAGTCAAACTCATTTGACAACCGTTAGAAAACAAAGATTTTTCATCCCATATGTAGTTTAAATCCCGTTTTATAAAGCACACAGCAAAAATGGGTCCACATTTTTTAGTGGAATTGAAAACTTGTTTACTTTTACTACCAATTTGTTAGTTTAAGGAGAAAGAAAGGGTAGCAATGTTTTCCCCTCAAGCTTCCAATTACTCACGTTATGATTCCAAATAGTGTGGTAGCGATAGTTTGCTTACATATATAGTTAGTTAGTTAGTCAGTCGGTTGGCTAGTTAGTTGATTTTCTAAAAATATATAGGCGATAGTAGTATTATTGCTCACACATTGTTGTATAGAGCGAGAGTTGGAGATAATGGAGGATGCAGTGAAGCAAAGCAGACAATAATTTAATGATGTGATGATGCATCAACGGTGGTATAGTAGTGGGGTTTTGCCTCATCATAAGCCTGGAATACCAAAAAACGCAGTCAATAATAATAGGCTGTGAGTGAGTCAGGGAGACATGTGAGCTAGTGTAGGGTGAACATGGAGGCATATGTTCGGATACCCGAATCAAGTCAGGTATACAATAATGGAGTTAATAAATGGGGACACGTGTGTAATTGGATAGTGTAACGTTAATGAATGTTCTTTGAATGCTCCACTATATGTCTGATCAAAAATCTGTCGTCAGTATAACTATAATTCTGTGCCGTTGTGTACTGAACGGAGTACATCCATTCAAAGAGCTGAGTGAATTATGTGAAAAGAGAAAGTTTGATGATGCCCTTGGAGAATTGAATTAGTGGAAGGAAAGTTTGGGGCATAACTTGTAAAAAAGACGAGCTTTGTATGACCTAAATCGTTAGTTTTTTAAAGTTTTGTTGTTTTTAGTAGGCACGTACGTACTATGTATTTCTACGAAGCATTGACTATAACATATATGCTGCGGAAATGAAAATATGATGGTGCGGATTTGATGATGATATTGTTATTATGTTTTTTTCAGGGGATTTAAAACTGGATTCGGGTGATGGGGTGATTAAAGCATCTTCGGAAAATAATCACCACGGGGAATCACCTTTCTCGAATTCCGATTCTGTTGGTTCTTTTCCTGACAAACCAACGGATTTTGCTTCCGCGTATACGCAGCTTTACCAAAGGTATTTAGAAAAATTGGATCTTTTTGTTAAGATTTAAATTTTGCATTCAATGTCAGGTTTATTTTGTAGTTATTCATAAAAAATTGCATCAGATTGCTGAAGATCAACAGCAGCTTTCAAGGTGTTTTGTAAAGACTGTATATTTAGACAAAATAACTTACAGCATGATGTAGTCGCATTTCTGAAAATTTTGTTTCGACTAAATGACTAAATAATAAATCCAGACAAAATTAAAAATAAATCAAGCAAAAAAGCTCATAAGCTATACAATATTGCAGTTATCTAATGTCAAAAGAAAATTCTGCATATTTAATGACTCTGAATTCCCTTTAAAAAGTAAATGGCACTTTCTGTAAGTATGCTTACAAAAACGCGTCAAGCCTTCCACTAAAAAAATGATCATTCCTATTCAGCCATATTAAATAAATGATAAACGAGCAATTTTTTGTTATCCCCCAAAATAAATGAGCATCAGTCAGTTGTGTGTTTAACATACAAAAGGACTCCATAAAAATGCCATAACTATTCCATATGAGCCCTTTCTTTTGTAGTAGTTCATTCACTCTCAGACTCATTCATTCTCTGTGCTCTTTTTCTTTATCAACATGATCATGATGTATATTTTTTAACAGTGGCATGGGAGGCTACAGTGGTGGTTCCTACCTGCAGAGTCCTTCGTTCTACAATGGAGCACAAGGGTACCCTTCAAGTGCTGCTGCTGCTGCCGCCGCTGCCGTTGTTCTTCCCCAGCCGTACCCTGGTGAGTATTCTCTTTTATTCTCTTGTCAACACTTCGACCTCCTCCCGTCTCATCATCATATTCTGTAAATATGGACTGAATTCACAATGCTGAATGTATGTGCGTGGAATACGTAAAAATACGGGAGCTTACATGTTTAAAATCCACTAACTAACTAACCTAACCATACCGTATAGTTTCAATTATACCTTTCGGCTCATCACACCACTAACTAACTAATCAGTTAATAGCCATTTGCAAATGATGTTGAAGGCACGGAAAAAATATTATTTGGTTGGACTTGCATTAAATTGCAATTTTTACAGGGATGCTATTATCATCTCGGTGAAAGCAATTTCGTTTTCAAGTTTTCACATATCAACTTATGAATCAACCTGGTTACGTTTGCAAAGTTTTCAAGTTGGATACGTATAATACAAGAACTACGGTATCTACAATTCTTTTGTGCGAGTTACACACAATGATGATCATAGCAATCATAATGGTCCAAAAAATGTGCCCTCCTCACCTTTTGTCCTTAAACAAACTACCAAGGGCCCACTACTGTACAACACGCACTACTACTTATCACACATTACATGCACTTCTCCCAGTTCTCCCTTTATCAGATTACGTCCCATGCACATCAACAACACATGAATAAGAGTAGGATATTATCCTCATCCCCCCTTTTGCTCTTTTTTCCTCTCTCACTCTGCCTTCAGTGATTTCCATGAATGAGTTGTTTAAATCTGTCTCCATTTGGTCAGTTAAAATAATCATTTGAACACTAACATGCCACATATTTCTGTGGACAACTATTCTTGCGTACAATCTAGCGTTTTTCTTTTCAACCGAACGCTAATACAACCAATTAGATAGATACCTTTTTTTACCTTTAGTTAATTATTGATATTAGTCTACTGACTTGCTAAAAATTGTACTGCCTGTTGTGGACAATTGTTAAAGAAATCGATAATTTTGAAAAAAAGCGACTGAATGAAGGAATATGGCTGTTTTGCTATGATGAGTGTGGGTAAAAATGTGAGTACTGGCACAGGAGCGAGAACACAGTGCAAAGGAAGTAGTAGTGGAGCTGCAGCGTACCTGTACGGGAGTGCTCCATTTGCCAGTGGAACGCCAGGGCCTTATCCAAGCGGGAGCGGATACGGATCTTACCCACAGTCGTACCAACAGGAGTACCAATACTCCACCTCTTTCCAGTCTTCAGCCGCCTCTACTTCCGCTTACTATGGTCACACGGGTGGACCCTCCTCCTACTACTACAATCCATCACCCTCAACGTCTTCAGCCACACCCTCTAGTTATCCCGTTAATTCGAATCCTACATCTATTCCAGGTTTGTCTTCCTTGTGCATTCACCAGATAGATTATTAGATGTTTATATATTGTGTGTTGTGCATCCTTAACGGAGCTATAATTATTCAAATTCGCTTTCATGATGAATGACTGAGAGTGAGCACAAAGAGATGGAAATGAGGGAACAAGTGGTTTAATTAAATTTAACAAGAATAAGCTAATGTGGTTTGTTTTGTATGATCTGTAGATCCTTTAAGTTTCCTTCCTGGCGAACCAAGTCCCCCTTCACCCCAATGCAAGGAACCCAAAGGACGTAGAGGTATATCATACTGTTTTTTAACAGAACCTGTTTACTGTTGGAATAATGTTTAAGCACAAGATTTAAATGTTTAAGGTGTTAAAAAGTTTAATTTTTGCTTTCCAGCTCGAGCAAATAGTAGCAGAGGGAGAAAGCCAAATCCATCACCGGATCCAGAACATAATTTGGATCGCGTATTTATTTGGGATTTGGACGAAACCATCATTATTTTCCATACGTTACTTACTGGAAGTTTTGCACAACGCTTTAGAAAAGTGGGTGGTATTATTGATCTCCATAGGATTACCTTTTTTTGCTTTTAATTTCTGTTGCATTGTATTTAACTCACTGAATTGATTGCAATATTTACTTTAGGAAGTAAACAAATCAGCCTCTTTAGGAATGGCCATGGAGGAACTTATTTATAACCTAGCAGATACCCACTTATTCTTTAATGATCTCGAGGTAAGTATTTTCAATTTGTTTTTGTTTGTAGTGAAAGCTGATAGGATTACAGTATTTGTAACGTTGCTATTGTCATCATCACCACCACGAGAAAACAACTGTACCGTTACAGTT
>Ga0210040_10003030_pt1 | contig 23066 bp, 22 predicted proteins | sample CryGeyCG12114_NA_FD_185462 | JGI IMG/M metagenome (GOLD analysis project Ga0210040, IMG submission 185462) | Groundwater microbial communities from aquifer - Crystal Geyser CG19_WC_8/21/14_NA (SPAdes) (version 2) | ecosystem: Environmental > Aquatic > Deep subsurface > Groundwater | place: USA...
CCGCCGGCGCCCCAGCGCGGCGTGGGAGAAGGCCAGCTTCCCGTAGAGGCGGGCGGCCCCCCGGGGGTCGTCCGCGAGGTCGGGGTGGTGCTCCAGCATCCACGTGTGCGCCGCCACCTTGGTCTCCCAGCGGTCGGCGAAGAAGGACGTCGACCCCCACAGCACCTCGACCAGCGGCTCGTCGACGTGGGCGATGTCGTGGCGGCGCGCCGCGCGGATCAGCAGGTCCCAGTCCTCGCACATGCCTCCCGGGATCGTCTCGTCGACCAGCCCGAGGCCGTCCAGGAGCGCCGACCGGCGGGCCGCGAAGCCGGAGGAGTGCAGGGTCGCCGTCCGCGCCACCAGCAGCTCGCGGAGGTCGACGACGTCGCGCCCGGTGCGCCGCACGGTCGTCGCGCCCGGCGTGCGGACCCTGATGGCGGTCGTCGAGAACTCGACGTCGGGCGAGGCGAACCGGCGGACCTGGGCCGCCACCTTGCCCGGCAGCCAGGTGTCGTCGTCGTCGAGGAAGGCGACGAGGTCCGTCCCCAGCGCGAGGACGCCCGTGTTGCGGCTCCCGCACAGCCCCGGGGTCCTGCTGTTCGCCAGCACCCGGACCGGCCGCGGGCCCGAGGCCTCCAGCCGCGCGTCCGGCGCGGCGCCGTCGAAGACGACGACGACCTCCAGGTCGCCGTCGTGCTCCTGGGCCAGCGCGCTGGCCACCGCCCGGCGCACGAGCTCCGGCCGGTCGCGCGTGGCGATCACGACGCCGACGCTCGGTGCCCGGCTGTCCACAGCGCCTCCGCCCCCTGCACCCGGCGCCCGGGACCCGGGCCCGGTGCCGCGGGCCCCGCGATCGGCGCCGGGGGGACAGTACCGACGAGCCGGTCGCCCGCGGGCGTGCTCGCCTGCGGCGGTAGGCCGTTCGGGCGAAGGCGCGGCGGCGGGGTCGCCGGCCGGACATACTCGGACGCCTCCCGCCGAGGGGCGGCGGGACGAGGGGGTTCCGATGGAGCGCGTGCTGGTCGTCGTGCAGAACCTGCCGCTCCCGCTCGACCGCCGGGTGTGGCTGGAGTGCCTCGCGCTGCGGGACGCCGGCTACCACGTCTCGGCCATCTGCCCCCAGGGCCCGGGGGACCCGGCCTACGAGGAGCTCGACGGCGTCCACCTGTACAAGTACACGCCGTCGCCCGCGGCCGCCGGCGCCCTCGGGTACGTCCGCGAGTTCGTCGAGTGCTGGCTGCGCACCGCGCGGCTGAGCGTGCGGGTCCGGCGCGAGCAGGGCTTCGACGTCCTCCAGGCGTGCAACCCGCCGGACACCTACTGGGTGCTCGCCCGCCTCTGGCGCCGGGCCGGCGTCCGCTTCGTCTTCGACCAGCACGACCTCAACCCCGAGCTCTTCCGGTCGCGCTTCGGCGAGCCGAGGACGGCCGCGGCGCGGCTGCAGCTGGCCCTGCTCCACCTGCTGGAGCGGATGTCCTACCGCACCGCGGACCACGTCATCACCGTGAACGAGTCCTACCGGGACGTCGTGCTCCGCCGGGGCCGGCGGTCCCCCGAGGACGTGACCGTCGTGCGCAGCGGCCCCGACACACGGCGCATGCGCCCGGTGCAGGTGGTCCGCGAGCCCGGTGACGAGCGCCGGGTCATCGCCTACCTCGGCATCATGGGCCCGCAGGACGGCGTCGACCTGCTCGTGGACGCCATGGACGTGCTCGTGCACGAGATGGGCCGCGAGGACGTCCACCTCGTGGCCATGGGCTTCGGCGACTGCCTCGAGGCCCTGCGCGAGCAGTCGCACCGGCTCGGCCTGGACGAGAACATCACCTTCACGGGGCGCGTGGACGCGCCGGCCATCGCCCAGCACCTGTCGCGGGCGGAGCTGGGGGTGGGGCCCGACCCCTCCAACCCGCTCAACGACGTCTCGACCATGAACAAGACGATGGAGTACATGGCCTTCGCGCTCCCCGTCGTGACCTTCGACCTCACCGAGACGAGGGTCAGCGCCGGGGACGCCGCGTGCTACGTCCCGGCGGGAGACGTCCGCGCCCTGGCCCGCGCCGTCTCGGACCTGCTCGACGACCCGCCGCGCCGGGCGCGGATGGCCGAGGCCGGGCGCCGCCGGGCCGTGGAGGTGCTCGACTGGGCGCCGCAGTCGGCCGCCTACGTGCGCGTCTTCGACCGCCTCCTCCGGCGGGCGGAGAGCCCCGTCCCGTGCCCGGGGGGCAGCGGCCCCGCCGTCGTCGGCGGGGAGGACGCCCCGGTCCTCCTCGACCCGCGGGTCGAGGAGCTGGCCGCGGCGCCGCGGGGCCGGTCGTCCCTGGTGCCGGTCGGCCAGCGGGAGGCGCCGCTCGAGGAGTCCACCGGCACGGCCGAGGCCCCCCTCGTCCGGGCAGCCGGCAGCAGGGCGCCCGGTGAGGGCCCCGCCTGGCGCCGCCGCTAGCGAGGACGGTCGCCTCCCGACGACGACGGCCGGGGTGGGCGGCGCGCGCTCGGGCCGCACCGGCCGTCGGGCAGCTCAGCGGGCGCACCGCCCGCTCCCGCACGGGCCTCGCGCGACACCCCCGACCAGGAGGTCGCCGCCGACCGCCGGCGCGCACGCGGGGCGCCCTCCCCGTGCAGGGCTCCCTCGCCGTGCAGGGCCGCCCACCGGTCGTGGACGGCGGCGACGTGACGTCTGCCCCGCGGGGGCTCGACCGGTCCCGGCCCGGGGCACCGGCCCGATGGGCGACCGGGAGCGGACGTCCCAGCGACTGCGGAGGGCTGCGCGGCCCCGGCCGTCGTCCGAGACCTGAGCGAGGCTGCTAGCAGCCCGCCACGGGCTGGGCGGCGGCCTCGCGGAGCTCCACGAGCGCGCGGTCGGCGTCGCGGCGGCCGGCGTCGGCCGCCTCCTCGTCCCCGGCGTCCTCGGCGGCGAGGGCGGTCTCCCAGCCCGCCAGGACGTCCTCGGCGGCGGCGACGCGCTGCTGGGCCGCCCCGTCGAGGCCCTCGGCGCCGGACCTCCACTCCTGGATGCGGTCGGGCAGGACCTCGACGGCGGTGCGCAGCGCCTCGCCGGTCGGGCGGGTGTCCGGCCCCAGCAGGTCGGCGACGGCGTCGGCGTCGGCGTCGCACAGCAGCGGTCGCTCCGCGGGCGTGCTCGCGTCGGGCACCTCGGCCGGCGCCGTCGCGGCCGGCGCCGTCGCGGGCGCCGCCGCCGCGTCGCGGGAGCCCGTCGCCGCGGGAGCCCCCGCGGCGGGAGCGGTCGGCGCAGCTGCGCCGTCCCCGGCGGCCGGGGGCGCCGTGCTCGACGGCGACGGCGACGGCGACGCCTCCGGCGCCGTCCCCGTCGCGGACGCTGACGGCGACACCGCCGCGGGGTCGGCGTCCGCGGGCGCCGCACCCCCCTCGTCCTGCGGGCGCAGGACGAGGGCGAGGACCACGGCCGCGAGGACGACGAGGGCGAGCACCAGTGCGACCCCTCGCCGCCGCGTCGTGCGACGGTCGTCGTGCCCAGCAGCGCTCATGCCCGCTCCTCCCGCCGCACCCACCCGCGGGTGCTCAGCGCGGCCATGATGGCGTCCACGGACCCCTCGACGGAGGTGGACGAGGTGTCGACCACCAGTTCGGCGTCCTCCGGCACCTCGTACGGGTCCGAGACGCCGGTGAACGCCGGCAGGAGGCCCGCCCGGGCCCTCGCGTACAGGCCCTTGCGGTCCCGGGCCTCGCAGACCTCGAGCGGCGTCGAGACGTGCACGAGCAGGAAGCGCCCGTGCTCCTCCGCCATGGCCCGCACCTCCGCCCGCGTCTGCGCGTAGGGGGCGATGGGGGCGCAGACCGCCACGCCCCCGTGCGCGGCCACCTGCGCGGCGACCCACCCGACGCGCCGCACGTTGAGCACCCTGTCCTCCCGCGAGAAGCCGAGACCGGCGGACAGCAGGCGCCGCACCCGGTCGCCGTCGAGCAGCGTCAACGACCGGTCGGTGCGCTCGAGCAGGGCCGACACCAGGGCCCTGGCCACGGTGGACTTGCCCGAGCCGGAGTAGCCGGTGAGCAGGACGACCACGCCCGGGCTCCCGCCCGGCCCCCGGCCCCGCCGCAGCTCGCGCTGCGCCGCGGCCGTCCACACGGGCGACCCGGGGTCGTCGGCGGCCTCGTCCTCCCACGCGTCGGCGGGCTGCCCGCCCTCGTCGGGCACCCACCGGCCGTCCTCCGGCGCGAGGAGCGGCGCGGCGACCGGCTCCGGCGCCCCGACGGAGCGCGCCGGCGCGCTCGCCCCGGGGAGGAGGACGTGCGTCGCCCCGTAGGACCGGGCGACGAGGAGCTCGACGCCGGGGACGCCGTCCCCGTGGTCGGGCGCGGGGACGGGGACGACGCGGGCCCCTCCCAGCTCCTCGGCCGCGCGGAGCCAGGTGCGGACGAGCGCGCCGGCGTCCACGGCGCGGTGGGCGGCGCCCGTCAGGGGGAGCAGCAGCACCTCGGCGCCCGTCCGCCCGGCCGCCCGTCGCACCGCCTCGAGGCGGGGCCGGCTCGCCGGCGCGCGCACCGGGACGGCCAGCACCGGGGCGGACCCGGCCCCGGCCGGTCCCGGGGCGGGCCGGTGGAGCTCCCCGCCGGCGCTGCGGGCGAAGGGCTGCCGCGGCTCCAGCTCCCCGGCGAGGCCGACCTCGTCGAGGGCGTCGACGTCCCCGACCGCGGAAGGACGCCGCACGGCGGCGACCGGGGTGCCCTCCTCGTCGAGGAGCTCCAGGAGCCCGGCGGCGACGGCCGTCTCGGCGACCCCGCGGGGGACGCGCAGGTCGGGCGACCACCCGGACGGGCCCGGCGCGCCGGCGGTCTCGTCGCCGGCGGGCCCGCCGACGGACCGGCCCGGGCCGTAGGCGCCCAGCAGGCGGCACTCCACGTCGTCGAGCGCGGCGGGCGGGGGCGCCCACCGGGGGGCGGGGACCTCGGGTGCCTGCACGCGCCCACCGTGCCACGGCGGACGCGCACCGTCCCGCACCGCGGCGCCCGCGGTGCCCACCGCGCGGCCGCGCGGAGCGGCGCCGCGCCGGGCGGTCGTACCGTGGTGGCTGCGGCCCGCCCGGGCCGCTGCCCGCTGCCGCGGCCCGCGCCGCGCCGCCCGTGCAGCCCCGCACCACCTCGCGCCCGCGCGGCGCCCCTCCCGAGGAGCTCATGAGCCTCACCGGCCTGCTCGACGTCCTGCGCGCCGACCCCGCGCTCACCTCCGCCACGGCGGCCGCCGCCGAGGGCGTGACGGACGTCCTCGACCTCACCGCCCCCGCCGGCACCCGACCGGCCGTCGTCGCGGAGCTGGCCTCGCGCCGGCCCCTGCTGGCCGTCACGGCCACGGGCCGCGCGGCCGAGGAGCTCGCCGCCTCGCTGCGCTGCTTCCTGCCCGCGGGCGCCGTCGCGGAGCTGCCCGCGTGGGAGACGCTCCCGCACGAGCGGCTCTCGCCGCGCAGCGACACGGTCGGGCGCCGGCTGGCGGTCTTCCGGCGGCTGGCGCACCCCGGCCCCGAGGGAGCCCCCGACGGGCCGGTGCGCGTCGTCGTCGCGCCGGTGCGCGCGGTGCTGCAGCCGGTGGTGCGCGGCCTGGGCGACCTGCGGCCCGTCCAGGTCGCGGCGGGCGACGTCGTCGACCTGGACGACCTCACCGAGCGCCTCGCCGGGGCGGCGTACAGCCGCGTCGACATGGTCGAGCGCCGGGGCGACTTCGCCGTGCGCGGCGGGATCGTCGACGTCTTCCCGCCCACGCGCGACCACCCGCTGCGCCTGGAGCTCTTCGGCGACGAGGTCGAGGAGGTCCGCGAGTTCGCCGTCGCCGACCAGCGCTCGCTCGAGGTCGTCCCCGAGGGCCTGTGGGCCCCGCCCTGCCGCGAGGTGCTCCTCACCCCGCAGGTGCGCGAGCGGGCGCTGGCCCTCGTGGACCAGCTGCCCGGGGCGGCCGACATGCTCGAGAAGATCGGGGCGGGCGTGGCCGTCGAGGGCATGGAGTCCCTGGCCCCCGCCCTCGTGGACGGCATGCAGCCGCTGACCGACCTGCTGCCCGACGGCGCGCACGTCGTCGTCCTGGACCCCGAGCGCGTGCGCGCCCGCGCGCACGACCTGGTCTCCACGACGCAGGAGTTCCTCGCCGCGGCGTGGTCCAACGCCGCGGTGGGGGCGCAGACGCCGGTCGACCTGTCCACCGCGAGCTTCCTGCCGCTGTCGGTGGCCCGCGGCGCCGCCACCGCGGCCGGCCGGCCGTGGTGGTCGCTGACCGCCTTCGGCGGGGACGAGAGCCTGGCCGAGGAGGGCCTGTCCGGCAGCCAGGACGACACCGGCGGGGTGCGGCTGCGGCTGGGCGCCCGGGACACCCGGTCGTTCTCCGGCGACGTGACGACGACGCTCGACGACGTCCGCGCGCACGCCCGCGACGGCTGGCGCGTCGTCGTGACGGCCGAGGGGCACGGCTCCGCCGACCGCCTCGCCGAGGTCCTGCGGGAGGCCGACGTCCCGGCGCGCCGCGTGCAGACCCTCGACGCGGCGCCCGAGGCCGGCGTCGTCCACGTGACCACCGGCGCCGGGGGAGCGGGGTTCGTCGCCGAGGCCCTGCGCCTCGCCGTGCTCACCGAGGCCGACGTGCTCGGGCGCAGCGGCCCGAGCTCGACGAAGGACATGCAGCGCCTCCCGAGCCGCCGCAAGCGCCAGGTCGACCCGCTGCAGCTGCGCCCGGGCGACCCGGTCGTCCACGAGCAGCACGGCGTCGGGCGCTTCGTCGAGATGATCCAGCGCACGATGAGCGGCTCCACGCGCGAGTACCTCGTCATCGAGTACGCCCCGAGCAAGCGGGGCCAGCCGGGGGACCGGCTCTTCGTGCCCACCGACACCCTCGACCAGGTCACCCGCTACGTCGGCGGGGAGGACCCGCCGCTCAACAAGATGGGCGGCGGCGACTGGGCGAAGACCAAGGGCCGCGCCCGCCGCGCCGTCAAGGAGATCGCCGGCGAGCTGGTGCGCCTGTACTCCGCCCGGATGGCCACCTCCGGGCACGCCTTCGGCCCGGACACCCCGTGGCAGCGCGAGCTCGAGGACGCCTTCCCGTACGTCGAGACGCCCGACCAGCTCGCGTGCATCGACGAGGTGAAGAACGACATGGAGAAGACGGTCCCGATGGACCGGCTGATCTGCGGCGACGTCGGCTACGGCAAGACCGAGATCGCGGTGCGCGCGGCCTTCAAGGCCGTCCAGGACGGCAAGCAGGTCGCGGTGCTCGTGCCGACGACGCTCCTCGTCCAGCAGCACCTGGAGACCTTCTCCGAGCGCTTCGCAGGGTTCCCGGTCACGGTGCGGGCGCTCTCGCGCTTCACCTCGACGGCGGAGTCGAAGGAGACGATCGAGGGCGTCACGAGCGGCTCGGTCGACCTCGTCATCGGCACGCACCGCCTGCTCGGCAGCGAGGTGCGCTTCAAGGACCTCGGGCTCGTGATCGTCGACGAGGAGCAGCGCTTCGGCGTCGAGCACAAGGAGACGCTGAAGGCCCTGCGCACCGACGTGGACGTGCTCGCGATGAGCGCGACGCCGATCCCGCGGACGCTGGAGATGGCCGTCACGGGCATCCGCGAGATGTCGACGCTGGCCACGCCGCCGGAGGAGCGCCACCCGGTGCTCACCTTCGTCGGCGCCTACGACGACAAGCAGGTCACCGCGGCGGTCCGGCGCGAGCTGCTGCGCGAGGGCCAGGTCTTCTACGTGCACAACAAGACGGAGACCATCGACCGGGCGGCGGCGCACCTGCGCGAGCTGGTGCCCGAGGCCCGCATCGCCGTGGCGCACGGGAAGATGAGCGAGCAGGCGCTGGAGCAGGCGGTGCTCGACTTCTACGCCAAGCGCTTCGACGTGCTCGTCTGCACGACGATCATCGAGACCGGCCTGGACATCTCCAACGCCAACACCCTGATCCTCGAGCGCGCCGAGCGCTTCGGGCTCTCCCAGCTGCACCAGCTGCGCGGGCGGGTGGGGCGCGGGCGCGAGCGCGCCTACGCGTACTTCCTGTACGCCCCCGAGCGGCCGCTGACCGACACGGCCAACGACCGGCTGACGACGATCGCGCAGAACACCGACCTCGGATCCGGCATGCAGGTCGCCATGAAGGACCTGGAGATCCGCGGCGCCGGCAACCTGCTCGGCGGCGAGCAGTCCGGGCACATCGCGGGCGTCGGCTTCGACCTGTACATCCGCCTCGTCGGCGAGGCGGTCGCGGACTTCCGCGGCGACGGCGCGGGGAAGCCGCCCGCGGAGATCAAGGTGGAGCTGCCCGTCGACGCGCACCTGCCGCACGAGTACGTGCCCCACGAGCGGCTGCGGCTGGAGGCCTACCGCAAGCTGGCCGTCGCCGAGACGCTCGAGGCCGTGCAGGAGGTCCGCGACGAGCTCGTCGACCGCTACGGCGAGCCCACCGAGGCCACGGGCGGGCACGCGGTGGAGAACCTCCTCGCGGTGGCCCGCTTCCGGGTGCGGGCCCGCGCGGCCGGCGTCACGGAGGTCAGCGCCCAGGGGACCAACGTGCGCTTCGCGCCGGTGGAGCTGCGCGACAGCCAGACCATGCGCCTGCGGAGGCTCTACCCGGGCTCCCTCGTCAAGCCCGCCGTCCGCTCCGTCCTGGTGCCGATGCCGAGGACGGCCCGCATCGGCGGCAGGCCGCTGCAGGGGACGGCGCTGCTCGACTGGGCCGCCGACCTGCTCGACGCGGTCGTCGGCGAGGACGTGGCGGCGGGCGGACGGGTGGCAGCGGGGGTGGCGGGGGGGTAGCAGGGGGTGAAAGCCCCTGCCGTTCGAGCCGGTCTCGCTTACCGTGGGGAACCCGGCAGCCCACGACTGCGTGCCGTCGGTGCACGCAGGGTGACTGGGGGCGCCGGGATCGTCGACCTTGCTGAACGGAGGATGCGCTGTGCAACGGACCGCGGACGAGACCGGAGCGGCGACGGCCGTGGGTCCTCGCGCTGGGTGGCGCGAAGTCCTGCGAGAGGACGTGCGAGCACACGGGGGCGAGGTGACGTCGCCCGGGCTGCACGCGGTGCTCGTCCACCGCTTCGGCGCCGCGCGGTCCTCGATGCCCCGGCGCCTGCAGCCGGTGGCGCGGGTGGTGCACCGACTGGCCTACGTCGCCGTGCGCAACCTCTACGGCATCGAGCTGCCCTCGACGGTCCAGCTGGGCCGCCGGGTCCGGCTCGCGCACCAGAGCGGGATCGTCATCCACCCCTTCGCCGTCATCGGCGACGACTGCGTCCTGCGGCAGAACGTGACCCTCGGGGCCGGTGGCGGTGAGGGTGAGGCCTTCCGGCGGCAGGCCCCCCAGCTCGGCGCCGGCGTCTCGGTCGGCGCGGGCGCCGCGGTGGTCGGTGCCGTGCGCGTCGGGGACGGCGCGCGCATCGGGCCCAACGCGACCGTCCTGACGCACGTGCCCGCGGGGGCGACGGTGCTCGCGCCGGGCAACCGGGTCATCCGCCGCGCGGAGGCGGGCTCGTGAGCGCGGGGACGGCCGCGCCGGAGGTCCCCGAGCCGCGGCAGCTGCTCCGGCAGCTGCAGGGCGCGGTGCGGGCCGGGCGCTCCGCCGACCTGGTCCCCCTCCTGCGCACCCTCGTCGACGCCACCGACGACCTGGGCGTCTGGTCGGGCGCGGCGCGCGCTCTGCGCGGGGCCGACGCCGGCGCCTGGTCGCGCCGGTCGCTCCGCCTCGCGGTGGTCGGGACGTCGACCACGACGCACCTCACCCAGCTGCTGCCCCTCGTCCTGGCCCGGCACGGCCTGGCGTGCGAGGTGCACGAGACGCCGTACGGCCAGCACGTGCAGGAGGTGCTCGACCCGGGGTCGGCGCTGCACGCCTTCGCGCCGGACGTCGTGCTCGTGGTCGTGGACGAGCACGCCTCCGGGCTGCCGGACGTGTCGGAGGACCCGGCCGCCGCCGTGGAGCAGGAGGTGGCCCGGTGGACCGGGCTGTGGGGCCCGCTGCTGGCGCGCGGTGCGCTCGTGGTGCAGACGACCTTCGCCCCGGAGCCCGACGGCGTCTTCGGCGACCTCGCCCTGCGGGTGCCCGGCTCGCGGCGCCGGCTGCTGCGCCAGGTGAACCTGGCCCTCGGCGACGCGGCGCCCGAGGGCGTCCTGCTGGTGGACGCGGAGTCGGCGGCGGCGTCGGTCGGCGCCCGGGCCTGGCACGACGACCGCTACTGGCACCTGTCGAAGAACGGCGTGGGGCTCGGCGCCCTCCCGCACCTCGCCCGGCGCACGGGCGCCGTCGTCGCGGCCGGGCTCGGGCTCACCCGCAAGTGCGTGGTGGTCGACCTGGACGGCACCCTCTGGGGTGGCGTGGTCGGCGAGGACGGCGTCGAGGGCCTGGCGATCGGGGACGGGCCCGACGGGGAGGCGCACGTCGCCCTGCAGGAGCACCTCCTCGCGCTGCGCCGCCGCGGGGTGCTGCTGGCCGTCGTCACCAAGAACAACGAGGCGGACGCGCGCGCCCCCTTCGAGCGGCACAGCGGCATGCGGCTGCGGCTGGAGCACTTCTCCGCCTTCGTGGCGAGCTGGGACGACAAGCCGGGAGGGCTCCGCCGCGTGGCGCAGGAGCTGTCGCTCGGGACGGACTCCCTCGTCTTCGTCGACGACAACCCGGTCGAGCGCGAGGCCGTGCGCCAGGCGCTGCCCGAGGTGGAGGTGGTCCTGCTGCCGCCGGAGGCGAGCGGGTACGCGGCCGCGGTGGCGTCCCACCCCAGCCTCGAGCCCGGCGCGTGGACGGCCGAGGACGCCGTGCGGGCCGACCGCTACGCGGCCCGGGCGGCCGCCGTGGAGGCGAGCGCGAGCGCCGGCAGCCGCGAGGAGTTCCTCCAGAGCCTGGACATGGAGGTCGTGGCCGAGCCGGTGGACGAGAGCAACCTGCGGCGCGTCGTCCAGCTGCTCGGCAAGACCAACCAGTTCAACACCACGACCCGGCGCCACGGCGCGGCCGAGGTCGACGCGATGCTCGCGGTGCCCGGGGAGGTCTGCCTCGCCCTGCGGGTCAGCGACCGCTTCGCCGACCACGGCCTCGTCGCCGTCGTCCTCGGCGTCCCCGAGGAGGAGCCCGTCGCCGCCGGTGCGGAGCGCTCGGACGGGGGCCCCGGCGGGACGCTGCGCATCGACTCCTGGCTGATGTCGTGCCGGGTGCTCGGCCGCGGCCTGGAGACGGCCGCCATGCGCCTGGTGGCCGACGCCGCGGTCCGCCGAGGGCACCGGCGGCTGCTCGGCGAGCTCGTGCCCACCGACCGCAACGCCCCGGCGCAGGACGCCTACGCCGCGGCCGGCTTCCGGCGCCTGGAGTCCGACGAGGCGCACCAGCTCTGGGAGCTGGACCTCACCACCGACGACCTGCCCAGCCCGGGCCCGGTCCGCCTCACCACCCGAGGAGCGACATGAGCACCCACGACAGGCTCCAGGACGTCTTCCGCGACGTCTTCAACGACCCCGACCTGGTCGTGACCGACGAGACCACCGCGGCGGACGTCGAGGACTGGGACTCCCTGGCGCACATCAGCCTCATCTACTCCGTGGAGTCCGAGTTCGGCGTCGCCTTCACCGACCGCGAGCTGTCCGGCCTGGCCGCCGTCGGCGACATGCGCCGGATCATCGAGGAGCGGGCCGCCTGACACGCAGGGTCACCACCTGCGACTCGTCACCACCTGCGCAGCAGGAGCGGCTCACCCCGGCCGACCCGCCCGAGCACCCGTCATCCCGAGCCCTGGGGTGATCGGTGCTCAGGTGCTGGTGGACTCAGATCCAGTCCATGGGGTCGACGGCGGTGCCGTCGACGCGGACCTCGAAGTGCAGGTGGCAGCCGGTGACGGCCCCGGTCTGGCCCTCGTAGCCGAGGACCTCGCCGCGGGTGACCGACCCCGAGGTCTTGGTGAAGCCGCTCATGTGGGGGTAGGCCGTCGCGACGGACCGGCCGTCGATCAGGCCGTGGTTCACCACGGTGATGTTGCCGTAGGTGCCGTTGTAGCCGGCGGAGACGATCTCGCCGTCCTCGGCTGCCCGGATCGGGGAGCCGCACCCGGCGGCGATGTCCACGCCCGAGTGCATGCGCATGTACCCGCGGATCGGGTGCATCCGCATCCCGTACGGGGAGGTGATCCGCCCTTCCGGACGCCGCAGCGTGGTGCCGCTGTCCCGGCCGGTGGAGCGACTGGCGACCGACGGTGCCCGCTGCGCCTGAGGCGCGGACGAGGAGGACCGGCCCCCGGTGGCCGACTGGGCCTGGGCGGCGGCCTCAGCGGCCGCCTGGGCCTCGGCGGCCGCGCGGGCCTTGTCGGCCTCGGCGATCGCGCGCAGCTGGTCCCCGAGGGCGTCGGACTCGGCCTGCAGCTGGTCCTGGCGGGCCTGCTCCTCGGCCTGGCGGCTCTCGATGGTGGCCACCGCGGCCTGCTGGCGCTCGACGAGCGCCTCGATCTCGGCCTTGCGGGCCTGGGCCTGGTCGGCGGCCTGCTCGGCGACCGCCAGCTGGGCCCGGGCCTCGGCCTCGAGGTCGGCCACCTGCTCGGTGACCGCGCTCAGGCGCGAGGTCGCGCTCGAGCGCACGGCCTGGTCGGAGGCGGCGCCGGCGAGCAGGTCGGCCTCGGTGGCCGAGAGCCCGGCGATCGCGGCGGTCCTGGAGGCGAAGTCGGCGCTGTCCTGGGACCCCATCGCCAGCGACAGGGCCTCGGGTGCGCCGCTGCTGCGGTAGGACTCCGCGGCCAGCCGTCCGATCGCGGCGGAGGAGGCGCTCATCGACTCCTCGCTGGCCTCGACGCTGGCCGCAGCCGCCTCCTGGGCCGTGCGCGAGGCCTGCACCCGGTTGGTGAGGTCGTCGGCGGCCGCCTGGGCGCGGGCCTGGACCTGGACGGCCAGGTCCGCGGCCTGCTGGGCACCGGGCAGCTGCTCCTGGACGGCGGCGTACTCGGCGTAGGCCGCGGTCAGCTCCTCGGACGTGCCCACGAGGTCGTCCTGCAGGGCCTCCAGCGCCAGGTCCACGGCCTCCTTCTGCGCCTGCGGCTCCTGCGCCGGGGCAGCGGCCACCGGCGACGCGCCGGTGGCCAGGGACACCACGACGGCGGCGCTGACCACGGCCAGCGACCGGCGAAGCCCCGCCCGGGAAGCGGGACGAGGGCTGAGGTGGCGGGGGCCAGCGGAGCGAGAGGGGGAGCTCACAGGTGCTGGTCCTCCGGGGTGGTCGGGAAGGCCGCGGTGCGGCCCTCGGACTGGCTGGTGCTCGCTGCGGGCGACCAGGACGGCGTCGACCTGAGCGCGCAGCCTTCCGATGCTGGCCACCTCGGTGCGCTGGCCGTCGAGGACGGACGTCGGGATGGCCGTGACCTGACCGTAACAGAGCGACGTTGAGTAGGTTCTGAGCGTGATCGCAGCCGAGTCCGACGACCTGCTGCGCTTGGACCTGCCGCACGCGGACGCGGTGCGTGCGGGCCTCCCGGGCGCCGAGGACCTGGTGTCCGCGTCGGCCTTGGCCGAGGCCCTGGCCGATGCGTCGGCGCAGGGCGCGTCGGTGCTGACGACCGGCGCGGCCTAGTGGGCTCCGGGCACAGCCACGACCACGGCGGAGGCACCGGCACCGACCAGCGGCGGCGACTGCTGACCGTGCTGGCCCTGACCGCGACCGTGATGGTCGTCGAGGTCGTCGGTGGCATCCTGTCCGGCAGCCTGGCGCTGCTGGCCGACGCCGCGCACATGCTCACCGATGTCGTCGGGCTGGCCGTCGCAGCCGGCGCCGCCACGCTCGCGCTGCGACCGCCCACGGCCCGACGCACCTGGGGCTACCGCCGCGCCGAGGTCCTGGGCGCCAGCCTGCAGGCCGGGCTGCTGCTGGCCGTGGGCGTCCTGGTCGCCGTCGAGGGCGTGCGTCGTCTGCTGGACCCGCCGGAGGTCACCGCCGGGCTGGTCCTGGTCTTCGGGGCCGTCGGCCTGGCCGTCAACATCGCCGGCCTGGCCATCCTCGCCCGCGGCCGGGCCGCGTCGGTCAACACCCGGGCGGCGTTCCTGGAGGTGGCGGCCGACGGGATCGGCTCGGTCGCCGTGCTGGTCTCCGCGGCCCTGGTCCTGGCCACCGGCTGGCAGCGCGCCGACGCCCTCGCGTCCTTCGTCGTCGTCGCCCTGATCGTCCCCCGGACGCTGAGCATCCTGCGGGAGACCACCGCCGTCCTGCTCGAGGCCGCCCCCCGGGACCTCGACCTCGAAGCGGTCCGCACCCACCTGCTCGAGCAGGCGCACGTGCACGCCGTGCACGACCTGCACGCCTCGGAGATCGTCTCCGGCCTGCCCGTGCTCTCGGCCCACGTCGTCATCGACGACAGCTGCTTCCTCGACGGCCACGCCCCCCGCGTCCTGGACGCCCTGCAGACCTGCGTCGCCGAGCACTTCCCCGTGCCCGTCCACCACTCGACCTTCCAGCTCGAGCCGCTGTCCCACCACGAGCACGAGCGCCACGCCCACGTCTGAGGCGCCCTGGGCGGCTCAGTCGGAGACCTCGACAGGCAGCTCGCCGAACCCCGCCCGCAGGGTGGCCGGTCCCGGTTGAGCATCACGAGGCACCTGCGTCTCCCAGGTGACGGCGTAGCGGTCCCGGCGGGAGGAGGCGTCCTGGGCACCGAGGGTCCAGGAGGACCCGCCCTGCTCCAGCACGAGGTCGACGTCACGCATCGGCGCCTCGGTGCTGGCCGGCGCGGAGCAGCCGGCGCCCTGACCGGTGTCGTCGCAGCCGGTGTGGAACCAGATCCCGGAGACGGTGACGTCCGCTCCCGGGGCGGGGAGCACGCCGATGTCGGCTGGACGCGCCTCGTCGACGGTGGTGCCGACGGCCAAGATCGGGCCGGCGCAGCTGGCCCGGGCCGCGGGCAGCGGCACCAGGCCGAGCAGGGCGCAGCTGAGCCCCAGGGGCGCGAGCACGGCCGGGCTGCGGTGCCTGCGCATGCCCCACGGTGCGCCGGCGCGGTGCACCCGGGCAAGACCTGGCGGTCGCCACCGGGGCGGTCGCTCGGCTCGGGCGGCGGGCGCGGGGTCTTCTTCCTCGACCCCGCCGGCCGCCACCTCCAGCTCACCACCCGGCCCACCCCGATCCGGATCACGGCACCCGACGCCGGAGGGTGAGTGCTCGTCGATGTCGCAGCACCGACCACCGGAGGCAGGAGGGCTGTCGACGGTGGGTGCCGACCGGTGCGCTGGTGGTCGCGAGGTCGGTCGCAGGCCCTCAGCCTGCGTGCGGCTGGAGGAGCTCGAGGCGGTTGCCGAACGGGTCGGCGGCGTAGAAGCGGTCGTGGCCGGGGAAGTCCTCGTCCCAGGTGACGGGGTGCCCGGCGTCCTCGAGGCGCTGGGCCAGGGCGCGGATCCCGTCGACGAGCAGGCCGGGGTGGGCCTTGCGGGCAGGGGCGAAGGGCTCCTCCACGCCCAGGTGCACCTCCAGGGCGCCGCCGGTGAACCAGCACCCGCCGCGTGCGGCGAGCACGGGCGGCTTCTCGAGCTCGCGCATGCCCAGGACGCCGCCCCAAAAGGCCCGGCACTGGTCCTCCGAGCCGCGGGGGATGGCCAGCTGGACGTGGTGGATGGGCTGGAAGGTGAAGCCGGTGGCCTGGGTCATGGCGGGTGCTCCTTGCTGACGCAGGATGCGTCGGTGTCGGTCGACCTTGAGGTCGATGGCGTGCAGGTTCTGGCGCAGGTCGTCGACGCGCTGATGCACGGCGCGGCGGTGCTCGAGCAGCATCGCCAGTCGCCCGGGGCGGCCGGCTTCGCCCTCGCGGCGTAGGTCGGCGAAGCGGCGCATCGTGGCCAGCGGCATGCCGGTGTCGCGCAGCCGCAGCAGGAAGCTGATGCGCTCGAGGTCCCTGCGGGTGTAGCGGCGCTGGCCACCGGTGGTCCGGGTGATCGGTGGGAGGAGCCCGCTGCGCTCGTAGAAGCGCAGCGTGTCGGCGGACAGGCCGGTGCGGGCGACGACCTCGGCGATGGGCACGACGTCGTGGGTCGTCTTCTCGGCGTCGGCCACGCAGGGACGCTAGGACCTGGAGCGCGCTCCAGGTCAAGTACACCGGCGCGGGGCGTAGCTGTCCGACTCGGCCCGGGCGGTCACCGGGCGCCCCGTCCGGAGCCACGAGCTCGACCTCCCCCGAGCACGTCACCTCGCGCTCATCGCTGTCAACACCGCCTTCGCCCTGGCGAGCATGATGCTCGGCCTCGCGCTGCCGACCGTCGTCCAGCAGGTCGTCCGAGGACCGGCCTGGCTGACCGCCGCAGTGCTGGCCGGCGACGCCCTGGCCTCGGACGACCCGGCCTTCCCGTGGCCCGCCCTCGCCCCCCTGCTCGCGCTGACCGGCGCGGGCCTGCTGCGGCTCGAAGGCGCCCTCGGTGCCGCCGGGGGCCGCTCCCGGACGGAGACCGCGCCGGCCCGCAGGCCGGTGCGGTCGTGGTCCGCGCGACAGCCGGGTGCCGGCCGGCACCGACGAGCTCGACGAGCGACTCGGGAGCAGGTGGACGACCGCCCCGCTGCGGCCGGCGACCTCGTCGCGGTGGGAGCCGCGCCACACCCGGGGCGCCGTCGGGCGCCGGACGGCCGCGACGACGGAGGTGCGGGAGGGGCAGCGGGGGTTGACGTGCCCTCTGGATGCATCGACTATCGGTGTGACGTAGCCGACCATCGGTGGGCACTGGCCTGGGGAGTGGCATGTCCCGTACTGCCGGAAGCACCCTGCAGGGGGTCCTCGTCCTGGTGCTCGTGCTGCTGCTCCTCGTGCAGGTCGTCGTGCTGCCCGCGCACGCCGCCGACCTCGCCCGCCGGCACCCGGGGGCGGCGTCCCTGGAGGCGCCCGTGCTGGCGCTCGCGGTCACCACCGTCGCCTGCGTGCAGGTCGCGGTCGTCTGCGTGATGGCCCTGCTGGCGCTGGTCGGGCAGGCGCGGATCTTCGACCCGGCCGCCTACCGGTACGTCGACGTCTTCATCGGCGCCACGGCCGTCGCCAGCCTGCTGGTCCTGGGCACCGGCGTCTACGTCTCCGCGACCGTGGGCAGCCCCGCAGCCCTCACCGGCGGCCTGGTCGCCCTCCTGGGCGCGGGGGTGGCGCTGCTGATGGTGGTGATGCGGGCCCTGCTGCGCCAGGCCACCCAGCAGCACGCCGAGCTGGCCGAGGTCGTCTGATGGCGATCGTCGTCGACCTCGACGTCATGATGGCCCGCCGCAAGGTGCGCCTCGGGGAGCTGGCCGACCGCACCGGCATCACCGTCAACAACCTCTCGGTCCTGAAGAACGGCCGCGCCCGCGCCGTGCGCTTCACCACCCTGGAGGTCATCTGCGCCGCCCTGGACTGCCAGCCCGGCGACCTCCTGCGGTGGGAGCCCGACACCGTGGCCGACCCCGGAGGGCCGGCCGAGCGCGCCCGACGCCAGGAGGTCGGGCGATGAGGGCCCTGAGGGCAGCCCGCGGGGCCGGTGCGAGACGTCGGGCTGTCGGACTCGCCCTGGTCGTCGTGGGCTCGACGAGCGCCGTCGCCGGATGCGCCTGCGAGGGCACCATCTCCGTCGCCAACTCCGCCGGTGCTGTGGTGGTCGTGCGCGGCGCCGAGGAGACGTTCGGCCCCGTCGAGCCCGACGGTGGTCTCGCGTTCTCCTCGGACGACTGCGTCGAGGGCCCTCTCGTCGTGACCTACCCGGGCGGTGAGGAGATCGTCTTCGACGCGCCCCTGTGCCCCGGCCAGGAGCTGCTCGTCGAGCGCGCCTCGGTGCAGGTCGTGGCGCCGAGCCATGGCTGACGGCCCGGACGCCGAGGGGACCGGGACCAGTCGATGACCAGGCAGCACGCCGCACTCCTGCGCGTCGTCGTCGCAGCGCTCGCGGCAGGGGCTGTCCTGGCCCAGCTCGTCGTCGTGCCGGCCGTCGCCGCTGCCTGCGCCGACCGCTACCCCGAGGTCGCGCACCTGGAGCTCCCGTACCTCGTCGCCTGCGTGGCCGCGATCGGCGGGTTCGAGGTGGCGCTGCTGGCGGCGTGGCAGCTGGTCTCGGCCGCGGAGGGGGGAGGGGGGCTGACCCGTCGTTCGAGGCGATGGGCCGACGGGATGGCCGCGTCCCTGGGCGTCATGGCCGTGCTCCTCGCGGGCGTCTGCGCGCACGCCGTGTTCGTCGCCCACGTCGGCGGCCCTCCGGTCGGCTTCGGGCTGCTCGCCTCCCTGGCTCTCGTGGCCGGCGCCGTCGTGCTGAGGAACGAGGCGATCGGTCTCCTGGTGGAGGGAGTCCGCTCCTCGCGCTAGGGGCACGGTCGCGCGTCCTCGCGCTCATGCCCTCCCGTCGTGATCGGGACGGCGCGATCTGCGGGCGCCGGTCACCGTGTCGTGCGCTCTCCTCCTGGCTGCTGCAGCTGCAGCCGCGCACGCCGGGTTCGGGGCACCCGCCACGGGGTGCCCGCAGAGCCGCACCAGAGGCTGAGCCCCCCGCTCCGGTCGCCCGGCTCGCGGCGCGGCGAGCTGACCCAGCCGGTCGGTTCGACGTCCCGTGGGGGGCTTGCGGTCGGCGACAGCGTGGTTCGTGCGGGGTCCGGTGCTCCTCGTGGGCCCCGGCCAGCGGGCCCGGCGCAGGCGTCAGGACGCCAGCTGGGCGGCGGCCTGCAGCCGCACGTAGTCGACGACGGGCCCGTCCAGCCGGGCGGCGACGTCGCGGACGACGTCCGGCCGCCGGTCGGCGGGGAGCGGGTCGAGGACGGCTCCCAGGACGACCGTGGCCAGGAACGCCTCGAGCTGGGCGCCGGGCTGCAGGCGCACCGGGTCCGGGACGAGGCTGACGCGGACGTCGACGAATCCGGCGTCGGCCAGGCGCTGGGTCGTCTGCTCCGCGCCGACGAAGGCGAGGCGGTCGTCCACCGAGAGCAGCCCCAGGTCCTCCAGCGCGCTGTCGACGCCGGCCAGGTTGCCGGCGCCGCCCCACTCGGCGCGCAGCAGCCCGCCGGGGCGCAGAGCGCCCGCGAGGGAGGCGAAGACGGCCGCGTGGTCGGGCAGCCAGTGCAGGGTCGCCACGGAGAAGACCGCGTCGACGGGCGCGTCGAGCTCCAGCGGCTCGCGCAGGTCCGCCTGCAGGGCGCTCCAGCGCTCGGGGTCGGTCCCGGCGAGACGTCCGCGCAGGCGCTCGAGCATGGTCGCCGAGCCGTCCACGGCGACCACGTGCCCGCGCGGCAGCCGGCCCAGCAGCGCCGCGGTGTCGCGCCCGGTGCCGGCGCCCGCGTCCAGGACGCGTTCGTCCCCCCGCAGCGGGAGCGTCCCCAGCAGGCGACGCCCCCAGCGCTCGTGGGGCAGCGGCAGCGCGTCGTAGGCGGCTGCGTCCCACTCGCGCGGGCGGTCCGACGTGGTCACGCCGCGACGCTAGTGCGCTTCCCGCTCCAGCAGCAGCGTCCCCGGAGGGACGGCAGGGCTCTGCGGCCCAGCTGCCGCCAGGCCCTCCGCGAGGGGCACCCCCGAGGCAGTTATGGGGGCGTCCCCCTCCCCGATCGCCTGCGCGACGGCCAGGCGGCGTCGCGCGAGGTCCTCGGGCGGTGGCAGCCGCGCCGGTAGGGGGGCGGCTCCGGAGGTGCCGTCGATCACGAGGCGTCGCCGGCCAGGTGCTACCGCGTCGTCGTCCAGCAGACCCCTGCGGTCCGGTGCCGACGGCGAGCAGACTCCGCCGGGTGCAGCCACCGACCGTCAGCAGCCCCGCCCGTACGGTGCTGCTGCGACGACTGGCCGCTGAGGTCGCCGCTCTCGAGCCGGACCCCTACGTCCGGGTGGCGGTCGACGGTGTCGACGGGGCCGGCAAGAGCACCGTCGCCGGCGAGCTCACCGTCGCCCTCCGCGACGCGGGGCGCACGGTGGTCCACGCCTGCGTCGACGGCTTCCACCGGCCCCGAGCGCTGCGGCACGCCCGCGGGGCGCACGACCCCGAGGGCTTCTACCGCGACTCCTACGACCTGGCCGCTCTCGAGCGCGAGCTGCTCGACCCCTTCGCCCCGGGCGGTCACGGCCTGCACCGCACCCACGTCTTCGACGCCCGCACCGACAGCCCCCGCGTGGCCGACCAGGAGCAGGCAGCACCGGGCACGGTCCTGGTCGTCGACGGGATCTTCCTGCACCGACCCGAGCTCCGCGGGCGGTGGACGTGGTCGCTGTGGCTGGAGGTCGATCGCGCCGTCACCCTGCAGCGCTGCGTCGCGCGAGACGGCACCGGCTCGGCCGACCCCGCCGCGGCCACCAACCGCCGCTACGTCGAGGGCCAGCTGCTGTACCTGAGAGAGGCCCTCCCGCAGCGAGCCGCCACCCACGTCGTCGACAACGGCGACCTGGACGAGCCCGTCCTGCTGCGCTGAGCGGCGGTGCCAGCACCTGTCGGCCGGGTCGCAGGGCTCGGCCTCGAGGCCGAGGACGGCCGCTCCCAGCACGGCGACGGGCAGACCCACCACCAGGAGGGCGCCCAAGCCCGTCACCGGTTCGACCGCCGCTCCCCGCGCCTGTCCGGCCCGGACGGCAGACGCCCCCGGACGTGGTGCCGAGGTCGGTCCCGACGCCCCGGGCGACGCGGTCGTCCCGGCGGAGTCGTGCCCGGAGGACGACCGTCGAGCGGAGCGCTCCCGCTCGTGCCGCAGCCCCCGGCTCGTGGTCCCTGCCATCCTCCGGGAGTGCGCAGACCCCCGACGCCCCTCGCCGAGGACGTCGTCGACGAGCCGGCGAAGGCCCAGCTCGACGCGTTCCTGGACCAGCACCGCCTGATGCTCACCTCCTGCCTGGACGGGCTGGACGAGCAGCAGGTGCGCCGGCGGCTGGTGCCGTCGGCGACCACTCTGCTCGGGCTGGTCAAGCACGCCACCTTCGTCGAGCGGGTGTGGTTCGACGAGGCCATCACCTGTCGCTCACGCCAGGAGATCGGCCTCGAGGCCGGACCGGAGGAGTCCTTCGCCCTGCACCCGGAGGACACCGTGGCCAGCGTCCAGGAGGCCCACCTGCGGGCGTGCGCGGCGTCGCGCCGCGCCACGGCCTCCCTGGACCTCGACGACCTGGTCCACGGCAACCGCCGCGGCCCGCTGCCCCTGCGCTGGGTCTACCTCCACGTGCTGCGGGAGCTGGCGCACCACTGCGGGCACGCGGACATCCTCCGCGAGCAGCTGCTCGCCACCTCGAGCACCACCGCGCCACTCGGGGACGGGTAGGCGGTCGTGCCCCCGGCCGAGGGGCGCCCACCACCACTGCTGGCGTGCGGCAGACGGCACTCCCTCGGGGTGCTCGCCGACGCGACGGTGGCCGCCGCGGGCAACGGCGCCGCGGGGGAGTGCGCCGTCCAGGGGTGGCGGGACGTCGTCGCCGTCGCCGCGGGGGACGTGCACGCGGCGTCGAACACGGGCAGGTCGCACTCGCTGGCGCTCCGCGCGGACGGGACGGTGCTGGCGACCGGGTGGGACGCCGACGGGCAGTGCCAGGTCGGGCGGTGGCGCGACGTCGTGGCCGTGTCCGCGGGGTGGCGCCGCTCGGTCGGCCTGCGCGCCGACGGGCGGGTCCTCGCCGCGGGCCGGGCGGCGGAGTCCGCGTGCGACGTCGCGTCGTGGCGGGAGGTCGTCGCGGTCGCCGCCGGCGACTGGCACACCGTCGGTGCCCGCGCGGACGGCACGGCGGTCGCCACCGGCATCGGCCGCGTCGGCCAGTGCGCCGTCCAGGACTGGCGCGACCTGGTCGACGTGGCCGCCGGGCACCTGCACACCGTCGGTCTCCGCGGCGACGGGACGGTCGTCTCGACCGGTCGCCGCGACGCCGGCGTCCCCGACGTGGACAGCTGGGAGGACGTCGTGGCGATCGCGGCGGGCAGCCACCACACCGTCGCGCTGATCGCCGACGGCAGCGTGCGCGCGACGGGCGCGAACGGCCACGGCCAGTGCGACGTCGACGGCTGGCGGGACGTCGTGCACGTCGCCGCCGGCGCCGCCCACACCCTCGGGCTGCGCGCCGACGGCACCGTCCTGGCCGCCGGCGACGACTCCGACGGTCAGTGCGCCGTCGCCGGGTGGCGCTCGGGGCGGCGATGACGGCGGACCCGTGGAACCAGCCGCGGGCGCGGTCGACGGGTTGGCCCCCGACTACCTGGGCCCCCGAGCACTGGCCGCCGAGCAGTGGCCCCCGAGCACTGGCCGCCGAGCAGTGGCCCCCGAGCACTGGCCCCCGAGCACCCGGGTCCGCACCCCGCGGGGCCGGGAGCTCAGCGCGCGCGCCGGGGCGTCCAGCGCCGCCGCGGGCCGGCTCGAGCGGTCCTGCGTCACTGCGCGAGCGGCTTGGTGCACACCACGTCGGGGCAGGGCAGGTAGCCCTGGCGCTGCCAGAACGCGAGACCTCCGGCGTTCTCGGGCAGCACCAGGAGGTTGACGCGCCCGGCACCCCGTTCGTGCAGGCGCCGCTCGAGGTCGCCGACGAGGGCGGTGGCCAGTCCGCCGCGGCGGTGTCCAGGACGGACGGCCAGGCGGTGGATCCAGCCGCGCCGGCCGTCGAAGGTGCCCAGGACGACACCGACGACGCCCGTGGCCCGCGCCTCGGTGACGAGCAGGTCGGCCCCGTGCTCGAGGGTCGCCCGCAGCTCCTCCTCGGCGAGCAGCTCGAGGCCGGCGGTGCGCCAGAGGGCGCTGACGGCGGGCAGGTCGTCCCAGTCGAAGGTCCGGACGGCGGCAGGAGGAGGGGTGGTCACCGCTCGAGGGTCCGTGCCGGTGCCACGAGCCGTGACCGGCGACACGCCAGCCGGAGGCGCGCGCTCGCGCAGCGACGGCGGTAGGAGGCTCGATCTCGACGTCATGGTCCTCAGCGATCACCCTGGCGGGTCCTCGCCCTCCAGCGGCTGGTCCGCGCGCCGTCGGCCGGTCAAGCGCCGCTGGGTCGACGTCGCCCTGATCACGACGCCCTGGCGAGGAGGTCGGCCGAGGTGGGGTCGGTGCCTCGGCGGACAGGTGGGCCAGGCCCGCGCTGAGGGTGACCGTCCTGCTCGCGCCGGAGGGCTCGACCCAGGACGAAGGTAGAGGACCAGGGCGCACCTCAGCCCGGTGCCCCGGCTGCTGGCCGCGAGGGAGCCGCAGCCGACCAGCA
>Ga0210040_10003031_pt1 | contig 23062 bp, 20 predicted proteins | sample CryGeyCG12114_NA_FD_185462 | JGI IMG/M metagenome (GOLD analysis project Ga0210040, IMG submission 185462) | Groundwater microbial communities from aquifer - Crystal Geyser CG19_WC_8/21/14_NA (SPAdes) (version 2) | ecosystem: Environmental > Aquatic > Deep subsurface > Groundwater | place: USA...
CCGGCCGCGTGGGTTCGCCCAAGCGCCGCGAGATCGGCCACGGTGCGCTCGCCGAGCGCGCCCTGCTGCCGGTGCTGCCGACGCGCGAGGAGTTCCCGTACGCCATCCGTCAGGTCTCGGAGGCGCTGAGCTCGAACGGCTCGACGTCGATGGGCTCGGTCTGCGCCTCGACGCTGGCCCTGCTGAACGCCGGGGTGCCGCTGCGCGCGCCGGTCGCCGGCATCGCGATGGGCCTGGTCAGCGACACCGTCGACGGGGAGACCCGCTACGTCGCGCTGACCGACATCCTGGGCGCGGAGGACGCGTTCGGCGACATGGACTTCAAGGTCGCCGGAACGTCTGAGTTCATCACCGCCCTGCAGCTGGACACCAAGCTCGACGGTGTCCCGTCCGACGTGCTCGCCGGCGCGCTCAGCCAGGCCAAGGAGGCGCGCACCACGCTCCTCGAGGTCATGGCCGAGGCCATCGACACCCCGGACGAGATGAGCCTCTTCGCGCCGCGGATCATCACGATCAACATCCCCGTGGACAAGATCGGCGAGGTCATCGGCCCGAAGGGCAAGGTGATCAACCAGATCCAGGACGACACCGGTGCGCAGATCAGCATCGAGGACGACGGCACGATCTACGTCGGTGCGGACTCCGGCGAGAAGGCCGAAGCCGCACGTTCGCTGATCAACGCCATCGCCAACCCGACCATGCCGGAGCGGGGGGAGCGCTACCTCGGAACGGTCGTCAAGATCACCGCGTTCGGCGCCTTCGTCTCGTTGCTGCCGGGCAAGGACGGCCTGCTGCACATCTCCAAGCTGCGTCCGCTCGCCAAGGGCGCGCGGGTCGAGAGCGTGGAGGACGTGCTCAACGTCGGCCAGAAGCTCCAGGTCGAGATCAGCGACATCGACGACCGGGGCAAGCTCTCGCTGATCCCCGTGGTCGAGGAGCCTGCGGCAGTTTGAACCGACCAGTCCTGACCCCGGCGAAGGGGACCTCCCCTTCGCCGGACCAGAGCGACACCGCACGGCGCCGTCCCGACGTGGACGGCGCCGTTCGGCGTACCGTGCTCCCGCACGGGCTGACCGTGGTCAGCGAACGGATGGCCTCGAGCCGGACGTTCTGCGTCGGGATCTACGCCGGCGTCGGCTCCCGCCAGGAGACCGCGACGCGGCACGGGGCCTCGCACTTCCTCGAGCACGTCCTCTTCAAGGGCACGCGACGGCGAACGGCGGAGCAGATCTCGGCAGCCGTGGAGTCCCGCGGCGGCGAGCTGAACGCCTACACGACCAAGGAGTACACGTGCTTCTACGCACGGGTGCTGGCCGCTGACGCCGATCTCGCGACCGACGTGCTGACCGACATGGTCACCGAGTCGCGGGTGCGGACGGCCGACGTGGACGCCGAGCGGGCCGTCATCCTCGACGAGATCGCGATGCACGCCGACGACCCGTCCGAGGTCGTCGCCGAGCAGGTCGCCGACGCGGTCTTCTCCGGCTCCGGGCTCGGCAAGATGGTGATCGGCTCGCCCGAGTCCATCGAGGCGATGTCGCGCGACACGGTCGTGCGGCACTGGCGCCAGCACTACCGGCCCGGGTCCCTCGTCGTGGCCGCGGCCGGCGACGTCGACCACGACCGGCTCGTCGAGCAGGTCGCCGCGCTCGACGCCATGGCGCAGGCCGGCAGCGGACCGCGCGCCGGCGTGCCCACGCCGGAGACCAGCCAGACCGGGCTCGTCGTGGCCCGGCGCCGAATCGAGCAGGTGCAGGCCGTCCTCGCCTACCGCGCGGGCGGGCTCTTCGACGACCGCCGCTACGCCTCCGGCCTGCTCGCCAGCGTCCTCGGCGGCGGCATGGCGTCGCGGCTGTTCGTCGAGGTCCGGGAACGTCGCGGCCTCACGTACGGCATCGACGCAGGGGAGACGACCTACTCCGACGCGGGGATGTGGAGCGTCGAGTTCGCCTGCGCGCCGGAACGGCTCGGCCCGATCCTCGACGTCGTCCGCAGCCAGCTCGACTCGGTGGCCGAGCACGGGGTGACCGCGACCGAGCTCGCGGACGCCAAGACCCAGATGCGGGGCCAGACCGTGCTCTCGTACGAGGGCCCCTCCAGCCGGATGGGCCGGCTCGGCACGACCGCGCTGCTGCACGACGAACGTTCTCTGGACGACGTCCTGGCCCGCTACGACGCCGTCACCCCCGACGAGCTCCGGGCCGAGGCCGCCCGCATCTTCGGCCAACGCCCGACCCTCGGTCTGATCGGCCCGCGCGTCCCCGCCGCCGCGACGCGACCCTGGGCCTGACGCCCACGGACGCGTGCGCGGCGAGCTCGGGAGACGTGGCCTGAGCCTGTCGAAGGGCTCGCAGAGCTCCCGGTTGCTGCCTGCACGGGCGTCGACCTCTCCGAGGCCCTTCGAACAAGCTCAGGGACGTTCCACCAGACGCTCTCACGCTCGCTCCGACGCTCCGCGGACGTCGCAGCAGACCTCCCTGAGCCTGTCGAAGGGCCACGAAGTGGTCAGCGCCGGCGTCAACCGCTTCGTGGCCTGTCGACGAGCTCGAGCGGGGTCGGCCGGCGGAGAGCGGCTAGGTTTGGCGTCCGCACATCACTGACCCGAGGAGCCACGTGACGATCAAGGTCGCCGTCTTCGGCGCCCACGGGCGGATGGGGGCGGAGGTCTGCCGGGCCGTCGAGGGCGCCGAGGACCTGGAGCTGGTCGCGGCGCTCGGACCCGCGGACGACCGCACCACGGCGGAGGTCGCGGACGTCGCGGTCGACTTCACCCGCCCCGACGCGGTGCTGGACAACCTCACCTGGTGCGTCCAGCGCGGGATCGGGGTCGTGGTCGGCACGACCGGCTTCACCCCCGAACGTCTCGGCCGCGTCAACGAGCTGCTGGGTCACCACCCGGGGGTCGGTGTGCTCGTCGCCGCGAACTTCTCCGTGGGCGCCGTGCTGATGATGCACTTCGCCGAGCAGGCCGCCGCGTTCTACGAGAGCGTCGAGATCATCGAGCTGCACCACCCGGGCAAGGCCGACGCCCCGTCGGGCACGGCCACGGCCACCGCGGCACGCGTCGCTGCCGCCCGTGCGGCCGCCGGTCTGGACCCGCCGCCGGACGCGACCTCCTCGGGGCTGGAGGGAGCACGTGGGGCCCGCGCGGACGGCATCGCAGTGCACAGCGTGCGCCTCCGCGGGCTGGTCGCCCACCAGGAGGTCCTCCTCGGGTCGGAGGGCGAGACGCTGACCATCCGCCACGACTCGCTCGACCGGGTCTCCTTCATGCCCGGGGTCCTGGCTGCCGTCCGCGCGCTGCCGTCCACACCAGGCCTCACCGTCGGTATCGATTCCGTGCTGGGGCTCAGGTGAGCGGCACCCACCGCACCCGGGCTCAGCGGTCCGGGGCGGAGCTGGACAGGGGGCAGCGCGGAGCGGCCGGCGTCCGGTTCGCCGTCGTGGTCGTCGTCGTGGCTGCCGTCCTCGCCGTCGTGCTGTACGGCGCCGACACCTACGCCCACGCCCGCGTGGAGCGCGAGGTCGCCACGCAGCTCCAGGGCGAGCTGGGGACGCCGGAGGTGCCCGCCGTCGACGTCGTCGGGTGGCCCTTCCTCACCCAGGTGGCGGCCCGTCGGCTGCGGGAGGTGCACGTCGTGGCCGACGACGTCGGTCAGACCAACGACGCGGTGCTGGCGATCCAGCACGCCGACCTCACCCTGCACGACGTCACCACCACCGACTGGTGGAAGACCATGAACGTCGCCCGCGCCGACGGGACGGCCCTCGTCGGCTACGACGAGCTGAAGCGTGCGGCGGGGGTGCCGATCGCGTACTCCGGCGACGGGCGCTTCACCGTCCAGAGAAGCCAGGACGTGCTCGGGCTGACCGTCGACGCCACCGTGACCGGGGGACTGTCCCTCGACGTCGCCCAGCAGACCGTCTCCCTCAGCGACCCCACCGTGAAGGTCTCGGGCTACACCCTGCCCGACACGGTCGCGGAGCAGCTGATCAAGGCGGTCGTGCGCCCGATCCCGCTCGAGGGCATCCCCTTCGACCTGCGGGTCACGTCGGTCGCGGCCCGCGACGACGGGTTGCACGTCGGTCTCGAGGGCGCCGACATCCCGGTGCGCCGCTGACCGGTCGTCCGGCAGCCCGGGGCGGTCACGCCGGCTGGGTCAGTCTGCGTCGTCGCCCAGGTTGGTGTGCAGGCGCCGCTGGTCGATCGTGACCGTGCCGTCCTCCGCGCCGATCGTGCGCCGGGCGCCGTCGGGCTCCCAGCCGCCACCCGCCAGGAAGGCGCGCAGCACCCCGTCCGAGGCCAGCACCCACCAGCGGGCGTGGGTGAAGCCGTCCGCGCGCAGGGTGTCGGCGCACGCGTTGAGCAGGCGCGAGCCGTGGCCTCGACGCTGCGCCGGCGGATCGACCCAGAACTGGTCGACCTCCCCGTCCGCCCCGGTCTCGGCGTCCACGTCGGTGGACGGGCCGGTCGTGGCGAAGCCGACGACCCGACCGGCGTCCCCGACCGCCACGAGGACCCGCTGACGGGCGTCGGCGGGGCGCGCGACCACCTGCTCCCACGCCTGGACCATCGCCGGCTCGTCGACCCCGGTGAGCAGGGACTCGGCCAGGGGAGCGGGCAGAGCGACCCAGCCGCGTCGCTGCACGGCGGCGATCGCCGGGGCCTCCGTCGGCCAGGCCAGCCGTACGGAGTCGGCGAGCGAGGCGGGCTGCGACATCCCGCGATGCTACCCACAGCTCGGCGTGACGCAGGTCGCAGCAGGAGCCCGTAACGAACCGGTCGACGCAGCGATGGACCACGTGAAGGTCGGCGCCCTACCTGAACCCCCGAGCAGGCATGGCGCCGGCCTTCGTCACGTCCGCGGCCGAACCCGCGTTCGACCCGCGCGCCCAGCCCCGAATGCATCCCCCGCGTCTGCGTAAATTGAGGCGGTCGCCCGACGAGGGGCGTCCGTACGCGAGGAGCACCGATGGCCGCGGGACCCGACCGGACCCCCACCCGGGGCGAGGACCGCCCCCGTCAGTCCGGCAGGACCCAGGGGGTATCCCAGGCCCTGACGCGACGCATGCTCATGGCCGCCGTGGTCTCGGCCATCTCGGCGCTGCTCTACGGCTACGACACCGGCATCATCTCGGGCGCCCTGCTGCAGATCCGCCGTGACTTCCACACCGGCAGCGGCATCGAGCAGGTGATCGCCGCCAGCATCCTCTTCGGCGCCGTGCTGGGTGCCTTCACCTGCAGCCAGCTGTCGGAGCGGCAGGGCCGGCGCAAGACGATCCTCATCGTGTCCGGGGTGTTCGTCGCCGGGACCCTGCTCTGCTCGATCGCCCCCAGCGCGACGACCCTGTCGCTGGCCCGCATCGTGCTCGGCTTCGCCGTCGGCGGTGCGACCCAGGTCGTGCCCATGTACGTGGCGGAGCTGGCCCCGGCGCAGAAGCGCGGTCGGCTGGTCCTCACGTTCCAGCTGGGCATCGGCGTCGGGATCGTCCTGGCCACGCTGGTGGGGGCGAGCGAGGCCTCGCCGTGGCGCGTCTCGGTCGGGGCTGCGGCCGTGCCGGCCGCTGTCATGCTCATCCTGATGCTGCGCCTGCCGGAGAGCCCGCGCTGGCTGGTCAAGGCCGACCGCCGCGACGACGCCCGCGAGGCGCTGCGCGGGGTCCGTGAGGACGGCAGCGACCTCGACACCGAGCTGGACGAGATCGTCGGGCTCGAGAAGGAGGAGCGTTCGGCGGGCCGCGACAACCGCGGCTGGCGCGGCCTGCGCCAGCACTGGGTGAAGCCGGCGCTCGTCGTGGGCTGCGGGATCGCGGTGTTCACCCAGCTCAGCGGCATCGAGATGATCATCTACTACGCCCCGACGATCCTGACGAACAACGGCTTCTCGGAGAGCGCCGCGCTGCGGGTCAGCCTGGCGCTGGGCATCACCTACCTGGTGATGATGATCGTCGGGCTCGCGATCGTCGACAAGGTCGGGCGTCGCCGGCTGACGCTGATCATGGTGCCGGGGGCTGCGCTGGCGCTCGCCGTGCTGGGCGCCCTGTTCGTCACCGGGCACAGCGGCCGCGGCGACATCCCGTTCATCGTCGCCTGCCTCATCGTGTTCATGTTCTTCAACGCGGGTGGGCTGCAGCTGATGGGCTGGTTGACGGGTTCGGAGATCTACCCGCTGGGCGTGCGGAGCGCCGGTACCAGCGCGCAGTCGATGACGCTCTGGGCCACGAACATGGTGATCACCCTCACCGTCCTGACCATCATCCAGGGCATCGGCGTCGGTCAGACCATGTGGCTGTACGCGGCCTTCAACGTGGCCGCCTGGATCTTCGTCTACCTCCGCATGCCCGAGCTCACCGGGCACAGCCTGGAGGGCATCGAGAGCCGGCTGCGCGAGGGCAAGTTCCGTCCGAAGGACTTCGCGACGAAGGCCTGACCGCTGGTCTGCTCGAGTGCGCGCAGAGCGCGGGACACGCCCGGCGTGTCGTACGGTCTGCACGCACTCGACGCAGCCGGCCCCTGGCGCACCAGGTCGGGAGGACCGTACGGCCCGCCCGTCGGACCTGTTCCGCGGGGCCTGGAGGGAGAAGAAGGATCCGCAGACCGCCTGAACCCCCGAGCAGCCGGCCTGCGGACCCTTCTATTGTTTCCTAACGCTCGAGAGGCCGTTGCGGTTCCGGAGAACATTCGCAGATGCCCGGACAGGTAAGGTCGGCCGACGTGGTTGGTTCTCGTCTGCACACTCCCCCTCCGCTCTCGCGGTCCGCTATGCGCATCACGCCCCTGGGCGGTCTGGGCGACATCGGTCGCAACATGACCGTCGTCGAGTACCACGGCCAGCTCTTGGTCGTCGACTGCGGCGTCCTGTTCCCCGAAGACAACCATCCAGGCGTCGACCTGATCCTGCCCGGCTTCGGGGCGATCGCCGACCGTCTGGACGACGTGGTGGGCCTCGTGCTCACCCACGGGCACGAGGACCACATCGGTGCCGTGCCCTACCTGCTCAAGCAGCGCCCCGACATCCCCCTGATCGGGTCCAAGCTGACGCTGGCCCTGCTGCGGGAGAAGTTCAAGGAGCACCGGCTCCGCAACACCGTCGAGCTGGTGGTGACCGACGGCGAGCAGACCCAGATCGGGGCGTTCGACCTCGAGTTCGTCGCCGTCAACCACTCGATCCCCGACGCCCTCGCCGTGGCGATCAGCACCCCGGCCGGCCGCGTGCTGCACACCGGCGACTTCAAGATGGACCAGCTCCCGCTGGACGGCCGCCTCACCGACCTGCGCGCCTTCGCGCGGCTGGGGGAGGCGGGGGTCGACCTCTTTCTCGTCGACTCCACCAACGCCGAGGTCCCGGGCTTCACCACCCCCGAGCGTGACATCGCCCCGGCGCTGGACCGGGTGTTCGACCGCAGCAAGCAGCGGGTCATCGTCGCCTGCTTCGCCTCGCACGTGCACCGCGTCCAGCAGGTCCTCGACTCCGCCGTCGCCCACGGGCGCAAGGTCGTCTACGTCGGCCGCTCGATGGTCCGGAACATGGGCGTCGCGCGCGACCTCGGCTACCTGCACGTCCCGGCGAACACCCTCATCGAGATGCGCGACATCGAGAAGTACAAGCCCGAGGACGTCGTCATCGTCTGCACCGGGTCCCAGGGCGAGCCGATGTCGGCCCTGTCGCGGATGGCCGCCAGCGAGCACCCGGTCATCGACCTGCGCCCCGGCGACACGGTGGTCCTGGCCAGCTCGCTCATCCCGGGCAACGAGAACTCGGTCTACCGGGTGATCAACGGGCTCACGCGCCTCGGCGCGAAGGTCGTGCACAAGGGCAACGCGATGGTCCACGTGTCCGGCCACGCGAGCGCGGGCGAGCTCCTCTACTGCTACAACATCATCAAGCCGCGCAACGTGATGCCCGTGCACGGCGAGGCGCGGCACCTGGTCGCCAACGCCGAGCTCGCGATCCAGACCGGGATCCCGCGCAAGCGCACGATCATCGCCGAGGACGGCACCGTCATCGACCTGGAGCGCGGCAAGGCGTCCGTGGTCGGCAAGGTCGACGCGGGCTACATCTTCGTCGACGGCACGACGGTCGGCGACATCTCCGAGGCCTCGCTCACGGACCGCAAGATCCTCGGCGAGGAGGGCTTCATCTCGGTCGTCGTCGTCGTCGACACCCGCAGCCACAAGGTCATCACCGGGCCCGACATCCACGCGCGGGGCTTCGTGGAGGGCGACAAGATCTTCGACGCCGTACGCCCGCGCATCACCGAGGCGCTGGAGGCCGCCCTCGTCGAGGGCACCGACGACGCGTACGCGCTGCAGCAGGTCATCCGGCGCCGGCTGGGCCGCTGGGTCAACGACACCCACCGTCGTCGGCCGATGATCGTGCCCGTGGTCGTCCTCACCTGAGGCTCGCCGGACGTGGCAAGAGCCAACGGACATCTGCTCGGGGGGTCAGATGTTCGTTGGCTCTCGGCCACGACATCGCCGGGACGCGCTCGGCGTTACAGCCACCTTCGCGAGCAGCCGCACACCTTCGCTAGCAGCCGCACACCTCCGCTCGCAGTCGCAGACCGGGCGGTCAACCGCACAGGTTGCGGCCTGTGCGGCTGACTTGGAGGTGTGCGGCTGTGCGGTACGGGCGTGTGTCAGGCTCGCGTTCCCGCTGACGTCGCAGAAACGTCGAAGACCCGCCCCTCCCGAAGGAGGAGCGGGTCTTCGTACGACTCAGGAGCCCGAGATCAGCTGGGAACAGCGACCTTGCCGGCCTTGATGCACGAGGTGCAGGCGTTGATCCGCTTGGCGCGGCCGCTGACTGCAGCGCTCACCTGCTGGATGTTCGGGTCCCACCGCCGGTTGGTCTTCTTCTTCGACCAGGGCTTGTTGTGGCCGAAGCCAGGCCTCTTGCCGCACACGTCGCACACCGCAGCCACTTGGTTTCACTCCCACGAAAGACGAACTGGATCAGGGTCTCGCACCGATCACGCTCACGGCACAGACTCGTGCACGTGGCGCCCGGGGCAACTTCCCCAGCGTACCTGACAGGTCCGAGGCCGGTCGAATCAGCGAGACTGGCCGCCACAGAAGGATCGCACCCCAGAGAAGGCCTCGATGACGACGGACGTCCGCCCCTTGACGCTGCACGTGCCGGAGGAGGCCCTGGACGACCTCCGGGCCCGGCTGCGCGGGACGCGCTGGCCCGAGGCCGAGACCGTCGCCCGCGCCGACGGGACGCTCGACTGGTCCCAGGGGCCGCCCCTCGCGTACGTGCGCGAGCTCGTCGAGCACTGGGCCACCGCGTACGACTGGCGGCGGGTGGAGGCGGCGCTGAACGACCACGGCCAGGCGCTGACCGAGGTCGACGGGCTCGACCTCCACCTCCTGCACGTGCGCTCGCCACGTCCCGACGCGCGTCCGCTGGTGATCACGCACGGCTGGCCGAGCTCGGTGCTCGAGCCGCTGGCGGTCATGGATGCTCTCGCCGACCCGGGCGACGCAGGGCTGCCGGCCTTCCACGTCGTCGCGCCCTCCCTGCCGGGGTTCGGCTTCGGCGGGCGACCGGCGCAGACCGGGTGGGACGTCGACCGGACGGCGGACGCCTGGGTCGAGCTGATGGCCCGGCTCGGGTACGAGCGCTTCTACGCCGCGGGCGGCGACTGGGGTGGGCGGGTGACCGCCGCGCTCGGGCACCGGCACCCCGACCGGGTCGCCGGGCTGCACAGCTTCACGCCGTACGTCGTGGCGCCCGACCCGGCCGGCCAGCTCACCGCGACCGAGCAGCGCTGGGTGGACGCCACGCGCGAGTTCCGTCGGGTCGGCGGCGGCTACTCCCTCGAGCAGTCCACGCGGCCGCAGACCGTGGGCTACCTGCTCACCGACTCCCCGGTCGCCCAGCTGAGCTGGGTGCTGGACAAGCTCTGGGCCTGGACGGACCACGACGGCGACCTGGCGTCCGTGCTCAGCCGCGACCAGGTCCTCGACACCGTGACCCTCTACTGGCTCTCGGCGACCGGTGGGTCCTCGGCGCGCTTCTACTGGGAGGACTTCCCGCCGGACAACACCGGCGAGGTCGCCGTGCCCTCGTCCGTGACGATCTTCCCGGCCGACATCGAGAGGGTCCCCAGGCCCTGGGTCGAGCGGCGCTTCACCGACCTGCGCTCCTTCACCGTCGCGCCGCGCGGCGGGCACTTCCCGATGCTCGAGGTGCCCGAGTCGTACGCCGCCGAGCTGCGGCGCGCGCTCGGGCCGATGCCGTCGTGAACGGGCCGCCCGACCCGGCCGCCGACGCCGAGCGCCTGGCGCTGGTCCGCGAGGAGACCCGCTTCGAGATCGGGCTCCTCCACGACCGGGTGAACGCGCTGCTGGCGGCGGAGGCGTTCCTGACCATCGCGTTCACGGCGGCGATGAGCAACGGCGCGGACTGGGGGAGGGGCTTCGCTGCCGTGGCCGCGCCGGTCCTCGCGCTGCTGGGGCTGCTGCTCGCGCTCCTCTCGCTGCCCGGGGTGCGCGCGACCGTACGGATCGTGCTGACCCAGACGGCGCTGCAGGGCGAGCTCGTCGAGCGGCTGCCCGGCCTGGTCGGCGCGGGCTACCACGGCGTGACGGGTCGGTCGTCCATCGTCGCCGACCAGCGGCGCAGCCTCCTGTTCTTCAGCGCCGTGCCGGTGCTCTTCGGTGCCGTCTGGATCGTCCTGGGAGTCCTCTCCCTGGCCCTCGTGTCGTAGGCGGGCCCTACGGTGGTGCCGTGGCCGGGCGTACGGGGGCGGTGGGGTCCAAGCCGAGGGAGAAGGCGCAGCCCGAGGTGCGCCCTGCGGACGCCCTCTGGCGCACCCCCACGTTCCGCCAGCTCGACGCACGCCTGGACTCCCTGGTCGGCGGGCGCACCGCCACCCAGCTGGAGGGGCTGCGGCTGCGGACGGTCGGCGACCTGCTGCACCTGGTGCCACGCAAGTACTTCTCGGGGACCGAGCTGTCCGACCTCTCGGCGCTGGAGCCGGAGGAGGAGGTGGCCGTGCTGGCTGAGGTCCGGACGGTCCGCGCGCACAACCTGCCCAGCGCCGGCCAGCACACGGGTCGCAAGCCCCGGCTCGAGGTCGTCGTCACGGACCGGCGCGGATACCTCACCCTCACGTTCTTCGGCGCCCCGCACCTGATCCGCTACTGGCAGAACGACCTGCAGCCGGGCGCCCGCGGCATCTTCGCGGGCAAGGTGCGCATCTTCAACCAGACCCTGCAGCTGGCCCACCCCGACTTCGTGATCCTCGGAGACGACGGGTCGGTGGTCGGCGGTGCGGCGCGCAACGAGGACATGGCCAAGATCACCGGCAGCGCGCTGGTGCCGATCTATCCCCAGACCGGCAAGCTGCGCACCTGGACGATCGGTTCGTGCGTGGGGCTGGCCCTCGAGGCGGTCGCTGGTCGGGCCGACCCGCTGCCCGAGGTGATCCGGGCCGAGGCCGGGGTGGTCGAGCAGCGCGAGGCGTTCCGCGCGGTGCACCAGCCGCACGACCGCGACCAGGCGGAGCAGGGCCTGGAGCGCCTGCGCTTCGACGAGGCCTTCGCGCTGCAGCTGACCATGGCGCGGCGCCGGGCCGACGCAGCCGCGCACGGGGCGACCCCGCGCCCGCGCCGCCCCGGCGGGCTGCTCGAGGCCTTCGACGCGCGGCTGCCGTTCGTCCTCACCGCGGGTCAGGTCGAGATCGGCGAGCTGCTGTTCGACGAGATTGCGCGCACGACCCCCATGCAGCGGCTGCTGCAGGGCGAGGTCGGCTCGGGCAAGACGCTCGTGGCCCTGCGGGCGATGCTCGCGGTGGTCGACGCCGGCGGCCAGGCGGCGCTGCTCGCCCCCACCGAGGTCCTCGCCACCCAGCACCGCCACACCATCACCCGGATGCTGGGCGACCTGGCCGAGGCGGGGACGCTCGGAGCCGCCGAGCACGCGACCGGGGTCGTCCTGCTCACCGGCTCGCTGGGGGCGGCGCGTCGGCGGGAGGCGCTCGCCGAGGTGGCCTCCGGTGCGGCCGGCCTCGTCGTCGGCACCCACGCGCTGCTCAGCGAGGACGTGGCCTTCGCCGACCTCGGCCTGGTGGTGGTCGACGAGCAGCACCGCTTCGGGGTCGAGCAGCGGGCGGCGCTGGGCGCCAAAGCCAACGCCCGGCCCCACGTCCTCGTCATGACCGCGACCCCCATCCCGCGCTCGGTCGCGATGACGGTCTTCGGCGACCTGGAGACGTCGACCCTGCGCGAGCTGCCCGCGGGGCGGGCCGACGTGAGCACGGTGGTCGTGGACGTGCGCCGCCAGCCGAGCTGGGTGGACCGGGCCTGGGACCGGGTGCGCGAGGAGGTCGCGGCGGGGCGGCAGGCGTACGTCGTGTGCGCGCGGATCTCCTCGACGGCCAGGGACAAGCCGAAGGACCCGGGCGGCGGGGGCGACGTCGTCGGCGACGACTTCGCACCCGAGGACGCACCGCCCGCCGCGGCGGTCGAGGACCTCTACGCCGAGCTGTCGGCGGGAGCGCTGTCGGGGGTGACGGTCGAGATGCTGCACGGTCAGCTGCCGACGGACGAGAAGGACGCGGTGATGGCCAGGTTCGCGGCGGGCGAGACGGACGTGCTCGTGGCGACGACCGTGATCGAGGTGGGCGTCGACGTCCCCAACGCCACGGTCATGGTCATCTGCGACGCCGACCGCTTCGGCATCTCCCAGCTCCACCAGCTCCGCGGTCGCATCGGCCGGGGCGGCCACACCGGGGTCTGCCTGCTCCTCACCAACGCCGAGCCGGGCACTCCCGCCCGCGACCGGCTGGCCGCCGTGGCCGGGACCCGCGACGGCTTCGCGCTCGCCGAGGTCGACCTCGAGCAGCGCCGCGAGGGCGACGTGCTCGGCTCGAGCCAGTCCGGGCGCCGCTCCAGCCTCCGGCTGCTGCGGGTGCTCGACGACGGCGACCTCATCGCTCACGCCCGCGACCTGGCGGCCCGCTGCGTGGCCGACCCGGCGCTCGCCGACGACCCGGGTCTGTCCGACATCGTCACCGACGTCGAGCGTCGCGCAGCCGGCGACTGGCTGGAGCGCACATGAGCCGGATCGTGGCCGGCAGCCACCGCGGGCGCCGGCTGGAGACCCCGTCGGGCGCGACGACCCGACCGACGACCGACCGGGTGCGCGAGGCCCTGTTCTCGGCGCTCACGTCGTGGGCCGGCACCGCCGACGCGCCCCCGGAGGACGCCCTGGCCGGCCTGGCCTTCCTCGACCTCTACGCGGGCTCGGGCGCCATCGGGCTGGAGGCGGCGAGCCGCGGCGCCGCACCGGTGCTCCTGGTCGAGTCCGACGCACGGACGGCCGCCCTCGCGCGACGGAACGTCGCCTCCACCGCTCTGTCGGCCAACGTCCGCGCGATGTCGGTCGAGACCCTGGCCCGCACCTCCGCGGACCAGCCGTACGACGTCGCCTTTGCCGACCCGCCGTACACCGTGGCTGCCGACCGCCTCGACGCCGTGGTCGCCGAGCTCGTGGCGAACGGTTGGCTGGCGTCCGACGGGCTGCTGGTGCTCGAGCGGTCCCGCCGTTCTCCCGAGCCGCGCTGGCCGGCGCAGGTCGTCGACAGCTGGGAGAGGTCCTACGGCGAGACCGTCCTCCACTACGCCGCCCTGGGACCTACCGGGGACGCGCTGCCGCCCGACGAGAGCGATAGCGTCGAGCCATGACGACCGCGGTCTGCCCGGGCTCCTTCGACCCGGTCACGCTGGGCCACCTCGACGTGATCGGTCGCGCGGCCGCCCTGGTCGACGAGCTGGTCGTGGCGGTGGGGCGCAACTCCGGCAAGCGGTCGCTCTTCGCCGTGGCGGAGCGGGTGGAGATGCTCGTGGAGGTGTGCGCCCCCTTCGCGAACGTGACGGTCGAGGAGTTCGACGGGCTGCTGGTCGAATTCTGCACCGCCCGGGCCGCCACCCTGATCTGCAAGGGGCTGCGAGGGGCGTCCGACACCGACTACGAGGTGCAGATGGCCCAGCTCAACCGTCGGCTGAGCGGGGTGGACACCATCTTCGTCCCCACCGCGCCCGAGCTGTCGTTCGTCTCCTCGACCCGCGTACGGGAGCTGGCGGCCTACGGCGCGGACCTGTCCGACCTCGTGCCGGCGTCCGTGGCGGTCCGGGTGCACGCCAGGGTGCAGGCGTCCGGCTGAGCCCCGAGGTGGCCCGCGCGGAGCGGCCGCGTGCCTATGCTGGACGTTCCGCGGGGTCGCGCAGGAGACCCTCGCGGAGGCGCCTGACGAATGCGGCGCCGGCACCACCGAGGAGCAGAGGGACGACATGGCTGACACCACGACGACGGCGGAGGAGAGGCTGACGCAGCTGCGTCAGCTCGTCCTGAACGCCCGCTCGATGCCGATGTCGGCCTCCTGCGTCATCAACCGCGGCGAGGTCCTCGACGCGATCGACGCCGTGATCGCCGACCTCCCCGAGGAGATCGCCGGGGCGCAGCAGGTGATCGACGAGCGGCAGTCCGCCATCGCCGAGGGCGAGGCCGAGGCCGACCGGCTGCGCGAGCAGGCTCGGCACGAGGCGGACGCCTTGGCGCGGGAGAGCGAGGTCGTGCGCGTGGCGGAGGAGATCGCGGCCAAGGTCAAGGCGGACGCCGACGCCGAGGCGGAGGCGCTGCGCCGTGAGACCGACCTCTTCATCGACTCACGGATGGCGAGCTTCGAGTCCGTCCTGCACAAGACCACCACCCAGGTGCACACCGCCCGGGCCCGGCTCGCCGAACGGAGCGGGCTCGACCCTGTCCGCACCCCGGGCCGCGGCGCCTGAGCCTGCGCGCGGCGCGACGACGGGTCCGCTCGCGCGCTTGAGACGACGACCGAGCCCGGCTAGGATCAAAGGTCGGTCCACCCGCTGAGCACGACCTGGCGCGGAAAGCTGGACCCGAGGGTGACGTCCGCGACCCCCTCCCACCATCCGTTCGACCGAGGAGCAGTCATGAGGGCGTCGTCGCAGCGCTCCGCCGACCGGCGCTCCCCGCTGGTCTTCGACACCCGCATGCTGGGGCGTCGCGCGGGCGCCATGAGCACGGTGACCACGACGGTCCCGGCCCCCGCCGGTCTCGGCATCGAGGTCATCGGCGTGCCCGAGGGTTCCCCGATCGAGCTCGACCTGCGCCTCGAGTCCGTCGTCGAGGGCGTCCTGGTCACGGGCACCGCTCGCATGGAGGCGGTCGGGGAGTGCGTCCGTTGCCTGCGCGAGGTCACCGTGGGCGTCGAGGTCGACGTCCAGGAGCTGTTCGTGCACGACGCGAGCAAGGAGTCGGGCTACGACGACGAGGAGGAGGTCAGCCTGCTGCTGAACGACCTCATCGACCTCGAGCCCGTGATCCGCGACGACGTGGTGCTGGACCTGCCCTTCCAGCCGCTGTGCACGCCGGACTGCTCGGGCCTCTGCCCGACCTGCGGCGCCCGGCTCGAGGACGACCCCGGCCACCACCACGACGACGCCGTCGACTCCCGCTGGGCCGCGCTCGAGACGCTGGCCTCCGGCTCCGACCCCGCTGAGGTCGAGTCTCCCGAATTTCATCCGTACAATCAGTCCGGCCCTGCGCAGGGCGAGGACGCGACCCGCTGAGGCGGGCGAGCGAGGAGAGATCATGGCAGTCCCGAAGCGGAAGATGTCGCGGAGCAACACGCGGAGCCGACGCGCGCAGTGGAAGGCCACCGCGCCGACCCTCGTCGTCTGCGAGAACCCGGCGTGCCGGCAGAAGCACCTGCCGCACACGGCCTGCCCGAGCTGCGGCACCTACGGCCCCCGGGCCAACCGCCGTCAGGTCCTGGAGTCCTGAGCACCTCGCCCGTGGTGCAGGTGCACGCGGGCGTGCTGCTCGAACAGCTCGGGCTCGTCCTCGCTCCCGAGCTGCTCGACCGGACGCTCACCCACCGCTCGTACGCGTACGAGCAGGGGGGCCTGCCCACGAACGAGCGCCTGGAGTTCCTCGGGGACTCCGTGCTCGGGCTGGTGGTGACCGAGCACCTGTTCTCGACGTTCCCAGATCTGTCAGAGGGTCAGCTCGCCAAGCTGCGGGCCGCGGTCGTCAACTCGCGCGCCCTCGCTGAGGTCGCGCGCGGGCTCGACCTGGGGGCGCTCGTCCACCTCGGGCGTGGCGAGGAGACCACCGGCGGGCGGGACAAGTCCTCCATCCTCGCCGACACCATGGAGGCGCTGATCGGCGCCGTGTTCCTCGAGCACGGCATCGGCGCCGCCCGGCGCTTCGTGCACCACCTCTTCGACCGGATGATGGTCGACGTCTCCACCCGCGGTGCCGGGCTGGACTGGAAGACGAGCCTGCAGGAAATCGCCTCGCTCTCCGGCCTCGGCGTCCCGGTCTACAGCGTCGTCGAGTCCGGCCCCGACCACGCGAAGTCCTTCTCCGCCACCGTCGCGGTCGACGCGCTCGACTACGGCCCTGGCGCCGGGCGGAACAAGAAGGAGGCCGAGCAGAACGCGGCCGCCCTCGCGTTCGCCGGCCTCAAGGAGCTGCAGACCGCCCGGTCCGCGTCCGCCGCGGCTGCTGCGGGCGAGCCCGGGTCCGAGCCCGCCTCCGTCGGCAGGGCCACGGCCTGATCCGCGTCCTGCTCCACCCGGAGGTCGACGTCGTCGCGAGAGGGCACCGTGCCTGAGCTGCCCGAGGTCGAGACGGTTCGCCGGGGCCTCGCCGCCATCGTCACGGGCGCGCGGATCGAGCGCGTCCAGGTGCTGCACCCGCGGCCGGTCCGGCGCCACCTCGCCGGCCCCGACGACTTCGCGGCGACCCTGACCGGACGCACCTTCATCGAACCCGGCCGGCGCGGCAAGTACCTCTGGCTCCCGTTCGCCGACGGCGACGCGCTCCTGGCGCACCTGGGGATGAGCGGGCAGTTCCGCCTGGACTCGCCCGGCGCACCGCTGGCCCCCAACACCCGGGTGCTCTTCGACCTCGGCCCGGGCGGGAACTCGGGCGGGGACCCGGCCACGCAGCTGCGCTTCGTGGACCAGCGGATGTTCGGCGGGCTCTCGCTGTCGCTGGGCGGGGCCGAGCTGCCCGCCGAGGTCGCCCACATCGGGCGTGACCCCTTCGACCCGCAGTTCGACCTGACCGGAACCGTGCGCCGGCTGCGCGCACGACGTACGGGGATCAAACGAGCGCTGCTCGACCAGCAGCTCGTGTCGGGGATCGGGAACATCTACGCCGACGAGGCACTCTGGCTCGCGCGGACGCACTACGCGCGCGGCACGTGGTCGCTGTCGGCCGCGAAGGCCCGCGAGGTGCTGCTCGCCGCGACCGCGGTGATGACCAAGGCCCTGGCCGCCGGCGGGACCTCCTTCGACGCCCTGTACGTCGACGTCAACGGTTCCAGCGGCTACTTCGACCGAGCCCTCGCGGTCTACGGGCAGGAGGGCCGGCCCTGCCCGAGGTGCGGTGCCCTCGTCCGGCGGGAGCCGTTCATGAACCGCTCGTCCTACCGTTGCCCGCACTGCCAGCGCGCGCCGATCGCCTCCGCCCGGGCCGTGTGACACCCGGCGCGTGACGCCGGAACCATCCCGCTGCCGCTATCGTCGAGAACACTGTGAGTCGTCTGAGCAACTACGTCTTCGTGCGCCACCGGCACAACTGGAACCTGCTGTTCCGGTTCGGGCTGGTCGGCGGCTCGGGTGTGCTCGTCAACACCCTCGTGGTGATCCTGTTGAGACGTACCGGCCCGCACTTCGACGACATCTTCATCGACCTGCCGCTGACGAGCTTCAACGTCCGCTGGTACCACCTGTACCTCACCGTCAGCTTCTTGGTCGCGAACCTGTGGAACTTCCAGCTCAACCGGCGCTTCACCTTCCGCAGCGCGCAACACTCGGGCTGGTGGCGGGAGTACGGCCCCTTCCTCGCGGTCGGATCGGCAGCGGCGCTGATCGGCAACGTGGGCCTCGCCACCTTGCTGATGCACCCGGGCTCGCCGATTGGGCTGCCGTCTTCCGTGTTCGACAACTCCTCGGGCATCCGCACCAAGCTCTACTGGGCCAACCTCATCGTCATCGCCGTGACGGTGCCGCTGTCGTTCATTCTCAACAAGCTCTGGACGTTCTCCGCGGTCCGCGGCGGCGTGCACCCCAGCCTCACCGACGAAGAGGTGGCCGAGGAGCGCGACGGCACAGTTTCGGCCACGCCCGAGACGGTCCCCGGCCCCGAGCGCTCCTGACCGTGAAGAACGCTCCCTGAGCTTTTCGAAGGGCGAAGAACGTCCCCTGAGCTTGTCGAAGGGCGAAGAACGTCCCCTGAGCTTGTCGAAGGGCGAAGAACGTCCCCTGAGCCTGTCGAAGGGCCTCGAAGAGGTTGGCTTCGCCCAGCCGCGACGCAAGTCTTCTACGAGCCGTTCGACGGACTCGAGCCACGTTCGGTCACGTCCTCGCCGAGCGCCCACCGACGCCACGCCGCCCTCGTGACAGCCCTCGGCCACCTGCCCCGGTTAACCTGACGGCCTCAGACCGGGGCTTCCTCCGGCGGGTCGTCTCGTGCGTCCCGCCGCCCCGTGGGTCGCGCGTCGCGTGCACGTGTGACCGACCCGGACGACCGCTCGGCTCGAGCGGTGTGGAGAGGCTCACGTGTACCTGAAGAACCTCACCCTGCGGGGGTTCAAGTCGTTCGCCTCGGCGACCTCGCTGACCTTCGAGCCCGGCATCACCTGCGTGGTCGGGCCCAACGGGTCCGGCAAGTCGAACGTGGTCGACGCCCTCGCCTGGGTCATGGGCGAGCAGGGCGCGAAGACGTTGCGCGGCGGCAAGATGGAGGACGTCATCTTCGCCGGGACCGCCGGCCGCGCGCCCCTGGGCCGGGCCGAGGTCACCCTGACCATCGACAACGCCGACGGTGCGCTGCCGATCGAGTACGCCGAGGTCGTGATCTCGCGGACCATGTTCCGCAGCGGCGGCTCGGAGTACGCGATCAACGGCCGGCCCGCCCGGCTGCTCGACGTGCAGGAGCTGCTGAGCGACTCCGGCATCGGCCGCGAGATGCACGTCATCGTCGGGCAGGGCCAGCTCGACACGATCCTGCAGGCGACCCCGGAGGTCCGACGCGGCTTCGTCGAGGAGGCGGCCGGCGTCCTCAAGCACCGCAAGCGCAAGGAGAAGGCGCTCCGCAAGCTCGACGCCTGCGAGGGCAACCTGGAGAGGCTCGCCGACCTGCTGACGGAGATCCGGCGCCAGCTCAAGCCCCTGGGCCGGCAGGCCGAGGTGGCACGCAAGGCCGCGGTCGTCCAGGCCGACGCCCGCGACGCCCGCGCCCGCCTGCTCGCCGACGACCTCGTGCAGGCGACGCTGGCCCTGGACTCCGAGGTCAAGGGGGTCGAGGCGCTGCAGGCCCGGCGGACCAGCGTGGAGGCTGCCCTGGCGCAGGCCCGTGGGGCGGAGGCCGCCGCGGAGGAGCGGCTGCGGGAGGCGGCGCCGCGCCAGCGCACCGCGCAGGAGACCTGGTACGCCCTCGCCGCCGTCCGCGAACGGGTGACGAGCACGATCTCGATCGCGGCCGAACGCGTACGCCACGCCGGCGACCAGCCCGACGACGTCCGGACCGGTCGGGACCCCGACGCCCTCGAGGCCGAGGCTGTCGTCGTCGCCGGCCAGGAGGCCGAGCTGCTCGCCGAGGTCGCGCGACGTTCCGCAGCGCTCACCGAGGCCACCCGCTCACGCGCGGCTGCCGAGGACGCTCACCGGGCCGAGGAGGCACGGTTCACCGCGCTGGTCCGGGCCGCGGCCGACCGGCGCGAGGGGCTCGTCCGCCTCACCGGCCAGGTCGACACGCTGCGCAGCCGGGGTGAGGCGGCCGAGGCCGAGATCGCCCGGCTGGCCACCGCTCGCGGCGAGGCGGAGCGGCGTGCCGAGCAGGCCACGCTGGCGTTCACCGCGCTGGAGTCGCGCATCGCCGGCCTCGACGACGGCGAGCTGGGGCTGGACAGCCGCCACGAGGAGGCCGTCGAGGCGTTCGAGGCCGTCGCGGCCCGACGTCGCGAGCTCCGGGACGCCGAGAACGCGGCCGCCCAGCAACGGGCCGCCCTCGTCGCCCGGGTCGACGCGCTCGGCCTCGGGCTGCAGCGCAAGGACGCCGCCGCCGCGCTCCTGGCCGACGGATCACCGACGACCGGCCTGCTCGGCTCCCTGTCGTCGCTGCTGCGCGTCGAGCACGGTCTCGAGACGGCGGTCGCCGCGGCGCTCGGCACGGTCGCCGACGCGGTGGCCGTGGAGGGCCTGGACGCCGCCTTCGCCGCGGTCGACCACCTCAAGGTCGAGGACCTCGGACGGGCGGGCCTGCTCGTCGCCGACGAACGCCCCCTGAGCCTGTCGAAGGGCCTCGAAGAGGTTGGCGTCCTGCCGACCGGCGCCCGCTGGGCCGTCGACGTGGTCGAAGCACCCGAACCTCTCCGACCCGCCGTCCACCGGGCCCTGAGGCTCGTCGCCGTCGTCGGCGACCTCGCTGCCGCACGCGCCCTCGTCGAGGTGCAGCCCGAGGTCGTCGCGGTCACCCGGGACGGGGACCTGGTCGCCCGGCACCTGGTGAGCGGAGGTTCGAGCGCTCAGCCCAGCCTCATCGAGGCGCAGGCCGCGCTCGACGAGGCCAAGGACCGCCTCGCGGAGGCCGAGCACGCCCTCGACCGGTTGAAGTTCGCCCGGGTCACCGTCGAGGAGGAGCACCGCGACGCCGCGGCGAACGTCGAGGTCGCGCTCGCCCAGCTGCACGAGTCCGACGCGGTGATGTCGGCGCTGGCCGAGGAGCTCGGGCAGCACAGCGCCCAGGCCCGCGGTTCCGCCGCCGAAGCCGGCCGGTTGGGCAACGCGATCGCCCAGGCCGAGGCGGCCCGCGAGTCCGCCGCCGCCGACCTGGTCGCCCTGCAGGAACGCCTGGCCGCCGCCGAGCAGTCGACCGGCGACGAGGAGCCGGACCCCGAGCCGCGTCACGAGCTGGGGGAGCAGGCGCGGAACGCGCGCTCGGCCGAGATGGACGCCCGGCTCGCCCTGCGGACGCACGAGGAGCGCGTACGGGCCTTGTCCGGACGGGCCGAGACGCTGCGCCGGGCAGCCCGGGCGGAACGTGACGCTCGCGCCAAGGCCCACGCGCGGCGCGAGCGGATGCGTCGGGAGGCGCAGACCGCGGGTGCCGTGCGTACGGGTGCCGAGCACCTGCTCGCCCTGGTCGAGCGGTCGCTGACCGCCGCCGCCGCGCAGCGCGCCGAGGTCGACGCGGTCCGCGCCGACGCCGACGCTGCGCTGGGGGAGAGCCGGTCACGCGTACGCCGGCTCGCCGCCGAGCTGGAGACGCTGGTCAACGAGGCGCACCGCGACGAGATGGCCCGCACCGAGCAGCGCCTCCGCGTCGAGAACCTGGTGGAGAAGGCAGTGACCGAGCTGTCCCTGGACGCCGAGGTGCTCGTCGCCGAGTTCGGGCCCGACCAGCTCGTCCCGGTGATCTCCCGCCCGGACGGGTCGGCGCTGCCGGCCCCGGAAGATCTCGAGGAGGGCGAGGAGCTGCCGGCGCCGCGCCCGTACGTGCGCGAGGAGCAGGCGACGCGGCTGCGCAAGGCGGAACGTGCCCTCGCCGTGCTTGGCCGGGTCAACCCGCTCGCGCTCGAGGAGTTCGACGCGATGGAGGAGCGGCACCGCTTCCTCGCCGAGCAGCTCGAGGACCTGCGCCGCACCCGCAAGGACCTCGTCGACATCATCGCCGACGTCGACACGCGGGTGGAGCAGGTCTTCGCCGAGGCGTACGCGGACGTCGAGGTCGCGTTCCAGCGGGTGTTCTCCCGGCTGTTCCCGGGTGGCGAGGGCCGGCTGGTGCTCACCGAGCCGGGGGACTGGCTCACCACCGGCATCGACGTCGAGGCGCGGCCCGCAGGCAAGAAGGTCAAGCGCCTGTCGCTGCTGTCCGGTGGCGAGCGATCGCTGGTCGCGGTCGCGTTCCTGGTGTCGCTCTTCATCGCCCGGCCGAGCCCGTTCTACATCCTCGACGAGGTCGAGGCGGCGCTCGACGACACCAACCTCGGCCGGCTCCTCGACATCTACTCCGAGCTGCGTGCCAGCAGCCAGCTCCTGGTGATCACCCACCAGAAGCGGACGATGGAGATCGCCGACGCGCTGTACGGCGTGACGATGCGCGGGGACGGCGTCTCCGCAGTCATCTCTCAGCGCCTGCGCGAGGTGGAAGCGGTCGCCTGAGCCGGTAGGCCGGGCTGCCCTCCACCAGCGGAAAGTGGTCGGTCCGGCCCTGCATCGCGGCGTGTCGCCCCTGGCAGTGACCACTTTCGGCGGCGAGGACAGATGCCGCCGAGCAGAACGCGGTGCCGTTACCTGATCGGTAGCAGCGGGGCGGCGTGTCCGTCTCTCAGGTCGACCTCGTCGGACGCACGATCTTGACCGGCGTCCCTCAGTCCGGGACGTCAGGTACGGCAGTTCCTTCCCCGGAACACCCGACTGTCGAAAGAGGCACCCGCATGACCAGGATCCTCCCCGCATGACCGCGATCATCGTCGCCAGCCTGCTGCTGCTCGCGCTGATCGTCGGGATCGTCGGCGTCGTCGTCGTCGGTCTCGAGGGCCGCGGCACCGAACGACTGGCCCGCCTCAAGCCCAAGCTCGCCAAGGCGGGGCAGCACCTGAACGGCGAGGGCGCGCCGCCGCCCGCCTTCCTGCGGCTGCTGCGGCGGCTGCACGTCCACGTGGGCTGAGAGCTTGCCGCTCGGACCTCGCCGAGCGGTGGGGGGCCAGTGGTGCGCCCCTAGGATGACCCGGTGAACGGCACCGAGCTCTGGTACCTCATCGGCGGCATCCTGGTCGCGGCGTTCGTCGTCGTCGGCCTGGTCGCCGGTACGCGCCGGCGGGCGCTGCGGAGGGGGAGCGACACGCGCTCGATCACGGGCGCCCCCGGCCACCCGGGCCTGCGGGACGACCCGGAGGCGCGCGCGGGGTCGGTCGGCCTGCTCGACCGGCCGGACACCGACGCCCCGGAGGCCGTCGAGGTCGAGCCGATGAACCCGCCGCTCGTCCACGAGCGGCCGGAGACGGCGGA